>Ga0207695_10002126_pt1 | contig 30013 bp, 20 predicted proteins | sample KBSC54metaG_FD_184354 | JGI IMG/M metagenome (GOLD analysis project Ga0207695, IMG submission 184354) | Corn rhizosphere microbial communities from Kellogg Biological Station, Michigan, USA - KBS C5-4 metaG (SPAdes) (version 2) | ecosystem: Host-associated > Plants > Roots > Rhizosphere > Soil...
CTTCAGATCTACCTTCACCAGATCGCCGGTTTGGAGGATTGCAAGATTCCCTCCAGCCGCCGATTCCGGTGAAGCATGAAGAATCGAGGGGCTGTCGGAAGTTCCGCTTTGGCGACCGTCGCCCATGCAGGGCAGCATATTAAAACCCTCGCGAACCAGCGCGCCAGGGGGGGCCATGTTGACAACTTCGGCAGAGCCGGGAAATCCAATGGGACCAGTGCCTCGCACCACAAGCATGCAGCGTTCATCAATGTTCAGCGCGGGGTCTTCGATGCGATGCCGATAGTCCTCAGGACCATCGAACACAATAACGCGCGATGTAAAGCATTCTTCCTCGCCAGGAGTCGACAGGAACCGGCGTCTGAAATCCGGACTGATAACGGACATTTTCACAATCGCCGAATCGAACAAATTACCTGTCAGGACGAGAAAGCCGGCGTTTTCCTTCACCGGATTTTCGTAGCGCCGGATGACGGAATCATCCTGAATCGCCGAAGCGTGGTGGTTCTCCGCCACGGTCTTGCCCGTCACTGTGAGCGCCTCGCCACGCGCCTTGCCGACTCGCAGCAGCTCGCTAAAGATCGCGGGAATCCCGCCGGCGCGATGGAATCCCTCGCCCAAAAACGCGCCCGCCGGCTGGATATTGGCGAGAAGAGGGATCTCATGCCCGATCGTCTCCCAATCCCGCATATCGAGCTGCACGCCCATGTGCCTCGCAATCGCCATCAAATGAATCACACAATTGGTGGAACCGCCGATGGCTGAATTGACCACGATCGCGTTTTCAAACGCTTCGCGAGTAAGCACCCGGCTGGGCGTCAGATCATCCCAAACCATTTCGACGATCCGGCGACCTGTCTCATATGCCATGCGCCCCCGTTCTCCATACGGCGCGGGGATCGTTCCGCACGAAGGCAGTGACATCCCCAGAGCTTCGGCGAGCGAATTCATCGAAAGCGCCGTGCCCATGGTGTTGCAATGGCCCGGACTTGGGGCGGAGGCGAGCGTGATATCGATCAGTTCATCCTCAGTGATGTTCCCCGCCGCCAACTGACGCCGCGCTTCCCAGAGCGCCATGCCGGAGCCCGCCAGTTTGCCTTTGTAATAGCTGTCGAGCATGGGTCCGCCGGAGAGCACTATGGCGGGTATATTCACGGTAGCCGCGGCCATCAGGCTCGCGGGCGTTGTCTTGTCGCACGCGGTAGTGAGGACGACTCCATCGAATGGATAGCCCACAAGGATCTCAACCAGGCCCAAATAGGCGAGATTGCGGTCGAGCGCCGCTGTGGGGCGGCGGCAACTTTCCTGAATGGGATGGATTGGAAACTCGAACGGGATGCCACCCGCGTCGCGAATGCCGTCTTTGATTCGAGCAGCGAGGGACAAGTGAATCCGGTTGCACGGAGTGAGTTCACTGCCGGACTGTGCGATACCGATCACAGGGCGGTGGCTCTGCAGTTCACCGCGTGTCATGCCCCAGGTGGGATAACGCTCCAGGTATACGGCGGTTTCGCCCGGCTCGGTCTTGTCGTTGAACCAAGTTTCACTGCGCAGGGGCTTTTTTGCTTTGTCGCTCATTTGTATTTGGGAACTTTTACTTTACTCCGCGTCGCGATTACTCTAAGAGGCGAATAAAATCTCATATCATAGGGGACGTATGCGTCTGTCGTTTCTCCCGCTGTACTTCGTAGCCGAGCTGGCCTTATGCGCAGGCGATCCGGCGCAAACCGTGGCGATTTTGCAGCAGAACTGCGGACAATGCCATGGCGATTCGAGCGGGATGTCGGGCCTGAAAGTGACGACGCGGGAAAACCTTGTTAAAGGTGGAACGCGGGGCACGGCGCTGGTGCCCGGCAAGGCAGCCGAAAGTCTGCTCTATAAAGCTGTCGCTCACATCGGCGATGTGAAGATGCCCCCGGGCGCCGCTCTGAAGCCAGAAGATGTAGCGGCAATCAGGGAATGGATTGACCGTGGCGCGCAGTGGTCTTCCGGGGCCGTTTCTAAATCGGCCAACACGTGGTGGGCATTTAAGAAGCCTGTGCGGCCGGTAGTTCCCTCCGGTGGCGGAAACCCGGTGGATGCCTTTATCGATCAAAAGCTCCGTGCCGCGGGCATACCGGCATCGCCTGAAGCTGACCGGCTGACGCTCATTCGCCGCGCATCTTTCGACTTGCGCGGTTTGCCTCCGACGAAAGAGGAAATCGACCGTTTCATAAACGATCAATCGCCCGAGGCATGGGATCGCGCGATTGACCGCTTGCTGGCCTCGCCGCAATATGGGGAGAAATGGGGTCGGCACTGGCTGGACCTGGCGCGCTATGGAGACACATCTGGTTTTGAGCAGGATCCGTATTTGTTGCTGGCCTGGCGCTATCGCGACTACGTGATCAAGTCATTTAACGACGACAAACCTTACGATCGGTTCGCAAAGGAGCAGATCGCGGGTGACGAACTATACCCAACCGATCCGGAGGCGCGAACAGGCACCGGCTTTTATCGCGTGGGCACCAATCGGGACATGCTCTTCAAGGTGGAAGACGTGAATCTGGTCGAAAAGCGTATCGATATGGTGGACACCACAGGCGCGGTGTTTCTTGGGCTAACTGTTGGCTGTGCGCGCTGCCATGACCATAAGTTCGATCCGATTCCGCAGAAAGATTATTACCGCATGCAGGCGATCTTTCAACCTGCTGTAAACGATAAAGTTCTTCTCGATTACAATCCGGCCCGCAACTATGACCTAGCAGAAAACACGCGGACGTTTAAGTTGTGGCAGATCGGCGTCGAGATCGCGAACATCAACCGGCCATACGAGGAAAAGATTCGCGAGGAAAAGCTGGCTAAGCTTCCCGCTGATGTGCAGGCCGCGTTTCGGGCGAAGGAGGAACAGCGAACACCCGCTCAGGCTCAGTTAGTGTCTGAGAATCCGGACAAGGTCAAAGTCAGTCCCCGCGAGATTGAAGCGATTATGAGCCAGGCCGATAAGGAACGGTCGGAGGCTATCGCCAAGCGGCTTCTGCAGACGTTTACGGGATACGGGCCGCCCCCGATGTCCGCGGGAATCACCGATGTTGGCCGCGATGCGCCGAAGACGTTCGTGGCCATCAGAGGCAATCCCGAGGCTTACGGGGAAGAAGTGGGGCCAGGATTTCCGACAGCGCTGGGCGGGGGAGACGCTCCCGACGCTCCACCTCATGCGGCGTCCACGCAGCGGCGGAAAGCACTCGCGGAATGGCTCGCCACAGCGGACAATCCTTTGTTTGCGCGCGTGATGGTGAACCGGATTTGGCAGTTTCATTTCGGCAGTGGATTGGCGAAGTCGTCGAGCGATTTCGGCATTCGCGGCGGGACGCCCACACATCCTGAGCTGCTCGATTGGCTGGCGACCGAGTTCGCCGCGAAGGGTTGGTCCGTAAAAGCAATGCACCGGCTGATCATGACCTCCGCCACGTACAAGCGCAGCGCGAACGCATCCGGCGCAGCGCGGGAGAAAGATCCTGGAAACGAGCTTTTATCGCACATGAACCGGCGACGACTCGAAGCTGAGGAGCTGCGCGATGCCTCACTGCAGGTCTCGGGGGAACTGAATATGAATATGGGCGGCGTGCCGGTCGTGCCGCCGTTATCGAAGGAAGAGATGTTCGGCATGATCGGCAATCCGGCAAGCGCGTGGATGGTTACGGCGGATGCCCGCGAGCATACGCGACGCTCAATCTACCTGCTGTCGCGGCGAACCTTTCAGCAGCCTATGGCGCAGGCTTTCGACGGTCCTGATGGGGTGCTGACATGCCCCAGGCGCAATGAGAGCACCACGGCTCCACAATCGTTGGCATTGTTGAACGGTGGCTTTACGATGGATCGGGCAAGGGCGCTCGCCGTGAAAGTGGAGGGCGTCGGACAGGTCTGGGAGCGGGTTTATGGACGGGCGCCTTCGAGTGAAGAAAACGCCGCGGCTGACGAGTTCGTGGCGAAGCAAGAGAAACTGCTGGGCTCGCGTCAGGCGGCGATAACGGAACTGGTCCGCGGACTGATGAACACCAATGAATTTCTATATGTGGATTAGCCTTCTTACCGAGGCGCGATCGCAAGGGAGCGGTCCGAAGTTATTGATCGAAGTTACAACTCAGCATACTGGTGGAGACTGGCATAAATGACACGGCGCGAATTACTGGCTCGTACATCGAATGGCTTTGGTCTGGCAGCGCTTGCGGGAATACTGCAGGGCGGGGAGGCAAGCAATCCGCTCGCCCCCAAAGCGCCGCCGCTTCCCGCTAAAGCGAAGAGCGTCATCTTCCTGTTCATGCATGGCGGGGTAAGTCACGTCGATACGTTCGATCCGAAGCCGCAACTCACTCGCTACAGCGGCAAGCCGCTATCGGCTGAACTTGCGAAGGTCATCAAGACGAGCTTTATTCACGACCCGTCAAAAGCCATTCTGCGCGGCAGTCCATGGGAATTCCGGCCGGGCGGAACCTGCGGAACCCCTGTATCGGATCTGTATCCGAACGTGCGCGACATGATGGACAACATCACCGTGATCCGCGGCTGCTATTCCGATCAGTTCGATCATGCCCCGGCGATCTATCTGCGGAGCACCGGCTTTCAGTTACCCGGGCGGCCCAGTCTTGGTTCCTGGGTGACGTACGGTTTGGGGACAGAGAATCAGAATCTGCCCGCATTCGTGGTGATGTCGGATGGGTCTACGAAATCCGGTCCGCCGGCGTACGGCGCTGGGTTCCTGCCCGCCGTGTATCAGGGCACGGTTTTTCGCAGCGGTGAGAGCCCGATTCTTTACCTGAAGAATCCCGATGGCGTGAGCGCGCCGGTGCAGCGCGAAACGCTTGACTTCATCAACAGGATCGATCGCATTCAGGAGCGCACCCGGCCGAACGACTCCACGCTGGACGCCCGTATTGCTTCTTATGAACTGGCGTGGCGCATGCAGAGCGCGGCGCCGGATGCGGTGGATTTGGGCAAGGAATCCGAAGCTACGAAGAAGCTGTACGGAATCGGCGAAACCGTTACCGACGATTTTGGCCGGAAGTGCCTTCTCGCGCGCCGGCTCGTGGAGCGGGGCGTGCGTTTCGTGGAACTCATATCGGGTACAAACGTAGGCGCGGATTGGGACGAGGCGCATACGGACCTTACCGGATCGCATCCCAGGATGGCGGCGAAATCGGATAAACCGATTGCCGGCCTGCTCAAAGATTTAAAAAGCCGCGGATTGCTCGATTCCACGCTGGTTGTCTGGAGCGGAGAATTCGGGCGAACCCCGCTGTCACAGGGCGATAACGGACGGGATCATCACCCTTACGGCTTCTCGATGTGGATGGCGGGCGGCGGAGTGAAGGGCGGTCAGATCCTGGGATCGACTGATGAATTCGGTGTACAGGCCGCGGAGATGCGGCTCGATGCCCATGATGTGAACGCCACAATCCTGCGCTTGCTGGGAATGGACCACAAACAGCTCACCTATCTGTATCAAGGCAGGGATATGCGGCTGACGGACGTAAAGGGCGACGGCGAATTCACATCCAGGATAGTTGCTTAAATCCCCAGACGACAAGCGCAACCAGTAATCAGTTTGACTCCCCAAAAAAGGAAAACCCGTTCGGATCGCATCCGGACGGGTTTTCCGATTTCGGCTCGATTCGCTTCGAATTAGAAGTTGTACTTCAAAGCAAACTGAATCTGTCGCATGGTTGCCGCGGAGCGGTCCTGGCCAAAGCTGGCCGCAGGCGCCGCCGGAGCCGGGCTCGCGTTGCCCCAGTTTCCGTTCGGCAGGCCCAACTCCACATGGTTCGGAGCGTTGAACATCTCCATGCGGAACTGAACAGATTGCCGCTCCGTGACATGGAAGTCCTTGATAGTAGAGAAATCAAAGTTCACCCGCCGGGGTCCTCTGAAGTTGTTGCGCCCGCAGTTGCCGTAAGTTCCAACCAGCGGATTTGTGAACGCAGCAGGATTCAGATAAAAATCGTGGGTCGGATTTGGCAGGATCGGATCGATACCTGTGCAATTGAGGCGGTTGCTCGAAGGGTTGAAATTCGTGCCGGCTGAATCCCAGGCCGTAGTGTCGAGAGGTGAGCCACTCTGCATCGAAGCAATTGAACTGATCTGCCACCCGCCCACTACGCGATCCAAAATTCCGCCATGGTTCAGGAACTGCTGGCCCTTACCAAGAGGAAGAGTATAGAGGACCGAAGCGACAAAACGCTGCGGGATGTTGAAAGTGGAAGGGCCGTATTCGCACGAACGGCAGTGCGAGTTTTCAGGAGCAAACTCATTCCCGGCGCCGCGAATGGCGCTTTGGTCATCCAGGCTCTTGGCCCACGTGTAGCTAATCAGCGCAGTCAGGTTCTTGCCCATGCGCTCGTTGAGCTTCGCGGTGAAGCTGTTATAGTTGCCGATTCCGTCGCCCGAAAGATACTGAATCCCTGAAAATTGGGGATAAGGGAACCGGGTGATCGCCGGGCCGTTTCCGGGAATCGGGGCATCCTGATTTGTGAGCAGTTCCAGCTTACGGCTCTGCGAACCGCCGTACCCAAGTTCAAGAGTCGCGCCCTTGCTCAGCACGCGCTGCATATTGAACAAATAAGTCATGGTATAGGCAGTCGCAAGGTTCGGGGATGTGCCCCAAATCAGACCAGCTACAACGTTCACGGGAAGCTGGCTTGCGTTGAGGAAGTTTGTATAGCCGAGACTCGGCTGCGTGTAGAGGGTTGACGGGATCACAGAAGCGCGTCCACCCAATCCGCGTGAGTTGTCGAAGATCGAATTCTTGCTTTCCTGGTTGAAGAAGATTCCAAAACCCGTGCGGAACGACCATTTGTCAGACGGGCTATACGCGATGCCAAGTCTGGGAGCGAAGTTGTTGAAATCCGTGTTGATCATGCGGGCGCCCAGACGACCATCCCGCGCCGTCAGAACCGGAGGCGCGCCGGCCTGATTGGGAACGTAACGGAAGTCGAGCCCATCGTAAAAGCTCCCGCTTCCCGCGCGCACCAAAACCGGAGGATTGGCGGTCACGTTCGCGGTGTATGGCAGCGGCTGATTGAGTTGAATGTTCACTTCCTTGCCCAACTTATCGAGCAGCGGCTGGGCTACCTCCCATCGGAAACCGGCCGAGATAGTCAGGTGCGGGCGCACCTTCCATGTGTCATCGATGTAACCGGCCCATTCACTGCTGCGGTAGTCCGCCTGCGCCAGAGCGACAGCGATATCGACCCGGGTCGAATTGCCAAGCAGGAAGTCCGCTCCCGAGTAACCGCCGCTCTGTGCGTTGGTTACTGAGTTGATCTGCGTGTAATTGCCGGGAAAGAAGAACTGGCCGCGGGGAAACTCGTTGCCCACCTGCGGAAATTCGTTATAGCGGTATTCGCCACCCATGCGGAGCGAGTGCTTGCCGATGATCCAGGAAAAGTTGTCAATGCCCTGAAAGTACTTATCATTGATAGTGAACGGCTGTGCTGTGGGATTGCCGAACGATGAAAGATTATTGCTTAGTGAAATGTTCGGAACTCCCCACGAAGTCGGGTCTGTCACCTTCACAGGCACACCGATTTCGGCGTCCACATCTTCTTTGCCCGCCAGCTGCTGAGTGACAATGTTGTAGATCGAGTTGTAGCCAAAACGAGCTTCGTTGACCCGGGTGGCGGAAAGAATCCTGGTGTTCGCCACTACCCACTGGCTGGCTCTCGTATAGAGCGTATTTCCATCTGTCGTAAGGCCGGGGCTGAGCTGCGATTCATCGGTCCAGCTATAGCGCCCGAACCATTGCGAAGAGGAACTCTCGTTGAAATCGATGCGTTCGGTCACCTGATCTTTGTCGACGGGCGTGGACGTTGCGTACTGATAATTCACCAGAGGTAAGCCCGTAGTCGCCTGATTGATGTTCGGAAGCGGGGTGAACTTGTTTATGAGGAATACGGAGTTCTTATCGAAACGGCTCTGTGGAATGATGTTGCCGGAAAATGGCGTGGAGGTGTATTGGCCAGAGGGCTGCAGCGTGCGGCTCATCGGATCCTGAAGTACGGCTGCTACCCCGACGCCAGTGGCGGGGTCAATTGAGAAATCGCCGCTGCGCATTCGGGCCGTCAGAGTGGTTGCTGTGCTGTTATTCGTAGTCCGCGATTTGAATCCCTCGTAGTTCGACATGAAAAAAAGGCGGTTTTTCCCGTTGAAGATTTTCGGGATCTGAACCGGACCGCTTAATGTTCCGCCGTACTGGTTTTGCCGGTAGGGCTGACTTTTGGGCGAGGGGTTTGTTGCCGTGCGCGAGCTGGCCAGAAAGTCGTAAGGTCTGGCGTCGAGTACGTTATTCCTGAGAAAGTCAAAACCCGTCCCGTGATAATCATTTCCGCCGGGCTTTGTGGATACGTTGACCTGTCCGGATTCACGACCGAACTCAGCCGGGTAAATCCCCGACTGAACCTTGAACTCCTGCAAGGCATCTACCGACGGGAGCAAAATGTAGAGGTTGAAATCGACGTCGGTGTTCGTGATTCCATCGAGCGTGTAATTGCTCCAGGTGGCTCGCGACCCGGCAAGAGAAATGGTAAGTGTGGAACGTGAACCGCCCTGTCTGCCGGAAGCCTGGGCAGGCGCGCCGAAACTGGTAGTTACTGCCGGGCTAAGCGAGACGAGGCTGAAAAAGCTTCGGCCGTTCAGCGGCAATTCAGTAATACGTTTTTCCTCAATCACGGTTCCGACCGTCGCCCCTTCAGTGGTCAGCAGTTCACCCGTGGCGCTGACCTCAATGGTTTGAGTGGCTTGTCCAACCGCAAGCGAGAAATCGACACGCGCAACTTGCTGCACCTGAAGTTCGATATTCGTTTTTACAACCGTATCGAAACCCGGGGCCGACACTTTGACCCGGTAATTGCCAGGCGTGAGATCCGGAAAGCTATAAATCCCCGCGGAGTTGGTTGCGGTGGAACGTGTAACATTGGTCGCGGCGTTAGTAACTGTTACAGGTGCGTTTGGCGCCACCGCGCCGCTTTGATCTTTGACTTCGCCAGTGATTTCCCCGGATGTTTGACCGAATGCTGTCATGGCGGACAGGCATAGGGCGATTACACAAACAAGCTGTCGCATATCGTTCCTTCAAAGCAGAGATTGGAAACTAGTGCGATGACGCTATCACAGTCTGAAAATGGTTGCAATGGGGCCAGAAGCCAGCAACCGCAAGTGCCGGTGCGCCCTCAGGATTTGGGCAGCCACACTTCGACTCTGGTGCCTTTTCCGGGTTCTGTCCGCATCCAGAGTTTCCCCGAATGAGCCCGAACCAAACCGCGCACGGCCGGCAGACCCAAACCCCGGCCCATGAATTTCGTAGTGAAAAACGGATCGAACGCGCGCTGAAGAACTTCTTTGGTCATGCCACAACCGCGATCTTCCACGATGATTCCAACGCACTCACCTCCAGCGGATCCTTCCTCAAAACTCGCAGGCTCCAGCGTCGGCGCCTCGCCCGCGCATATTCGAACCCGCACGTCTCCAGGAATGGGGCCATAGGCTTCAGCGGCGTTCGAGATCAGGCTTTCCAAAACCGTGCTGCCCAATACCGTGCTGATTGACAGACAATCGCCCCGCGGATTTGGCTCCTCCACGTCGGTCAGTACCCGTATGTGGTGGGGCACGCTCTTCACAGCCAAAGTCTGCTCTAAAATCTTGTCGACTGTCGATATTTCCGAAACCCGCGACCGGTATCCCGCGGTCGCGAGCATCAGGCGCACAAGCTCCGCCGACCGCTCACTCGCCATTTCGATCTCCGTCAATTGCGCGCGGGCGGGGTTTGCCGCCGAAAGATATTCACGCGCAAGTGACGCGTTTCCCATGATTGAAGTGAGCAGGTTGTTGAAATCGTGGGCTAATCCACCGGCCATTACGCCCAGGCTTTCCCATTTCTGCGCGTCGCGAAGTTTGTCCTCCATCTCCTTTCGCTCGGTAATATCCCGTGCCGCAACGTGGAGCACAATTCCGTTCTGTGCCTTCACGGCCGTGCATCGGGCTTCAACCGACACAGACGCACGGTCGCTGTGCTCAAAAGTGAACTCCGCTGTGGTCGGGTTATCCAGCTGACACAGGGCCAGCATCTCCCCAAGAATGCTCCTCTGTGATTCGGAGACGAATTCGCCGAGCCTCCTCCCCGTCAGTTCTGAAGCCTCAAGACCGAACTGGACCGCTGCAGCCTGGTTTCCGTATTCGATCTCTCCGGTTGCATTTGTCAGAAACAGCCAATCCGAAGCGTGATCACTGATGAATCGAAAACGACCGCACTCGCGCGCGGTCGCACGATTGTCTTCTCTTATCTTCCGAAGGTGCGCGAAGCCAGTCGCCATTAACGGCCCCAAGACGGAGAGCGAAATCCAGTTGGACGATTGCGGCGCCGGAAAAAGCACCGCGGCGAATGCCGCGCTGGCGAAAACTGCTGCCAGTCCCGGCCCTGCCCCGGCCAAAAACGAGGCTATCGCGATGGCGGGATAAAAGAGAACAAAAGGCCCCCGGGTATTACCGTTAGTCATCAGCGCCAAACGACCGGCTCCTGATATCGCGATCAGGGCGCAGGCGAGCACGTATCCGAAGAGCGGCGGGCCGTAATGAAGCCGTGTTCTGAAGAGGGCAGCCATTGTGTCCTTCGCCGAAGCGCGAATACCAGGAGTACCAAATTTAACAGTATCACCGCACTGTGTTATTTCGCACGTAGATCAGTCCCGATTGTGTCGGTTCGTAAAATCAAGATGCCAAATGTGGTTCTGACGACCTCAACCTCTGTACTCTGAAAGGGTTGATGGTTTCCCCGTCCAGTGAGCCGGCCCAGGAATGCTGGTCGAATTCGAACTGATTCAGAAGGCGCAACAGGGTGACGCCGCTGCGTTCAGTCAAGTCGTTACTGCCTATCGCCGCAGGATTCTGGGTACCATTTCGCGACTCATTGGTCGCCCGGAAGATGTGGAAGACGTTGCGCAGGAAGTATTTATGCGGCTCTACTTCTCAGTGGGGCAGTTGCGAACCGCCGAGGTCTTCGAGCCCTGGCTCTATCGCCTGACCGTAAACGCCTGTTACGACTATCTGCGAAAGAGTAAACGCAGGCTGGAATCGCGAATGGCGGATCTTTCCGATCAGCAGGTGATGATGGCCGACGCCGTAGCGGGCTCCAAGGCTCAACTCGATGAAACAGAGCGCCTGCGCGTCCGGGATACAGTCAACGGCATGCTGTCGGCCGTTTCAGAAGAAGACAGAATCCTGCTCACCATGAAAGAAGTGGAGGGATTGTCGTTGAAAGAACTGGAAGCGGTCTACGGGGTTAACGAGAACGCTCTGAAGGTCCGGCTCTTCCGGGCGAGGCAGAGAGTATTAAAAAAACTGAAGGGAGTAACCGAAACGCCTCCGCGATCCGCCAAAACGTATACAGGCGAATAGAGTGGAGTCTGAAGGCACGGTATTATTATGTGGAAGAGAATGATCTGGAACACCGCTGGTAACGACAACGAAGATTCCGCGGCGCTTGACCCTGTCGCGTCGGCGAGCCTTGATCGACTATTTCACGCCTACCGCGAAGCCTGCCCCGATCCGGATGCCGGCGCAAATTTTATGCCGCAGCTTTGGTCGAAGATTGAAGCGCGCGAAAACTCGAGTAATCTTTTCGGACGGATGGCAAAGGCGCTCGTGACGGCCGCGGTGGCCGCCTCTCTAATACTTGGCGTGCTGCTGTCCACGGTTGCCCAGTCCGCGTCGAATTACAACGGCACCTATTACAACGGCACCTACGTCGAGGCGCTCATGGCAGACCATGCCTCTGGGCTTGAACCTCTCAATCTCGACAGGATTTCCGAACTCGAACAGCAATAAACCATGTCCCGCACCCGTTTTACTCCAGCCATCTATCTCGCGCTCGTATTCGCCAGCGGAATTTTGGTCGGCGTAGTTTCGCACCGGCTTTACGAGACGAGCACGGTGAACGCGAATAATCTTCCGGCGCAGCCGCGCACCATGGACGAAGTACGGAAGCGCTACCTCTCCGACATGCGGGCCAAAGTAGGCGTCAACGATACCCAAATCGCCGCGGTGAACACTATCCTCGACGAGACGAAACACAAGTTCGACGATTTGCACCGGCAAGAAAAGCCGCTTCGGGACAAGATTCAGCAGGAACAGATAGAATCCATTCGCGCAATCCTGACCTCGGATCAGAGCAATGCGTACGATAAATGGCGCGCGGACCGGGCGAAGGCTTCCGAGGAAGACAGGAAGAAACGGCAGCAAGCGAAAAAGTAGCCAACGCCAAAAGCAGTTGAGCCGCGCGCGGCGGGTAAGCGGTGCTACAGACTGCCAGCGTGGTGTCCTGAGTTAGAAATTCACTGCAAGACAATTGTGTAGGCAAGGGTGTTGTATCCGGGATGGTATGCGACCCTTCCGTCCGGCAACGACTCCGTCCGGCAACGACGCAAATAAAAAGGGGCACTTCAGCGAGCAAGCTGAAGTGCCCCTTTTTCGGTTCTTGTCGCTCGGTTACTTTGCTGCGAGCCTGTCGGCCTTTTCGGCGCGCTGGCGCGCGTACTTCTTCTCGAAACGGTCAACGCGACCGGCTGTATCGATTAGCTTCTGCTTGCCAGTGAAAAACGGGTGGCAGCTAGAGCAGATTTCAACTCGGATGTCGCCTTTGTGAGTGGAGCGAGTCTTGAACGTGTGTGCGCACGCGCAGATCACGTTCACCTCGTTATAGGCAGGGTGAATTCCAGCTTTCATTCTTTCCTCGGGAAGTTCTATCTTAACACAAACAACCCCTCGCCTGACGGTCATGCCACCAAAGGCATCCGCCAAACGAGGGGCTGGGCACTGCTCCTCAGCGAAAAAGCCGCGCTGAGGTCTTGTTTTTAAAGACTCGGTACGGCGACCGATCTACCGGAGCTCTAACTCCACCACTGAGAGCGGAGGTCGGCTACTCTCGATCATTCGCTTCAGCATTCAGTCACCTCACGCGGTCTTATACTTGAACTCATTCTTTTTTGGACCACCTCCTTCTTCAGTGATAATTCCAAAGTACGCCCGAAATTGAAACCTGTCAAGTGGGGCTGTCCGCAGCTTCAGCACAATATGCCGACCCTGATTTTGCGGAACTACCGGATAGGGCACTCCGCCCGCCAGCCGAGTACAACTCCATTCACTTTCGCCCAATTTATAACCTGTCCGCTTTGCCTCGCGCCCTCTAATCGAGATAGAATAACCGACAACGGTAACGTTTAAGCTGTCGAGAGTTCATGACCTTGAAAACCAGTTCCGTAGCCTTCCTGCTGCTCCCCTTTTTCTCTAATTACGGGGTCGCCCAAAGCCCAGCCCAACTGGAATTGTTCGAAAAGAACGCCAGGCCTCTTTTTGCCGAAAAATGCCAAGCCTGCCATAACTCGAAACTGAAGAGCGGCGGGCTCGATTTCAGTTCCCCGGAAGGCATCAGGGACGCCGCATCCGCAGGCGTATTTGGTAAAGCCGCGGAGCCGGAAAAGAGCGTATTGCTGCAGGCCCTGAGCTACGAGCGAAGCGTTAGAATGCCTCCGCAGGGCAAGCTTGCGCCGGAGGCGATTGCCTTGGTGCGTGAGTGGGTTGGGGCTGGCGCCCCTACGCCAACCACTACACCTTCCGCCGGAAATTCGCTTTCCGGCACCGGTGTTCGGCCAGTCGCGCTTCGCGGCGTAATCACCGACGCCGATAAGAACTTCTGGGCCTTCAAACCCATTTCGCAGGCCGCGCCTCCCCTGCCGAACCAAAAAGATCCGAAACAAAACGGTTGGGCAACCAGTCCCATCGACCGGTTCATCCTGGCGAATCTCGAAAAGAACGGCCTCAAACCCGCTCCTCAAGCGGATAAGGCGACGCTTCTTCGCCGCGCCACATTCGATTTGACCGGTTTGCCGCCAACCGAAAAAGAACTACAGGATTTCCTGGCCGACAAGTCCCCGAAGGCGTTCGAGAAAGTGGTGGATAGCCTGCTTTCTTCGCCCCGCTACGGCGAGCGTTGGGGTCGCCATTGGCTCGACGTAATGCGTTACGCGGATTCCACCGGCAGCGACGAGGACCATCGTTACCCTCACGCCTGGCGTTATCGCGATTACGTCGTCGAAGCCTTCAATGACGACATGCCATACAACCAGTTCGTTCGTGAGCAACTGGCGGGAGATATTCTTGCCGCCGACCCGAACTCCGGCGTGGGCTATCGCGGAATTGTGGCCACCGGGTTCCTCGCGCTCGGCAAGAAAGCGCTCGCGCAAAAGGATCTTCCTCTCAAACGCTACGATGTGGTTGACGACCAGATTGACGTCACCGCGAAAGCGTTCATGGGCCTGACGGTAACCTGCGCCCGCTGCCACGATCACAAGTTCGACCCTATTGCCACCAAGGACTACTACCAGATGGCGGCAATTTTCGCCTCGACCCTCAGCTATGCCAACGGCGAAACTGGCGATCCGATTCAGACGCCGCTCGCGCCTCCGGGAGAGTTTGAAGCATTCCGAAAGCAGTGGACCGCCTACCAGGACGTTCAGAAAAAAATCTCCCGAATCATCGATTTCGACAGGGATGCGAAGAAGTTCCGCGATGCCGGCGAGAAGGCGATTGCGACCTCCATGCTGGCGGCTTATCGCGTGTATGCCGGGCATGAGGCCCTGGCCGCGGTCGCAGCGGACGCGAAGCTCGATGAGAAAGCCCTCACCCGGTGGGTTGAATACCTGGGTGATTCCAAACGGCCCGAGCTTGCGAATTGGCGCTCCGCCACAGATGCCAACCGCAAAGATGCAGCCGCGCAGTACCAGGAAGATTTCCGTCGCAGCGCTTATCAATACGATCAGGACATGAGTTGGTGGCGGCAGGCCGAGAATAACTTCCCGTCTGCCGGCAAAGTGCCTGGGGCGCGCCCCCAAATGAGCGAGGAGAAAGATCCGTTCTTCGTTGCCGTGTGGCAGAAGAACGGTCCTCTGCATCGCACAAAAGAAGAGCAGATCGCAGCGCTCGCCCCCGAAAAAGCGAGGGATCTGCTTGACTTGATCTCGCAATCGGAAACGATGGAGAAATCGCTTCCCACGAAAGATGTCCCGATGGCGTGTGCCGTAGAAGAGGGCAGCACCATGGACCAAAAGGTCTTCGTCCGCGGCGATTATCACAACCTGGGCGACCCCGTCGAACGAACAGTTCCATCGATCCTGCGACTAAGCGCTCCCGCTCCTGAAGTAAAGACGAAGAGCGGGCGCCTTGAACTGGCCGACTGGATTGTGGATACCCGGAATCCGCTGCCTTCGCGCGTGATGGCCAACCGCATTTGGCAAGGCCATTTCGGAGACGGAATTGTTCGAACGCCCGATAACTTCGGTCGGCTGGGTGAGCGTCCCTCGAATCCCGAACTACTCGACTATCTCGCGAAGACGTTCATGGAAAATGGCTGGTCCATCAAGAAGATGAATCGCATGATCATGCTCTCGAAGACCTACCAGATGAGCGCTGCATTCGATGAAGAGAAGAAGGCGAAAGATCCCGAGAACCGTCTTGTCTCACATTTCCCGCGCCAGCGTCTCAGCGTCGAGGAAATCCGCGATGCATATCTTGCCCTCGGCGGCGACCTGGATTTAACGATGGGCGGGACGCTTGACCCCGGTGTCGGCACCGATGGAGAAACCAGCGCGAACCGCATCAGTATGAACCCGGAAAAAACGAATCGACGTAGTATTTATCTGCCCCTGCGCCGATCGAATCTCCCGACGCTTTACACGCTTTTCGACTTCGGCGACGCCACCACACCGGATGGCAAGCGAAGCTCAACAACTGTTGCGACTCAGGCGCTGTTCGTCATGAATAGCCCGCTGGTGATTCGCGAAGCAAAGTCTTTGACGGACGCCGTTCTGAAGCAGGAGAAGCAAGACAAGCGGCGCATGGAAGAGATCTATTTGCGGGTGCTCGACCGCCGTCCCGACGCTAACGAGATTGACAGGGGGTTGACCTACATGCAGAGCTTCCGCAAGAAATGGAATGACATTGATGAAGAAAAGGCGTGGACCAGCTTGACCCACGCGCTGATGGCATCAAACGAATTTATGTTTGTGTACTAGAGACGTGTATTAACGACGTGTATTAAGAGGCTGACATGGCACACATGAACCCGATGAACATCAATTCGTTCCTTACCAAAGCACCCAGGACTTCGCAAATGTCCAGGCGCGCAATGCTCCGCGCGGCGGGCTGTGGCTTCGGATTTATGGGACTTCAGTCTCTGCTCGCCGAAACCGCGGTCGATCCGTTGATTCCCAAATCCCCTATGTTTCCGGCGCGCGCGAAACGGGTGATTTTCCTGTTCATGCATGGCGGCCCATCTTCCATCGACACCTTCGACCCCAAGCCCTACCTGGATGCGAACGACGGCAAGCCGCTGCCGATCAAGCAGCCCCTCACGTTCGCGGCGGGCAAAACGGGCGGGTTAATGAAGTCCCCGTGGCAGTTTAAGAACTGCGGCCAGAGTGGATTGCCCATCAGCAGTCTGCTCCCGAATATCCGTGAGTGCGCTGACGATCTTTGCGTCGTCCGTTCCATGGTGGGCGAGGGCGTGGACCACGGGGCCGCTCTGCTGCAAACGTTTACCGGCACGTTTACTTTCACTCGCCCGAGCGTGGGTTCCTGGGTGCTCTACGGGCTGGGTTCGCAAAACCGCAATCTTCCCGGCTACATCACCATTAAGCCTGCGCTGTCGCACGGCGGTTCAAAAAACTGGGCATCGGGATTCCTTCCCGGCTCGGTGCAGGGAACTGCAATCGGCAATGCCGGCATGCAGGTGAGTGAGATTCAGAAAGAACCGATCGAGTATCTGGTGAATCAGGGGCTGAACCGCGAACAGCAGCGGTATGAACTCGACATGATCCAGGCGATCAACCGCAAACATCAGGAACTCTGGAAGCTCGATGATGAGTTAGAAACCCGTATCCAGTCGTTCGAGATGGGTTTCCGCATGCAGGCTGAAGCGGCCAGGGTTTTCGACGTTTCCGGCGAATCGGAAGCCACGAAGAAGCTCTACGGGCTGGATGAGCCAAAGACCGCGGACTTCGGATGGCAGTGTTTGCTTGCACGCCGCCTTGCGGAAGCGGACGTGCGCTTTATTCAATGCACCCACAGTTACAAGTGGGATCAGCACTCCGATCTTTTCGTGAAGCACAACGAGAACGCCGCCGAGGTCGATAAGCCGATTGCCGGATTGCTGAAGGATTTAAAGGCCCGCGGATTGTTGAAAGATACGCTTGTGATCTGGTCCGGCGAATTTGGCCGCACCCCGATATCCGAGGGTGGCAACGGTCGCGATCACAATCCTTACGGCTATTCACTGTTCATGGCCGGCGGCGGTGTGAAGGCGGGTTTCGCGTATGGCGCAACCGATGAATTCGGTTACTTCGCAGCGGAAAACCGAATGCACATCCACGATTTCCATGCGACAGTCCTCGCGGCGCTTGGGCTGGACCACCTGAAATTGACCTACCGCTATTCCGGACGCGATTTCCGGTTGACCGACACCGCTGGAAACGTCCACGACGGCGTTTTCGCATAACGCAACAAAATGTGGGGCGCTGTCCCTCTTTTCCAGCGGCCAATACTGAGGTGGATTCTGAACGCCTCGAATACTGCTTCACCACATCCCGAATCTTCGCTGCCGAAGCCACACGACTAAACCTGGAATAACGCTTATGGCTATACAGTGTCACACGAGCGGGTTGCGGAACCGGATGGTTTTGGAAGTGCGGGCGCCGGGTCGCCCCGCTCGCCGTAATTCCTGAGGCGATACGTCTGTTCAGTCAAAGCGGAATCGAGGACTGCGGCGAACTTCTCCATGCCAGCTGACCATTTAGCCGGTCACTGCCTGCGAGAGCATCGGCCCCGTGCGAGCCGCCACGAACGATAGCTCGCGCGGCTCGCGGGACTTCTGCCAGGAGTTGCTAATGGCCTGCTTCACGCCGGCTGATTTGCAAGCCGAAGTTCGTCTTCAATCTCGTAAATCTTGTCTTCGTAGTTTCGCGTTGGCTTACCGGCACCTTTCGCCGCATCCAATTTAGCCTTCGCCTGCGCTAAACGCTTCTCAAGCCCCGCAATCCTGGGGTCGGCTGAAGCCTTTGCCGACGCCGAAATAACCTTAGCCGGCGGGCCCTTTTCTTTCGCGCTCGATTTCTGCGATTTGCCGGTCGCCGCCTTAAACCGAAACGCCGTGATTTGCGGCGGCGGTTTCAGGCTCGTTCCAAAGTCCGACTGGTACTCCTGCGAAATCCGCGCAGCCTCAGTCAGCAACTCGCGGAAACGCGACTCCATCGCCTGCTTGGCCTGAATTCGAAGACTCTCGCCCTGCTGTTTCCACCGCTGATATTCCGAAATCGCATTCTCCATATGTTCACCAACAGGTATTCTACGGGTCCGTATCTTCTCGCCGCCGCGTGCCGCCGCGGGCAATCGCGGCCATCATCAGAAAGAGCACAATCGATACGCCCGGTCTTTGAATCGGATAATCCACGAAGCAGTGAATGAAGATGACTGGCACGCCCAAGCCCCACGCGGTTTTGACGCCCCGTATCGCGGCCCAGCCAGCGATGAACAGCATCATTGCAAGCAAGGGCATTCCACCTTCGACCGTCCACTGCGCCCAATCGTTGTGTGCTTCGTTTGCGAAGTTCCCGTCGTCGAACTTCGCGTAACCGGGGTAGGCGGTAGGCCAGTTACCAAGGCCGAACCCCAACAGCGGGCGTTCCTTAATCATCTCGGCAGAAGACTCGTTGAACTCACGGCGGCCAGAAAAGGGGTCCGCCTGTCCGAATCTGGAAATCAGCAAATCCGGTCCCGCCGGAATCGCCAGCCAGAGCAACATTCCGATAAGCACCAGAACGCCGTTAATCAGTTGTGCGCGCGAAAAATTTCGGCCCCTAAGCACAAGCACCGGCACTACGGCGAGTTCAATCGTCGCAAGCACAAACCCGGCTCTCGACGCGGCGGCTATTACGGAAGCGTAGAGCGTGGCGGCAATCAGAAAATAAAGAAATCTAAGCCGGCGGGTAGTAATCGCGAAATAGAGCGACACGGGGAACAAGATTTCAATCAGTGCCGCAAACTGATTCTTATACCGGAACGGACCAAAAAGCGGACCGACCGGATGGGGGCCGATCGGAAAATGCCAATAAAACATGTCGGTTGAGGTGAACGCATGAATGGTACAGAAGATCGCCGTTACGAACCCAAACCCGACCAGCGTTCGAAGGAATAATGTCCGTATGCGGGTGTCTGAGAATATCTGCAGCCCGCAGAAGAACGCCGCCGCATTCCCGCACCAATACAAAATGGCCAGGTGCGTTGGCCAGCGGTACACCGTGGAACCGGTCACAAGCTGCATGCAGCCCCACGCAATTATCCCCACCATCGGCAGCAGTACGATGGAAAGCCGTGGCTTTGCTTTGCCAAGCAGAAAAGCCGTCGCCCAAACCGAGGCGAGCAGGCAGCACCCCACCTCCGGCACAGTCGTCGCCCACTTCTGCGTGACCCACATAACCGAAATAGTCGTGACGACGCACGCGAAAAGCCAAACCGCCGAAAATTTCGTCATTCACTGCCGCCACGCAAACGCAAACTCATTTGAGGATTCTATCCGCCAGTTCCCGGATGATAACGGTCGCTTCCGCCCGCGCCGTGCCAAGGGGGCGTTGGTAGCGGAGAATCAACTGCGCTGTGCTCGCATCCGCCACAAACGCGACTGATCCCTGAGCGGAGTCGTTTTCGCTCGAAAGTTCCGGAGATGTCGCGACGATACCGTCCTTCCCCGCGACTTCCCAGCGCAGTCCCCGAACCACGGCGCCCGCCGACGAATATTTGTATGCGATCTCAAATTGCCGCCCGGGAACAACAGGCACCAACTCCTTAATGATTGCGCAATCCTCCGGTTCATCGCCGGTAAAGTTCACCTTGATTCCATTCCCCTCGTCCGACTGACTGACCAGAACGCCTTCCACCGACGGGATTCGCCAATCGAAGCCCACTGGATTACTACTGATTGCAAACGCCTTGTTGGTCAAAATTCTGCCCGCCGAGGGATTGAGAATGCCTCCGCTAATCAGGCGCCTCCCTACCAGTGAATTCCAGACACTGACGGCAGACGCCGTATCTTTCGCCGATGCGCGCTCACAATATCGAAGCAGGATGGCGGTGTCCTCTTCCGTGGCACGAGCCGCCAAATTCTTTGCGACTGTCCCGGCGGGCATCAGGCGTTGGGTTCCGATAAGAAAATTCAGATATTGTCTGCGAATGTTGGATTCGGGGGGGATTCGGCCAAGGATCTCATCCGGATCTTCGCTCCGCTCCCACGCGAGCTGAAAAACTGCATCTGAATCCGCGGGAGAACTCATGGCTAATGCGCGATATAAAGTAGGCCAAAATCCGGCCGGCCAATCCCTGGTTTCACTGCCACGACGAAAGTAAAAACTTAGCAGAGCCCATCGCGGCGCGAATTTCCGGTCTACTTGTGCGGCCTTTATAAGAAATTTTTCGGCAGCCGGGAAGTCCCTGTCCACCTCTGAGCGCAGCGCGGCGCGGACCAAATAGCTCGAAGTTAGAGGACTAAGCGCAACCGCTTCCAGCAATTCGCGACTTGGATTTACGCCATTCCCTTCCTGGTGTTCAGCCAGCAATGCATGGTAATCCGCATTCCCCGGTTCCAGTCGGATCGCTGCTGCTACAGATGTGGGTGTATCGGCGCTATAGTATTGATCCGCAACGGCTAAGCGGCAGGAGCTGCAAATTGCCCAGCCTAAACTGCCGACTATACAGGTCCATGTGAGCTTCACAAACAAAATGCCTAATTTTTTCCGCAACGAATCACTTGCTTCAGTGGTCAACATAGACCATGATAGTAAAGTACGTATACAAGGGGGAGAATTTGAATTTTCATCGACTAACCAAGCCCGGTCTGTCGGTTCTGATTCTGGCTGGGTCGGCGTCATTGGCCGCTGCTGCCAGCTCAGTGATCGGCATGGCATCCGCGCAAAGCGGAGCTTTACTGGATAATGCCAAAGTTTCAGGTAATGCCACCGTATTTGAAGGTTCCAGACTGCAGTCCAGCGGCTATTCCCGAGTCCACCTGAGCAATGGCTCGAGACTCGATCTCGCTGCCGGTTCTACGGCCCAGGTTTTCGCGAACCGTGTGTCGCTTGAACAGGGCATGAGCGAAGTTCAGAGTTCCACTGGGTTTACAATCGAGGCGCGTTCCCTGAAGATTCAGCCCACAAGCTCGAATTCGATCGCGCGTGTGAAGTTGGATGGCGACAAGCAGGTCTTTGTCACCGCCCTGAACAGCCCGGTTAACGTGTTGAACAAAGATGGAATGCTGGTGGCTCGCGTTGCACCAGGTCTTCCCCTCTCGTTCCTGCCGCAGGCGGGCGCGGGTGCTGCTTTCGATAGCACCGGGTGCGTCCTCGTAAAGGGTGGCGCGGCGATTCTGGTTGACTCCACGGGTAACCAGGTATACGAAATCCGCGGATTGGATATGCGCAAAGCGGTTGGCAACACAACCCACGTAACCGGCGCGACGGATTCCTCAGCAACGCCTGCAGGCGGCGCCACCGCTGTTGTGAAAGCCTCAAAGGCCATGGTCACGAAAAAAGGTGGTTGCTCCGCGCAGGCATCTAAGCTCGGCGCATCCACAGCCGCAGCTGGTTTAGGCGCTGCAGTTGGCGCGGCAGCGGCGGGCGGTGCCGCGGCTGGCGCGGCGACGGCTGCCGCTGTTGGCATCAGTACAACGGCTTTGGTGGTCGGCGGCGTAGCGGCGGCAACAGCAGCGGCGATCGGCGGGGCGGCTGCCGCCGGTTCGTTCAGCTCCAATTCCCCGTAGTCTCAACGTCTTATTTCAGTCACTCTCAAAAAGGGGTCTGGCTTCGGCCGGACCCCTTTTTGATTGCCGGTACCCTCTTTGATCCCGCAACATCCTCGCCGATCAGGCCCGAAATCGACACCGCCTCTCGCCATTCGAGGTTTTGGAGTGGTTCGCCCAAAACCTCACTTACGATACGATATGAAGAGGTGCTGAAGTATATCGGACGATTGCTGGCGTTAATTGCGGTGTTGGCGTCGGCTGTCAATGCTCAATGCGCCATCTTCTGCCTCCTGCAACCGACATCTACAGACCAGAGAATGGCGGTCGCGGCAAGCGGTGCCGGCCATGAATGCTGTCCCGGCTCCAAATCGCCCGCGCAGCATCGGCATCGCAGCCAGTCGCCCTGTCCAAATCTTTCAGCCTCCCTCGATGACCGAAATTTCATTCCCGCGGCGCCGCATCCCGGTGCGAGTCCTCCACTGACATTCGCAAGTATCTCCGTTACATCTATTTCCCCGCGTCTCATCTCGCAGCGAACAGAAACGACGGTGCCCGATCCAACTACTCTTCAGCATTCTCCCTCGTTTTCCGTCCTCCGAATCTAGTCTTTTTCTCAGCTCTTCTCTTTTTGAGGCGTGCGGCACAACCTTGCTCGCGCCCGTTCGTCTGTGTCGTTTAAAACCCCCGCTGCTCTTTCGGAGTTAAGGATTCATGAATAATCGAAGAGTTTTTCTCAACAAGATTTCAGCCCTGTCCGCCAGCCTGTTTGCCGGCCAGACTGCTGTTTCCGCGCAGCAAAAATCACAGGCCGGCATGGACCAAATGGACATGAGTCACGGCAACGCGCAGCATTCGACCGCGCCCCAGGTGGCCGGGAACGCCAGAGTCACGCCGGTGGCGGTTACCCCGGGCTCCTCTGTCCCGGTCACCACTCTCGACATCGGCGACCTTCCCTTCACCATGGACAACGGCGTGAAGGTCTTCCACCTCATTGCGGAGCCGGTCAAACAGGTTATCGTGCCGGGCCGAACGTTCGACCTTTGGGGTTTTAACGGAAGCGCTCCGGGTCCAACCCTGCAGGCCACCGAAGGCGACCACGTAAGAATTATTTTCGATAATCGCCTGCCGGAACCAACCGGGGTTCATTGGCACGGACTCGAACTCCCCGTCGAAATGGATGGAGTGCCCGGCATCGGGCAAAAGCCGGTCATGCCGGGCGAGCGCTTCATTTATGAGTTCACGCTTGAGCAGAATGGCACCTTCTTCTATCACTCCCATATGGCCATGCAGGAAATGGTAGGGATGCTCGGCGGATTCATCATTCATCCGAAAACGCCCTATGCGCCGCACGTCGACAAAGACTTCCTGATTGCGCTTCAGGAATACTCAGTACTCCCCAACAACTCCATGCCCAACAGCATGGATATGGAGTTCAACTGGCTTACCTTCAACGGCAAAGCGGGCCCCGCATCCACTCCATTAGTCATCCGCGAAGGCGAGCGCGTGCGCATTCGGTTCATCAATTTGGGCATGGACCACCACCCCATCCACCTTCACGGATTCACCTTTTGGGAAACAGGCCGCGAAGCGTGGCGTATTCCGGAACCATTGTGGACCCGCGGCAATACCGTACTGGTCGGCGTAGCGCAGGCGAGGGATATCGAATTCATCGCCAGACGCACGGGAGACTGGATGCTTCACTGCCACCTGCCGCACCACATGATGAACCAGATGTCATCGGGCGTCGGCTCCACCCGGATGACCAACGGCCCGCTCTCTCAGAGTGAAGCTGACATTTCCATGGCGAATAATTCCATGACGAACATGCGGGGCATGAACCATGCGGACATGCACGCCATGGAAACGGCAAAATTGCCGGCTAACGCTAACCAGATCCCCTTATTTCCCCAGGATGCATTCATGGAGGGGCCCATGATGGCGATGGACAAAGACGTTGAGAAGCCAGAGGCGTATGGCTTGCCGTCCGGCTGGAGCGGTTTTGTCGGCGGCATGATGACGCTTGTCAGAGTTCTGCCTGCTGACCAATACGAAAAGATCATGGCCCTCAAGAGCCAGCAAAAAGCGAGCGCCGCCCGATGAATCTCAGAACACTTGTCTTTACCTGCGCACTTACGGTGGCAGTTTGCTACTCCTTGCCCGCGCAACAGAACGAACGAAAATCGTACACGCTGCGAGGCACCGTTGAGCAGGTCGATACCGCCTCCAAACGGCTTCAGGTCGTGAACGAGCCTGTTCCCGGTGGAATGGCGGCGATGACCATGACTTACAAGCTCGATTCCGACGCGATTCTCAGCCGCATAAAACCCGGAGATCGCATATCCGCAAAGGTTTTCGAAGGCGATCAAACTCTTTACGATGTCCAAATTGAACCGTTGTCCGCGGGCGTGCCTGCCCAGGGCCCGAACGAACTTCGTCTCGATGATTTGGAAAAAATGGCGCTGGCAGGCAACCCGACAATCGTGCAGGTTCAGGCGAATGTCCGTGTTGCCGCGAGTCTCGCTCGTCAGGCGGGTTTGTACCCGAATCCAACCGTCGGCTATTACGCTGACGAGGTCCGCGGCGGTTATTCCGGCGGCGGCAAACAAGGCGGGTTCATCAGCCAGACCATCGTTACAGGTGGAAAATTGCGCGCCGCCAAACGAGTGGCAGACCTTGTTACCAGGCAGACCGAAACCTCAGGCGAGCTTCAGCGGCTCCGGATTCTAAACAACGTCAGAAGCATGTTTTACCAGATACTCGGGGAGCAGCGCCTGGTGGATGTCCGCCAAAATCTCGCCAAACTTGCGTCCGACACTGCCCAAACTTCACACCAACTGGCCAACATCGGCCAGGCTGACAGGCCCGACGTGCTGCAGGCGGAAGTGGAACAGCAACAGGCGATGGTCGGTTTGCGCCTCGCTGAACAGAGTCTTCGGTCCTCCTGGAGGACGCTGGCGGCGGTTGTTGGCAAACCGGAACTCCCCCAAACTCACCTCGCCGGCGATCTGGAAGCGACTCCGGACTTGAACTATGAAGAATCGCTCGCCACAACACTAAGAGACAGCCCGGAGATCAAGCTCGCCCTGCAGGAAATCGATCGTGCGGAAGCGTCTCTTGCGCAGGCCAGAAAAGCCCCCATACCCGACCTTCAGTTCTCCGGAAATCTCTCGCAAAATAACGAGCCGCTGGAAACCACCCACAGGCCCACAGGTCTCAACGGCGGCATTCAAATTGGAGTTCAGTTGCCCCTTTTCAACCGGAACCAGGGTGGCGTGGCCGCTGCGAACGCAGAAATCGAAGTAGCGAAACAGGAGGTTGCCCGGCTCCGTTTGCAAATCGCGCACGATCTGGCGAACGATTTCCGCGACTATGAATCGGCTCGCGCCACAGTCATGCAGTACAAAAACGAAATGTTGCCGAGGGCGGAGCAGGCATACAAGCTATACCAGGCGAACTACCGGAATATGGCCGCCGCATACCCGCAGGCGCTGATTTCCCAACGGACGCTTTTTCAGCTCGAAGTGGACTATGTCCAGGCCCTGGTAGCCGCCTGGCAAGCCGCAATCGGGATTCGCGGATTCGGCCTTATGGATGGTTTGTCTTCACCGTCCGGCACGCGGCCAGGACGCATGGGTCTTCAAAACATGACCGGAGGCATTTTGGCGCAATGAGACACAGAGCGTGAGAACTCGCCAAACGGTCCGTTGAGCCGTTAATTCTGATTCGGTTAACGTCTAACCAACAACTCTATTCCTGAGCGGGGACCTGCGATTCCACATCGCGCCAGGCGCTGATCTTCAGGCGCCGGCACACCCAGCAAAGTTGTTCAGTAGGATTGGGGGTTGCTTCGCTCCCGCAGACCACGCATTTAACCATCGGCAATGCGCGATCTGTGGAGAGCGACCGCTTCGCTTCTTCAAGGATCTCCGGCGATATCACAGGTTCGGAAACTACTGGCGATTTGCGTTTCATCCGTACTTTCTACTATGTCACACTGACCGGGAATGTCCGCGTCCTCACGAAGGATCAGGCCGCGTTTCTGAGGTACAGAACGGCAGCCACATCGAGCGATGAACCGCAACGCTCGCAACGCTGTCCCGGCACTACCTTCATCCACCGTTTAGTGTACTCGACTTCCCCGGAAACCGAATGAGTACACATCGGGCAATGTACCTGCCCTCTGGTGACTTTCTTCTCCGGCGCCTTCATCTGTAATTCCATAGGTCACCTCGCTTGCATCGTTCCACCACATGAGATGCAAGCCGGGTACCAAAAGGTTACAGACAAGTGTAGGAGTTACTTTGAGGCTTCCTTGTTCTGCTCCAGAACCTTCTCAAGCTGACCCAGTTGATCTTTGACTTTCGAGAAATCCGGGGCATTCGGCGAGTTCTTCAGATACGTGCGGAACTGATCGGCCGCCCCGGGATAATCGTGCTTCTCCGCCAGTATCAGGCCAAGCAGGTAATCGGTCCGCGTGTTCGCATGACGCGTGTCCAGCTTCTGCGCCTCTCTGGCGCTCTTCTCCGCGGCATCGAACTTCTTCAAATTGAAGTTCGCCGCCGCGCTCACATACCATGCTTGCGGAAAATCTACGGGATCCAGCTTCAAGCCCTTATCAAGATACGAACCGGCGTCTGCCCACTTGCCTTCCTGTGCCGCCAAAAGGCCAAGCTGAATATAGGGTTCCACCAGCTTTGGGTCGGTCTCAATCGCCTTAAGCATGGCATCCCGCGCCGGCTCATAAGCCTTCTGCAGCATCCGAACCTTGCCCAGGTTCATCCAGGCATCCGCATATTTCGGATAGGCGAGAACAGCCTTTTCGAACTCTTTCGAAGCGTCTTCCGGTTTGCTCTTCTGCATCGCCTGCAAGCCCTTGTCGAACGCCTTCTTCGCATCCTTCGGAGCAAGCAGCGACGTTGCGCTGACCGAAGTGCCCTCCACGTTTCCCATCCGGTGCAGCACAATGAGCCCGATGTCCGGGTTGTCCATCGGATTCCGGCTCGCCAGACTCACTACATCCGACCGGTATCCCGCAGCCTGCGCCCGAATCTCGCATCCGCTCATTTGGTTCGCATACGGGTCGCTGGCGAGTGGATTGCTTCCACCCGCGGATTGGGCGCTCCCAAATCCACCGATGGGCGAGGAGTGCGATGAACCCGAGAATCCCGGCTCAGAGGCATCCGCCATGAAATTGTTTGTCTGGCCCCACTGAAAGCTGAAGTGGCCTCGGCTGTCCGTATAGGCTACGGATCGCGGATTGGCTCCGCAAACCTTTTGAATGACTACGTTCGGCGGCACCGGCGACCCGTCATCCATCATCACCTTCCCGGTAATGAAGATCGTTCGCTGAACATTGTTTTGCTGTTGCTGGTTGGTTGTGGGAGTGGATGGCACTGCGGAAGGTCGTGGCGTGGTCGCTGTATTTGGTGTGCCGCCCGCCGAAGCGCTTCCGCCGGCGTTTCCATTGCTACCGCCTGCCGAGGTTGATTGACCCGCCGCGCTTATCGCCGATACGGTCGCCAGAATCCAAAAGAGAGCTGCGTTGCGCATCTTCCCTCCACTTTGTGCCCCAATTATGCCACAGCAGAATCAGGAGGATGTTTCACCAACATCCCTGGAGGAAACTTGCCGTCGGAACCCATCAGGGCTTTCGGTATCATGAAGGAGGGAATGCGCAACTCCCCGCTGCCAAATCCGCTTTTGGAACTCGGCGCGCGCCGATTCTCGTTCTATCCCCCCATCCGCAATCTCGAACATAATGAATGGCAGTTTCGCCGCGCCACATGGACCGAAATCGTGGTGGTGAATACCAAAAGCGGTGAAGAGGCAATCATCCCGCGGGCCAGCATCGGCGAGATTTCCATCATTGACGACCCCGTGGTGATTGTGGGATTGCGCCAGGAATTGGAATGGCGTGAGGGCGCAGTCTATCCGCACACTCGCCGTGTGATCGAATTCCCCCTGGCAATGGCCGTAAACGATCACCGCCCCAGTCCCGCGCCGGAGCGACGAGGCCCGGCGCCGGTGGTCAATATCCGTCTTGAACCCGCCCCCGCATCGCGCAAAAGCGCCAGAATCGCCGGCACCGTAATGCTGACCGCCATTGGTTGCCTTATCGCAGCGGACATTGCGCGTGAGGTTCAAACGCGGCAACGCGGCGACACGTTTCGCCGTTCAGCCACCCGCTTGTCTTACTCCGATGACTATTCCTCGATCGTGAGCCGCCTCGGCCCTCCCGCCGGCGAACGCACCAAAGGGGAATACCGGATCCTCTTCTACCCGGTGCGGCACCTCTCTCTCGTTCTGAAGAACTCGCACTATATCGGCGCCCTCGATTCCGGCAGACGCGTTGCGGAAACTGTCACCCTGCCTGGCGACACAAGTTCCGCCTCCCTCTTGCGCTCTCTTCCCCCGTTCTGACAACTCCCAAAATCGGAAGCTTTGTAGTATCCGCCCGCACTCCCGCGGGACTGCCGCTAAAGTAAAGTATTGCCCGGCATCTACATCTCCTGGCCGTTCTGTGCCCAAAAATGCACCTACTGCAACTTCGCTTCGGGCGTGCAGCCGAAGGGGCTTGAAGACGAATACGCGAATGCTTTGCGCGCCGAAATCGCAGCTTATGAATGGGAATGGAGCCCGCGGACTCTTTACATTGGAGGCGGAACTCCCTCCGCCATGGAACCGGCGCTCTTTGCAAACATATTTTCCGGGCTTCCTGGAAGGCCCTGGTGCGAGGCGACCATCGAAGCAGCTCCTGGCTCTCTCACGCGCGAGAAAATTGACGCGTGGATCGCGGCGGGAATCAACCGGGTCAGCCTCGGTGCTCAATCGTTCAACAAATCCGAACTCGCGCGCACCGGCCGCAAGCACAACGCGGCCACAGTTGAACACGATGTTGAACTGCTGCGCCTGGCTGGTATCGAGAACATCAGTCTGGACCTGATTTCGGGGCTGCCGGGCCAGACCGCGGACTCCTGGCGCGATTCCGTGGCAGGCGTGTTGCGCCTTCGCGTGCCGCACATTTCGGTCTACATGCTGGAAGTAGATGATGACAGCCGTCTGGGTGCGGAAATCATCCTCGGCGGCAAGCGCTACGGCGCTTTCGACACGCCCAGTGAAGACCGGATCGCCGGGTTCTACGAATACGCTGTGGAAGAGCTCGCGCGCAATGGGGTTTATCGCTACGAGATTTCGAACTTCGCGAAGCCGGGCTTCGAGTCTCCGCACAATTTGAAATATTGGCGTCGGGAGCCATATATCGGGTTCGGGTCCGATGCCCATTCCTTCGACAGCGTCCGCCGTTGGCAGAACGTGGAAACCGCGCAGGAGTACGTGCGGCGGTGGCGTGGGGGCGAATCTCCGCGAGTTGAAATCACTACGCCCGATCCGGTAGAAGAAAAATTCTTTGTCGGGCTTCGCCTGAGCGAGGGCGTTGAGCCGGATCTCTCGGATTGGCAGCGATTCGGCCCCGCCTTCGAAAGGTTCCTAAGCGTCGGAGTGATGGAACGCGTCGGTAACCGGCTCCGGCTCACCCCGCGTGGAATCATGGTTTCAAACGAAGTCTTTCAGGAATTCCTAACCGCATGATCGATCTCCGCAGCGATACCGTAACCAAGCCCACTGCCGCGATGCGCCTGGCCATGTTTCAGGCCGAGGTGGGCGACGATGTTTACGGTGAAGACCCCACCGTCAACCAGCTGGAGGACCGCGCCGCCGAAATTACCGGTAAAGAGGCTGCTCTGTTTGTCCCAACCGGAACCATGGGCAACACCATCGGGCTGAAATTGCTGACCAGGCACGGCCAGGAAGTAGTCTGTGATTCCCGAGCGCATCTGCTCGATTGGGAACTCTCGATGCTGGGTTGGTTTTCCGGATGCCTCGTGAGAGCTGTCCCGAGCGACCACGGCATTCTGACGTGGAGCGATGTCGAATCGGTAGTAAAGCCGCTTGGACCGCATTGGGCGCCTACGGGCGCGATCGAGATCGAGAACACGCATAATATGGCGGGCGGAAGTGTTTATCCGCAAGGCGTCATCGACGAGATGTGCAGCCGCGCTCATGAACACGGGGTCCCCGTGCATATGGATGGCGCGCGCCTCTTCAATGCCGCGGAAGCGCTGGGCCTTCCGGTGAGCCGGATCGTCAGAG
>Ga0207695_10002128_pt1 | contig 29997 bp, 29 predicted proteins | sample KBSC54metaG_FD_184354 | JGI IMG/M metagenome (GOLD analysis project Ga0207695, IMG submission 184354) | Corn rhizosphere microbial communities from Kellogg Biological Station, Michigan, USA - KBS C5-4 metaG (SPAdes) (version 2) | ecosystem: Host-associated > Plants > Roots > Rhizosphere > Soil...
ATGCGACATCGTCGCGCCTCGCTGTCCAGTGAGCCAGGCTCAAAAGCGCGCGATGGCTCACGATAGGCACTAAAAGAACCTGTGACTCAGAGGTTCCAGAAACGCACTTTCTCGATCCGGTTGCGGCGCCTGTAGCGGCGCTTATCGTATTTGATGGGCTCGTTGCGCGATTTCCGGCCCGGGATACAGGGCTTGATGCCCTTTTCCTCCAGCGCGTCCCTGAACCAGTCGGCATCATAGCCCCGGTCGGCGAGCAGCCATTGCGCTTTGGGCAGTTCGTCGAGCAGGGCCGCCGCGCCGATATAGTCGCTGATCTGACCGGCGGTCATGAAGAAGCTCAAGGGACGGCCGTTGGCATCGGTAACGGCATGGAGCTTGGTGTTCATGCCGCCTTTGGTGCGGCCAATCAGGCGCCCGAGATCCCCCTTTTTACCGCCAGGCTCGATGCCGTGCGGTGTGCCTTCAGGTAGGTCGCATCGATCATCACGGTCTTGCGCTCGGCACTGGCGGCGGCTAGCCCCTCCATCATCCGAGCGAATACGCCCGCAGCGCCCCACCGCTTCCAGCGGTTGTACAAAGTCTTGTGCGGCCCATAGTCCTTCGGAGCATCCCGCCAGCGTAGCCCGTTGCGGTTGACGAAGATGATCCCGCTCAACACCCGCCGGTCATCCACCCGGGGCCTGCCGTGGCTCCTCGGAAAATACGGCTCGAGCCGCGCCATCTGCTCGTCCGTCAGCCAGTACAGGTCGCTCAAATCCAGTCTCCTTGCGGAGCCTGAATCAGATCGCACCTCTAACATCAATGGGTCCTGACCCTAGCCATGCTGGCCGCCGTCCGTCCAAGGGTGGAACAGTTCTCAGCCGTCGTTTATCGAGGTGAATGTACAAGTGGAAGGGACGCTTTTGCTCCGCTCGCTCTCGTCACGCACCATCTTGATCGGCACCCTGATCGGGTTCGCGGTCGTGCTTCTCCAGTTCCTGCTGCTGAGCGCATCAGCGGGCATGCAATCGAGTTTCCAGTGGGCAATCCATTCCCAGCAAGTACTGCAGGCCACGGAAAGCGCGATGTCGAACCTGCGCGAAGCTGAATCTGGCCAGCGCGGTTTTCTCCTGACGCACGACGCGAGCTTTCTGGACGGGTTCCAGAGGCACATTGATAGTGCCGACAACCAGATAGCAATCGCGGAACGATTGACCGGGGATAATCCGGTGCAACGCGCCCGCGTCGCATCGTTACGCCAACTGATCGATCGACGCATCGCGCTCATGAAGCGTCCTGTCGATCTGGCCCGCCAAGGGCAATTCACCCTGGCCCGTCAGTCGGTGTCGAACGGTAAAGGGCGCGATCAGATGCAACTCGCCGAGGTTCAGGCCGGCGATGTGCTGGACGCGGAGCGCAAGCTTCTCGACGACCGGGCGGATCAATCGGAAAGAAGGGCTATCTGGAATCGGCAGGTGGTGATCGTCGGCAGTCCGATCATCATAGGCCTCATCGTCGCGCTGATGCTGATCGTCGCTCGAGGAATACAAGGGCCGGTTCACGCGATTCTGAAGGTGATGCGCCGTCTCGGGGACGGAGATCGCGAGGCGCGCATCGAAAAGAGCTTGGGCTCAACCGAGTTCAATCGACTGGCCGAAGGCTATAACAGCATGGCCAACCACCTCAGCGCGGCGATTGCGTCTCAGCGGGAGAGCGATACCAGGCTTATAGAGGCAAATGAGGAACTGCGCCGACACAGTGAAATGCTTCACGCCCGGAGCGAAGCGATCGAGCTGCTGGGAAATATGGCGCACCGCATGCAGGCGGCCCGGACGGACGAAGAACTTTCGGCTATCGTTGCTACCTTCTTGCCCCAGGTTCTGCTCGACGCCCCCGGCGCACTATTTGCGCACAACAACTCGCGCAATCTTCTGACCTGCATGGCAAGGTGGGGCGAACCGCGATTGTCGTCGAAAAGCTTTGCACCCGCCGCATGCTGGGCATTGCGCCTCGGCCAGAGCCATTACGTCTCCGCACCGGGAGCCGATGTGGTCTGTGAGCATGTCGACGACAAGGGTATGAAGTATCATTGCGAACCGCTGCTCGCCGGGGGCGAGGTTATCGGCCTCCTCTATTTCGAACGGCTGATCGAGTCGGATGAGCGGTTCCGTCTGACGGCCATCACCGAGAACATCGCGTCCGCCTTGGTCAACCATCGTCTCCAGCGGGACCTGAGGGAGCAGACCATACGCGATCCTCTGACCGGCCTGTTCAACCGGCGCTATATGGAGGAGGCGCTCGGCCTCGAAATCGCGCGTGCTGCCCGCGGCAGCGACCTGCTGTGCCTCGTCATGTGCGACGTCGACCATTTCAAGCGTTTCAACGACGAGTTCGGGCATGATTCTGGCGACGCGCTGCTGAAGGCGATCGCAGCCGAAATGCAGCGCCATTTTCGGGATGGGGACGTGATCTGCCGCTTCGGAGGGGAGGAATTCACCATCATCGCTCCGGGAGCCACGGTCGCGTCTCTGGCCGCGCGCGTCGAGCATCTGCGGACAGAGGTCCAGAAGGTGGCGGTCCGCCATGGCGGCCGGACGCTCGGTTCTATCACCATGTCGTTCGGCGTCGCCCAGTGGGATCCCGGCATGCACCAGGAAGCCGCGATCCTGATCCGGAAGGCCGACGAGGCGTTGTATCGGGCCAAGCGCGAAGGCCGCAACCGCGTCGTGCTCGCCGATCGGGTGGCCGCATGAGTGGCGGCTCTCGCCAAGCCTTCCGCTCATGTCACCGATTTGAGGTGAAATGCTAACGATTTCTTAACCATTAACATGGCCTCCTCGGCCGTCCCCATGGCGGCGCGAAGGCACGTATGACCGACGATGTGCACAATCTGCTCAATCAGTTGGGCCAGCCGACCTTCGATTATCGCGAATTTGGCGGCACGGAAGGTCCGGCCGGCTATTGGCCTATCTTCCGGACCGTCATCGGCCATCCAAACCTCGCTCGTCTTCCCGGCTCCCGGCATAACCCGTTCAACGAACACGGCCGGGCTGCTCCGCCCGAAGACACTAACCGACCAGATCTCTCGCCCGAGGAGCAGCCCGCCTTCGTGGAGAGGCGCCTAGGCGGACCGGGCGCCATCTTCCGTCGATATCGATCCGATGCACCGGCCGCTGCGGATGCGAGTGAAAACGATGTCCGTGGTTTGCTGCGCCGTCTTTCGGAAGGCCATGGCTGAGATGATCCTTGTCCATTCCCCCAAAGGTGGGGTTGGCACCACGACGGTCGCAGCCCAACTTGCCCTTTTGCTGGCTCGCCGGGGGCGGCAGGTGACAGCAGCCGATCTCAGTGGACAGGGGACGCTCGGGCTCTGCATGGGTGGTAACCCGGGCCGCACTTCACGCGGTGATGGTTCCGATCGAACGGTGGTGCATTCCGGTGCGCGCCTGCTCAGGATCGACCGGGATCGACCGGCAGCGCAGCTGTGGCCCGAGATTGCGGCCCAGATCGAGCCGGAACAGGTGTTAATCGTCGATATCGCATCGAGCGACCGGGAAATGTTCCGTCTGCTCGCTCCCCGCGCGACAATACGGCTTTGCGTCGTCGCGCCCGATCCTGCCACGCTCGCAACTCTGCCGCAGGCGCTGGGTGAGGATATTCCTGCTCCTGAACTTCCTTTTTTTGTGCTCAATCGGCTCGATGACCGGGCGCGGATCGAGCGAGACGTCGCGGCACTGCTGCGGGATTTGATGGGCGAGAGACTGATCGGCACCATTCGTCGCGACGAAGCCGTGCGAGAGGCGGCGGGCATGATGGAAACACTCGATCGCTACGCGCCTGCCAGCGCCGCGCTGGCCGATTTCGAAGCTTTGGCCGATCACATCGTCCACTCTTTCGCGCCGATGGCATCGCGCGGCGCTGCATGAGCGCTGCGGCGAGGGAAAGCCGGCGGTTGAACTGGCTACTGCTGCTCCTGGCGCTGCCGCCCGCGCTGGCGGTGATCGTCGTCCCACTCGACCTCAGGAACCAATGGTTCTTTGCGGCCGGCCTCATCGTTGCAGTGCTGGTCGCCAACAGGTTCAAGACGCGGCAGGCCACGCTCGTCGTCTGCATCCTGACCATGCTGGCTTCGACCCGCTACATCTGGTGGCGCACCACCCAGACCCTTTCGTTCAGTTCGCCGCTGGAATTCCTGATCGGCATCGGGCTCTACCTGGCGGAATTCTACGCATGGGTCATCCTGACGCTGGGTTTTCTCCAGACGATCTGGCCGTTACGGCGCCCGCCTGTACCGCTGAAAGGTCCGACCGATCAGCTGCCGACCGTCGACGTATATATCCCGACCTACAACGAGAGTCTGGGCATCGTGCGCACGACGGTCTTCGCTGCAATGGCGATGGACTATCCGGCCGATCGCTTCCGTGTGTTCATCTTGGACGACGGGCGGCGCCCCGAATTCCGGGATTTCGCCCGAGCTGCGGGCTGCGGCTATCTGACCCGATCCGATAATCTCCATGCCAAGGCCGGCAACCTGAATGCCGCCATGAAGCGTACGGACGGCGAACTGATCTGCGTTTTCGATTGCGACCATGTGCCAACCCGTGCCTTCCTCCAGATGACCGTCGGCTGGTTTCAGCAGGATGCGAAACTGGCGCTGCTCCAGACGCCGCATCATTTCTATTCCCCGGACCCCGTGCAACGCAATGTCAGGGCGGTGCAGGACATGCCGGGCGAGGGCGAGCTTTTCTACGGCGCCGTGCAGAGCGGCAACGATCTGTGGAACGCCACCTTCTTCTGCGGCTCCTGCGCCATCATCCGGCGTGCGGCGCTCGCTCAGACCAACGGCTTCGCGGGCGAGACCGTCACCGAGGACGCGCACACCGCCCTCAAGCTCCAGCGGATGGGGTGGGGCACCGCCTATATCAACGCGCGCCTGTCGGCCGGTCTCGCCACCGAGCGGCTCGTGCTCCACATCGGTCAGCGTATCCGCTGGGCGCGGGGCATGACCCAAATCTTCCGCATCGACAACCCGTTGACCGGCCGCGGCCTGAGCATCCCGCAACGGCTTTGCTACTTGAACGCGATGCTGCACTTCCAGTTTCCGCTGCCCCGGATCGTCTTCCTCACGTCACCGCTTGCCTATCTGATCGCCGGCCAGAACGTCATTCACGCCTCGGCGGCAATGATCTTTGCCTATGCGGTGCCGCACCTGTTTGCGACCACTAAGTCGAGCGAACGGCTGCAAGGATCGGAACGTCGCCCCTTCTGGGGTGAGATCTACGAGACCCTGCTCGCCTTCCATCTCGTCAAGCCGACCGTCCTCACCCTGTTCAATCCCCGCAAGGGAAAGTTCAACGTTACGGACAAGGGCGCAACACTGGATGTCGGCTTCTTTGATTACCGCACGCTGCGACCGCATCTGATCACGGCGGGCCTGCTGATCCTCGGAATCGTCATCGGCTTCGTGAAGCTGTTCTTCCCGCAGATGTTTGACGTGCATGTCAGCACGCTGATGCTCAACACGGCCTGGACGCTCTTCAACCTTCTCATCCTCATCTCGGCGATTACCGTCGGGCGGGAAACGCGGCAGACCCGCGATACAGTGCGATTCACCGCGAGCCTGCCGGTGACGCTCTATTTCGAGGATGGACACGTCGTCGATGCCCGTTCGATCAACGTCTCGATGGGTGGGATCGCGATCCGCGGACCGGAGCGTTTCGATTCCAACGGACGGGTGGTGAGCCATGTCGGGCTGCGCGTACGCGGCCAATCTTTCGTTCTTCCGGTCGAGACGGTCGCTGTCTCGGGTGGGCTGGTCCGCGTTCGCTTCTCCGATTTGTCGTTGGCGGAGGAAAGGCGGCTCGCCGAGGCGCTGATGGGGCGAGCCGACGCCTGGCAGCACACGGCTTATCACAAGATGGAAAACAGCATCGAGTCGATCATGGACATCGCCAAAGTTTCCGCCTCGACGCTCGTAGCCGGCGGCGGGTCGGTGCGCCGCCCGCGCCAACTCGTCACCGCCGTCGCTTCCGCCATGGCGATCATGTTCGGCATCGCGATATTGCTCGGCGTGCTGGGCGGGATCGCCAATGCCCGCCCGCCCGCAATCGCAGCCCCAACCGCGGCGCCCGCGCGCCAGCCCGGCGCGGGGGTCGAGACGATGCGGCTCACCCTCAAGGACCTGCGCGTGCCCGATCGCATCCGGCTTGCCGGCACGCAGGGCGAGATCGGCATCCCGTTCGGTCTGCGCCATGACGAGGTCGTGACCGGAGCGACGCTGACGCTCAATTTCGCATACTCCCCCACGTTGCTGCCGGATCTGAGCCAGCTCGTCGTGCTGCTGAACGGCGAGGTCGTGCGGACGGTTCAGCTGCCGCGCGAGACGGCAAACGGGCTTGCCCTCAACATCCCGGTCGAGCCGGCGCTCTTCATGGCGGGTGACAACCAGCTCAACCTGCGCTTTGTCGGCCATTACAGCCGGGATTGCGAGGATCCGCTTAACAGCGTGCTTTGGGCGAACGTCAGCAACACGCGCTCCTATCTCGATCTGACGCTGCAGAAGCTGCCCCAGGCCCGCACGCTGTCGGCGCTACCGTCGCCATTCTTCGACCTCGCACAGCCGACACCCTTGAAGCTGCCCTTCATATTTGCCGGATCGCCCGGCAATGGGGAGTTGGAGGCGGCCGCCAGCGTCGCCGGATGGCTCGGCTCGCTGGCGAGTTTTCGCGGCTATTCCTTTCTGCCGGCGACGAGCCTGCCGCCAAGCGGCAACGCCATCCTGTTTGTCACGCCGCGCCGCCCGATTGCAGGGATCGCGATGCCCCGGATCGATGGCCCGGCACTGACGGTCATTGCCAATCCGCGCGACAGTTACGGTTCGCTGCTGCTTGTCATGGGGCGTGACGATCGCGAGCTGAAGATCGCGGCGGCGGTGCTGGCGACGAGTGCCGGCACGCTGGGCGGAGACTATGCCTCGGTAGCCGATGCGCGGGTGCCGATCATGGCGCCCTATGCCGCGGCACGCTGGCTGCCCACGGATCGGCCGGTGCGTCTTGGTGAAATCGTCGATCCCTTGAGCCTGCAAGGTCAGGGGCTGCCACCCGGCCCGCTTACGGCCGACTTCCGCATCGCCCCTGATCTGTTCTTCTGGCCGCAACGCGGGGCGCGGCTCAATATCGGCTATACCTACCCCGTTGCGCCTTGGCTGGATCGGCAGCAATCTCGCCTCGATCTGTCTTTGAACGGCCAGTATCTGAGGACCTACCGCCTGTCAGGCAATTGGTGGGAGCGATTGAGGGGAGCGAGCGGGAGCACTTCGCGCCACGGCGAGGGCAGCGCGACGCTGCCTTCTTATGCCCTGTTCGGCCAGAACGAGATCTCGCTCTATTATGATCTTCGGGTGGCGGACAAACGCCGCTGCACCGGCACGCTCCCGACGAACGTGAAGGCGGCGATCGACCCGACCAGCACGATTGACCTGCGCGGCGCCCACCATGCCGCGCTGATGCCGGACCTGGCGCTGCTGGCAGGCGCTGGCTTCCCCTTCACGCGCACGCCTGATCTCGGCGAGACGGCTGCCGTCCTGCCCGCCAATCCGACCGCGACCGAAATAGAGGCATTTCTTGCGCTGATGGGGCGCTTCGGCGATGCGACGGGCACGGCGCCAACGCGGCTGACGGTGTTGCGCACTGGTGATCCATCGCAATTGTCAGGCAAGGATGTTCTCATCGTCGGCCGGGCCAGCCTTGCGCAAGGCCCGCTGTTCGACGGCGCGCCGCTGCACTGGAATGGCCATGATGTCGAGATCGCGCAGCGGTCACGCATCAGCAGGGCATGGGATTTCCTGACGCCAATGCCGCTGGTGGCCACGGCGCCGATCGATCAGTCGCTGCTCCAGAGTTCGGGTGTCGCCGGCATGGCCAGCTTCCGCTCGCCTTTCGATGAGCAGCGTAGCGTCGTCGCCTTTCTGGCGTCCGATCCGGCAGATCTGCCCAGCTTGGTCTATGGGCTCGGCGACCGGCACATGAATGCCGAAGTGCAGGGCGATCTCGCACTTCTTGCCGGCGATCAGATCCGCAGCTTCCGGGTCGGGTCGACCTATTGGTCGGGCTCGCTCCCCTGGTGGATCAGGGCTGGCTATTGGCTCAGCCAGCATCCGTTGCTGTTGGTGATCGCCGCCATTGTGGCGGCGCTCCTTCTCTCGCTGCCCCTTTACGCCTTGCTGCGCGCGCAGCAGCGCCGGCGCCTCGCCGTCGTGGAGAAGCCGGAATGATACGCGCGTCGGGGACCCTGCTTGTCGCGCTGCTCGCCGGGGCAAGCATTCCGTCGCTCATATCCGCCGCAGTGCCGCCGGGTGTCGCCGAGCTGCTCAAGCAGGCGCACTATTGGCAATCCAAGGGCCGCGGCGACATGGCGCAGAAGGTGTTGCAGCGTGTCCTGGCGATCGATCCCGGCAACGCCGAAGCGAAGGCGGCGCTCGCCGGTCCGGTGCCTGCCCCGGGCCCGGCTCCGGTGAAGACTGACATTGCCCGATCCCTTGCATCGCCGTCGACCTCCCGTCCGACACCTCCCGCCAATGATCCGAGCGGCAATGCCCGCGCTGCCGGGTTCGCGGCCCTAAACCGGGGCGATCTTGCGACGGCGGCCTCCCGGTTTCAGGCCGCGCTGGCCGCCCGGCCGGGCGATGTGGACGCGACAGGCGGCCTCGGCATCGTCCGGTTGCGCGCCCGACGCTTCGCCGAAGCGCGAGACCTGCTGGAACGTGCCTCGGCGCGCGGCGACCGGGGTAAATGGGCCGAGGCGCTTTCGGCCGCGCGCTTCTACGCCGATCTCGACAAGGCGCGCGCGGCGCTGAAGGCTGGGCGGCTTCAGGAAGCCGAGGCGATGGCTCGTCCGCTCGCGGCAACGACGGGCGAGGGACATCAGGCGGGCAGCCTGCTGCTTGCAGACATCCTCTCCGCCGGCGGGCGCAATGGCGAAGCCGCGGCTCTTTACGAGCAGGCGGGCGCGATCGGCGGACCCGGCGCAAACGACGCGCGCGCCCAGGCCGCCCGCGAAAGCGCGGAAGCGGCCGCGGCGCGCGGTGATCTTGCCGGCGCGGCCTCATCCTTCCTGTCCGCGATCGCTGCCGATTCGGACAATCCTTGGCTGCGCTACGATTATGCGAGCTTCCTGCTGGATCACGGTCACAAGCCGGACGCGGCCGCCGCGATGGCGCCTCTTGCCGGCATGACCTCGCCCGATGCCATCTATGCCTCGGCCCTGTTCGACCGGCGTGTCGGAACACCGCTCAACGCGGCCGCCCTGATGGAGCAAATTCCCCCGGACCGGCTGACGCCGCCGATGAAGGCCCTGCTCGTCGATCTCAAGATGGACGAGGCGCTGGAACGCATCCGCGCCCTGAAGGCGCAGGGCAATATCCCCGCTGCACTGGCAGGCGGGCGCGATCTCGCCGCAGCTCCAACGGCTTCGGTCGCCACGCTCGGCGCGACGGCGGACCTGCTGCTGTCGATGGGCGACAGCGCCGATGCGGAGAGCGCTGTCCTGCAGGCGGTGCAGCGGCCACTCGCCGGCCCGGAGGATTATCAATCGGTGGTCTCGGTGCTTGTCCGCACGGGACACGACACCGACGCCACAATGCTCATCTCGCGGCTTGCCGGACAGGGAGGCGCCTCCGCCGCGACGGGGAGGCTTGGAGCCATCCTTGCCGCTAACCAGGCCGACCGGCTGAGGCTGGCCGGCCAGAATGCGGCCGCCTTCGACGTGCTGCGCAACGCCTGGGCAGGCGCGCCGTCGGATCAGGACATCCTCGCCTCCCTCGCCCGGCTCTATCAAGGCGGCGGGATGCCGGCGCAGGCCCAGCAGGTCTATGCCATGCTGCTGCGCCAGAAGCCCGACGACCTCCCCTCGCTGATCGGATTTGCCCAGTCCGCCGCCGCCGCCCACGATTTCGATCCCGCGCGGGACGCCATTGGTCGGGCGATAGCGCTCGCTCCGAAAGACCCCGCCACATATCTCGCCGCCGCGGACGTCGAGCAGGCCAGGGGCGATAAGGGGGCGGCCTTGCGCTACCTGAAGCAGGCGCGGACGCTGAGCCATACGACTATGCTCGCGGGCGGCGTCTTCCCGGCGACCAACCCGTTCGGCCCCGCCGGCATCGGTACCAATCCGTTTGCGGCTGCTCCGTCAGCTGCGGCCAATCCCTTCGCCCTGCCGGCGACCGCCACCGCATCCGCCGTCGCGCCATTGCCGGTCAGCTATGCCGCCGCCATGTCGGTACCGCAGGCGGGCGCAACAGGGTTTGCGCCGCCGAGCGCCGTCGCCTCCACGACCATGCCGCTTTCTGCGCCCCAGTCCGGTGCGCCTGCGGGCGCGAGCACCGATCCGACCCTGGCCCGCATCGATCAGGAGATCGCCCAGCTTTCAGGGGATAGCGGTCCGGCAATCAGGGCATTGGCCAATTTCCGCAACCGGTCTGGAGAGGCGGGGCTCAGCCGCCTGAATCAGATCGGCGCCTCAGTCAGCGCGTCGACCACGGTCGGCGGCGTGAAGGTCACCGCGTCGGCGGCGCCGGTCGTGCTCGATTCGGGCAGTCTTTCCCGTTCGGCGCTGGCCCGCTTCGGCACCAATCCGACGGCTGAGGCGATCGGCATCCAGTCGCAGGAACCTTCCGCCCTCGTCGCCGCGAAAACGCAGCATGATGCCGGCATCAGCCCATCGGTGGAGATCGAGGCGGGGAGCGTCAAGGCCGACGTCGGCACCACTCCGCTCGGCTTCCGCAAGACCAACCTCCAAGGGGGCGCAAGCGTCTCGCCGAAGCTCGGCCCGCACGTCACGCTGGGCCTGCACGGCGAACGGCGCCCGGTGACAGACAGCGTGCTGTCCTATGCCGGCGCCGTCGATCCGGTCACCGGCCAGAGCTGGGGATCGGTGATGCAGACGGGCGGGGGCGGATCGATCTCCTATGACAGGAACGGCAACGGTATATATGCTGACGGGGCCTATCACCGCTACAACGGCCGCAATGTTCTCTCGAACCGCAAGATCGAGGGCAATATCGGAGGCTATCTCAGGATCTACGGTTCCGGCAATAACAGCCTGACGGCCGGCGCGAACCTGAATTACCAGTCTTACGGCAACGACCAGAATTATTTTTCCTTCGGCCATGGCGGCTATTTCAGCCCCCAGAGTTTCGTCAGCATTGCCTTTCCGCTTCACTACAAGGCCGATCACGGCAAGTGGCAGGCCGGCGTAGATCTGGCGCCTGGCTTTCAAAGCTATCAGGAGGATGGCGCCCCCGTCTATCCGACGCTGGTATCGAGCCAGGCAGAGCTGGATCGCCTGAAGGCTCTCAACAGCGACGTGCGCGCCAGCTACGACAGCCTGAGCAAGAGCGGCTTTGCCTTCTCCGGCGCGGCCAACGGCAGCTATCAGGTCGGATCCGCGACCCGGATCGGGGGCGAGATCAAATACGACACTTTTGGTGCCTACAAAGAGTTTCAGACCATGCTGAGCATCAGGCAATCGCTGGGCGGAGATGGTCAATGAATGCTTATGACCGAGCGGTTCCCGCGACCGCAACTGAAAATGGCGGTGATCTGCTGCTGGAGCTGTTCCTTGAAGAGATCCGGTTCAATGCAAGTGAGGAGGAGGAAGTTGCCTTCCTCCGTGCCATCGGCGTGCGCCTCGCGCGACGTTTCCCACTATCAGGCCAAGGCGAGGCCGATGCGCTGGAGCAGGACTGCAATGCTGTCTTCTTCGCTCTTGGGCTCGGCACCACGCAGATCAGGGTTACCGAGAACGCGCTAACAATCCGGCATTGCCTCGATCGCCGGAGAGCCGATATGGAAACCTCCCTGGCCACCGTTTGGCCGGCGCTTCTGGAGGGCGCATATGATACGTGGCTCCGCGCGCTCGGAAGCGGGCCCCGCCTCCATACCAGCATCGTTTCCATCGCCGACAACGCCATAGAGTTCCGTCATGGAGTATGACCGGCGCACGCTCCTTTCCGTGATCGCGGCCGGTGCCGCTCTGCCGGGATGTGCCCGGGCGCAGCCAGTCTCCGCGGGCTGGCCTGATTTTGCCGCTCGGTTTCTCGCCCCGGACGGACGGGTGATCGACACCGGCAATGGCAACATTAGCCATAGCGAGGGCCAAGGCTACGGGCTGCTTTTTGCCGAAGCCGCTGGCGACCGCGTCGCTTTCGACAGGATCTGGAACTGGACCAGGCAGACGCTGGCGCGGTCGGACGTCAACCTTTTCGTCTGGCGCTACGACCCAACGGTCCCGCAGCCCATGTCTGATCCCAATAACGCGACCGACGGGGATATGCTGATCGCCTGGGCCCTGCTGCGCGCCGCCTCTCGCTGGGGCGACGCCGATTACGCCGAGCAATCGGGCAGGATCCGTGCGGCCGTTCTGGCGCGGCTCGTCCGTCCCTTTGGCGGCCGGACGCTGCTGTTACCGGGGCTACAAGGCTTTGCCGCGTCCGACCACATAACGATCAATCCGTCATATTATGTCTGGCCCGCGCTCGACGCCTTCGTCGCGGCAGACGCTGGCAGCTGGCGGACGTTGATTGCAGACGGCGAACGCCTGATGAAGGACATGCGGTTCGGATCGTTCGGGTTGCCGACGGATTGGGTGGACGTGGCGGTGAAGGGCGCCCTTGCTCCCGCCGCTGGCCGGCCGCCGCGCTTCGGCTTCGATGCGATCCGGGTGCCGCTCTATCTCATCTGGTCGGGCCGGACCAACGCGCTCGGGCCATATCGCCGCTACTGGAAATCCTACGTCCAGCAGAAGCGACTCATACCTGCTTGGATCGACGTGACGGACGGGAAGGTTGCGCCTTACGCCCTGTCGCCGGGCGGCGCGTCGGTCGCGCATCTGGTGGTGGATGGTTATTTTGTTCGCGCGGGCGGCGACTATTATTCGACCGCGCTTGCCGATCTCGCCGCGTTGGCCGCCCGCCGCCAATGGGCAGCATGAGGTTAAGCTGCCGATGCGCTGCCTGGGTATGAACTGTATAGGACGATGACAAAACCCGGAGGCGCGGCGTGGATGGCGGCGCGGCGGAGAGAAATCCTGCCAGTTGTAGGTTGTTCCGTTTGAGGGCGTGGGGATCTTCGCTTGAAGGGCCACGGCAGTTCGCCGTTTTGAGTTCGTGGATGGTCGTGGCCGTCGTAAGGCGGCGAAGGTGTTCGGCTTGAGCCAGGACACGGCGGCGAGGACTTACGGTTTTCGCTGTCGCTGCGGACCCGGCACACGAAGCAAAACGAGGGTCGCTATTGTTGGTCGCTCACGTTAGTCTGCGCGAGGACCGCCTGCGGCGGGCCGAGCCGCGAATTATTATTGGATCAAAACTTCTGGTTCGGGACTAATATATATTCCGCCAGGATTGTCGATGAGGAAGCTGGACTAGCGCTCGGCTCTTCCCCAAGCGCACTTACGGCTGTAGGCCACACCGCGAAGAAAGCCTCGGCGCGCGAAGCCGGCATCGATCGCCGCATTAAGACGTCGCTGGGCAGGAGCCGCACCGGAAATCTCACGCACTAGCCCTCGGAAAGGGATGAAGGCGTTGACGATCGTCTTGCCGCCGGCCTCGGCGAGCTTGCCTGCCCGATTTTCCTTCCGCTCCTTCCTGATCGTGAAATCGGGACCCAGCGCGCCGGTAAGATCGTCGATCTCCTGGCGGAGCTTGCGGCACGACCCGAGACCTGTGAGCCCGTAGGGATCATCATAGGCTGCCAAAAGAACCGGCGGGATCTTCGTGGGCGCCGCGCCGACATCACGCGCCGGCTGACTGACAATCTCTCCGCCACGCTTCACCGTATCACCAACCGGTTGGGCGATCGATGGCGAAGAGAGCAGACAACTTGTGAGCGCGGCTGACAAAAACCCGGTCACCATCTGCCGCCGGATGCGAACGCCCGCCCCGCGCGCAGGTGTATCATCGGACAGATGGTTCGAAACCATTGTGATGGCTGTATTGCGATGCGTTGCGAGAAGCTGCTTCCAAGAACGTGTCGATGCCATTTTCGTGCCTCAGGGCCGATCAAACGAGGTTATCAGACGGAAGATATACCGTTCACGCCGCTCGCGCGACATCCTCATCCACCGGCAGACGGATCAGATAATCGAATGCGGACAGCGAGGCCTTCGATCCCTCGCCCATTGCGATCACGATCTGCTTGTAAGGCACCGTGGTGCAGTCGCCCGCCGCGAAGATGCCGGGCTGCGATGTCTCGCCGCGATGATCGACCTCGATCTCGCCACGGTTGGACAGCGCCACAGCATCCTTCAGCCACTCGGTGTTGGGCACCAGCCCGATCTGAACAAAGATGCCCTCCAGCTCGATCTCGTGCACGCTATCGTGGTTGCGATCCTTGTAGGTGAGCGACGTCACCTTCTGCCCATCGCCTTTCACCTCGGTGGTGAGCGCAGATGTGATCACCTTCACGTTGCGCAGGCTCGCCAGCTTGCGCTGCAGCACCGCGTCGGCGCGCAGATCGCGATCGAACTCGATCAACGTGACGTGCCCGACGATGCCGGCAAGGTCAATCGCCGCCTCTACGCCGGAATTTCCGCCGCCGATCACCGCCACGCGCTTGCCCTTGAACAGGGGGCCGTCGCAATGCGGGCAATAGGTCACGCCCCTGTTGCGATAGGCATCCTCACCCGGCACGTTCATCTGCCGCCAGCGCGCGCCGGTGGAGAGAATCACGGTGCGCGCCTTGAGCGTCGCGCCGCTTTCCAGCGTCACTTCGTGCAGACCGCCAGCCTCCTTCGCCGGCACCAGCTTGCTCGCCTTCTGGAGGTTCATCACGTCGACCTCATAGTCGGTGACGTGGTTCTCCAGTGCGGTGGCAAGCTGCGGACCCTCGGTGTGCTTCACCGAGATGAAGTTCTCGATCGCCATCGTGTCGAGCACCTGGCCGCCGAAGCGCTCCGCCGCGAGCCCGGTGCGGATGCCCTTGCGTGCGGCGTAGATCGCCGCCGCGGCGCCGGCGGGACCCCCGCCCACCACTAAAACCTCGAACGGCTCCTTGGCCGCGATCTTCTCGGCGGCACGCGACGACGCACCGGTATCCAGCTTCGCCAGGATCTGCTCGACATTCATGCGGCCCTGCCCAAACGGCTCGCCGTTCAGGAAGATAGCCGGCACCGACATGATCTGCCGCTCCTCGACCTCGTTCTGGAAGGCGCCGCCCTCGATCGCGACATGGCTGATGCGCGGATTGAGCACGCTCATCAGGTTGAGCGCCTGCACCACGTCCGGACAATTCTGGCAGGTGAGCGAGAAATAGCTTTCGAAGGCATAGTCGCCGTCGAGCGCCTGGACCTGCGCGATGACCTCCTGTGTCAGCTTGGAGGGGTGGCCGCCGACCTGGAGCAGCGCCAATACCAGCGAGGTGAACTCATGCCCCATCGGGATACCGGCGAAGCGCACGCCAATGTCGGTGCCCTTGCGACGGATCATGAAAGACGGGCGGCGCCTGTCGTCATCTTTGCGGACAAGCTCGACTTCGGCGGAAAGCTCGGCGATCTCGCTCAGCAGGCTCAGCATCTCACGCGATTTCGCTCCCTCGTCAGCGGAGGCGACGAGCTCGATCGGCTGCTTGATATTGGCCAGATACGTCTTCAATTGGGTCTTGAGATTGGCGTCGAGCATGCGGCCCTCCACTGATGGCATGGCTGTCTTCGCGGCCGCTGCGGATCATATCCACGACGGGCGGGAAGGCAGCTCCGGTAGGGGATGGCGGAGCCGGTGCGAACCCGGCTCCGCCCGATCGATCAGATCTTGCCGACGAGGTCGAGCGATGGGGCAAGCGTCTCCTCGCCCTCTTCCCACTTGGCCGGGCACACCTCACCCGGATGGGCGGCGATGTACTGGGCGGCCTTGACCTTGCGAAGCAGCTCGACCGCATTTCGGCCGACGCCCTCGCTGGTGATCTCGACGAGCTGGATCACGCCTTCCGGATCGACGACGAAGGTGCCGCGATCGGCGAGACCCTGACCGGCCCGCAGGATGTCGAAATTGTTCGAGATCGTGTGGTTCTGGTCGCCCAGCATGTAATAGTTGATCTTGCCAATGGCAGGCGACGTGTCGTGCCACGCCTTGTGGCTGAAATGGGTGTCGGTCGACACCGAGTAGATTTCGACGCCGAGCTTCTGAAAGGTCTCGTAATGATCAGCCAGATCCTCGAGTTCCGTCGGGCAGACGAAGGTGAAATCGGCCGGATAGAAAAAGAAGACCGCCCACTTGCCCTTGGTGTCGGCATCCGTGACGGTGACGAACTTCCCTTCCTTGTAGGCCTGGGTTTCGAACGGCTTGATGGTCGTACCAATGAGCGACATGCATGTCTCCTTGCGATGGGGCAGGGCGTAGATAGTGCGGTGCGGCATGGAGCCAAACGACATATTGCGAATGGATAAATCGATTCGGTCGATCACCAATATGTGCGCGGAGGTACCCGTAGCTCTTGCATCGGCCAACTCCGCCGAGACCGGCGAGGGCGAACGGCGAACTGGTCGGTCCGCGATTTAGACCCTATGCGATGGCGATCGGAAGTCTACCCGGTCTCGGCCAGGATCAGTCGCTGGGGCCAAAAACTCAGCGTCTGGATTATCCTCGTGGAAATGAAATGATAGGACCACCAGCACAACGCCGGCGGCAAGGGCATAAATGCCAATCAACCAGGCAGTCGTGAGGATCGTCGCTACGGGGTTTCGCAGGAGTACACCAACTACGAAAAGCCCTAGCAGTACTGACAATGCGCCGGACAGGCCGAGCAGCCAGTCCCTGCTGCTCGATGGCGGTTGCTGCATGGCGGCCACGATCTCAAGCGTCCCCGTCGCGACCGCCCAGCCGACGAGCAGCACTGGAGCAATCAGCGCATAAGTGACTGTCATCAGCAGCGGCGTCAGGACGAACAGAATAGCGGTCGTGACGCCAACGAAGCCGGCCAGGATCATCGACCAGCAATGCGTCCGATGGCGGATTCCGGCCAGAAACGAAGCCAGGCCATCGACCAACGCAAACGTTGCGAACAGCATGGTGAAGGCGAACAGAGCATGCAGCGGAAGCAGGAAGGCAATGATGCCAAGCGCAATGGCGACGATACCGCGCAATGCGATCCATGGAGACACGGGCGCCCTCGTCCGGCCCGACAATCTGAACTTCGAAAAGAGATCGCCCAGGTGGGGGGCAGTAGCGAAGAGTGGGGTCATCTCTGTTCCCTCGATCAAATAACCGCACGATCGGCAGCGGGGCAATCTGTGCGATCTTCATCGTCTGGTTTCTCCCTGCATCTGCACGCGCAGGGGAGATCGCCCAAGCCCCTGCCTGTCGATTCGATCAGAAAGGCGGGGGCCGGCCCGGCCGACCCCCTATGAGGGTCAGTAGTTCATGGCGGGCATGGGCGCCGCAGGCTTTTCGTCCTTTGGCAGTTCCGCCACCAGGGCTTCGGTCGTGATCAGCAGCGCTGCGACCGACGCCGCGTCCTGAAGGGCCGTGCGCACGACCTTGGCGGGGTCGATCACACCGGCCTTAACGAGGTCCTGATACTCGCCGGTCGCCGCGTTGAAGCCCCAGTTATAGTCCTGGCTCTCGAGCAGCTTGCCGACGATGTAGGCGCCATCCTCGCCGGCGTTTTCGGAGATCTGGCGTGCGGGTGCGCGCAGCGCCCTCCGGACGATGTCGATGCCAGACTGCTGGTCATCATTGGCGGCCTTGATGCCGTCGAGCGCCTTGATCGCGCGCAGCAGCGGGATGCCGCCGCCCGGCAGCACGCCTTCCTCGACCGCGGCGCGGGTGGCATGGAGCGCGTCGTCGACCCGATCCTTCTTCTCCTTGACCTCGACCTCGGTCGCGCCGCCGACGCGGATCACCGCCACGCCGCCGGCGAGCTTGGCGAGCCGCTCCTGCAGCTTCTCGCGGTCATAGTCGCTGGTCGTGGTGTCGATCTGCTGGCGGATCTGGGCGACACGGGCATCGATGTCGGACCTGGTGCCGACGCCGTCGATGATGGTGGTGTTGTCCTTGTCGATCGTCACCTTCTTGGCGCGGCCGAGCATGTTGACGGTGACGTTCTCGAGCTTGGTGCCGAGTTCCTCGGAGACGACATTGCCGCCGGTCAGGATGGCGATGTCCTCGAGCATCGCCTTGCGGCGATCGCCGAAGCCCGGCGCCTTGACCGCCGCGACCTTGAGGCCGCCGCGCAGCTTGTTGACGACGAGCGTGGCGAGCGCCTCGCCTTCGACATCCTCGGCGATGATCAGCAGCGGACGGCCAGACTGCACGACCTTCTCGAGCAGGGGGACGAGCGCCTGCAGGTTCGAGAGCTTCTTCTCGTGGATCAGGATATAGGGATCGTCGAGCTCGACCTTGAGCTTCTCGGCGTTGGTGATGAAGTAGGGCGACAGATAGCCGCGGTCGAACTGCATGCCCTCGACCGTCTCGAGCTCGGTCGCGAGGCTTTTGGCCTCCTCGACGGTGATCACGCCTTCGTTGCCGACTTTCTCCATCGCCTCCGCCAGGATCCGGCCGACCTCCTCGTCGCCATTGGCCGAGATGGTCGCAACCTGCGCGATCTCGCTGTTTGCCGAGACCTTGCGGGCGTGGCTCTCCAGGTCCTTGACCACGGCACCGACGGCGAGGTCGATCCCGCGTTTCAGGTCCATCGGGTTCATGCCGGCCGCGACCGCCTTGGCGCCCTCGCGCACGATCGCCTGGGCGAGCACGGTCGCCGTCGTCGTGCCGTCGCCGGCCTTGTCGTTCTGCTTGTTGGCGACCTCGCGCAGCATCTGCGCGCCCATATTCTCGAACTTGTCGGCGAGCTCGATCTCCTTGGCGACGGTCACACCGTCCTTGGTGATGCGCGGCGCCCCGTAGCTCTTGTCGATCACGACGTTGCGGCCCTTGGGCCCCAGCGTCACCTTCACGGCATTGGCCAGCACATCCACGCCGCGCAGCATGCGATCACGCGCGTCCGACGCAAACTTCACGTCCTTGGCAGCCATGGTATTTGTCTCCTGTCCTTTCAAAGATTGTGGTTGAAGATACGAGCAGGGCCTGACGCTCAGGCCGCCTGCTTCAGAGGCACGACGTTGTCGATGACGCCGAGGATGTCGCTCTCCTTCATAATGAGAAGATCCTCGCCATCGACCCGGACCTCGCTGCCCGACCATTTGCCGAACAGCACCCGGTCGCCGGCCTTGACGGCGGGCTCGACAAGCTGGCCGTCCCTGTCGCGCAGACCGGCTCCGACGGCGACCACCTCGCCTTCCTGGGGCTTCTCCTTGGCGGTGTCGGGGATGATGATCCCCCCGGCAGTCTTCTCCTCGGCCTCGACACGGCGCACGAGGACGCGATCGTGAAGGGGACGGAAATGCATGAGCACAAACCTCCTGTTGCTTCAGCGATGATAGGATCTGCCGGCGCTCGCGCGACGGCAGTCGCGGGCGGGCCACAGGGGAACGGACAACCGCCTCCGGGCACCCGCGCGGCGCATTTTTTAGCACTCGAGATTTGGGAGTGCCAAGAGGATTTTTTTGCGCGTACCCTGCCGTGGTCACCCTTGACCAGACGATCGTCTCGACCAAAATCTGTCGGTTGCCGGTGCGTTGCCGGCCGAGAAAGGAGCGGCATTCAGACAGGAGGTATCGCCATGTCCGAACCTTTTTCCTATTATCTCCATCCCTTCGATGTCGTGCGCCAGCCGAGCCTGGAGCCGGAAGTCAAACGTGCCATCCTCGCATCCTGGGCATCCGATCGGTCCGCAGTGAAGGACCAGCCCGCCTTGCGCAGGCCGCCGGGCGCAAAGCAGGCTGTTCCCGTCGACGACGTGTTCGCCGCGATGCGGGCGCTTGATGAGCCTCCGACCAACGGCGCATCGCTGCAATGACCGACCGGGCGTTTCTTGCACAGCTTGAGGGCTACGGGCTCACCACCGCCGAGATCCATTACTATCGGCCGGATGCGCCCTCGCTCCTCCAGCTGTTCGTCTGGCAGGAACATGATCTGGCGCCCGACTTTCCGGTGCTGTTCGACTTTCTGGGCTACTGGGATCGCGAGATCAGGGCGGCGCTCCATTCGGTGAGGATTGCTCACGACCGCTTGATCCGTCCCACCGAATGGCGGGCAGTCGATGGGGTCATTTCCGTACAATGAGGTTGACGCACCTAAGCCCAAAAATTTTTCGCCAAAAATCTTGAAGCCGATTTTTCCGTTTCCTAGCTCACGGTTGCCGGATGCCGCGTTCGGGTCCGGTGGGACATAGAGGGCGCCGGCTCCCGACACTGCTGGCGCTCCTCGTGCCCAGATCGCTTCATTTGGAGGATTTGGATATGAGGACCAACTTCGACTTCACGCCGTTCCGGCGTTCCACCGTCGGCTTCGACCGACTCTTCGACCTGCTCGAGACAGGCACGCGTGCTGACGCGCCGACCGATGGCTATCCGCCGTTCGACATCGTCCGCGAAAACGAAGACAGCTATCGCATCACGCTCGCGGTCGCGGGCTTCGCGCCGAACGAGATCGAGATCGTCGCGCAGCAGAACCAGCTGACCGTCTCCGGCAACAAGGCCGAGCAGGACGACGAGCGCCAGTATCTGCATCGCGGCATCGCGACCCGGACTTTCGAGCGCCGCTTCCAGCTCGCCGACTTCATCGAGGTGGGCCATGCCCGCTTCGAGAACGGCCTGCTCTCGATCGAGCTCAAGCGCGTCGTCCCCGAGGCGATGAAGCCGCGCAAGATCGAGATTGGCGGTGGCCATCCCGCCAACGATCGGATCGAGGCGCCGAAGGCCGAACACCAGGCGGCTTGATCTTATTCCGAACCGGCTCGTCGGCGTCGCCCTACGTGGGCGGCGACCGGCGGGTCGCACCCATTTTCCAGCCAAACGAGGAGATGATCATCATGACCATTCGTGATCTCATTCCCTGGAGCCGGCAGGAAAACTGGCTGCCCGTGACAACGACCGGCGAGGGCCGTGCCGACAGCCACTCGCTCCTGTCGCTGCATCGCGAAGTGAATCGTCTTTTCGACGACGTCTCCCGGGGCTTCGGTACGCCATCGTTCGCCAATATCGTCTCGGGACCCGGCTGGCCGCGGATCGAACTCGGCGAGTCCGGCAAGGAGATCCGCGTCACCGCCGAGCTGCCCGGCCTCGATGAGAAGGACGTCGACATACAGGTCGAGGAGGGCGTGCTCACCATCTGCGGCGAGAAAAAGGCCGAGGTGAAGGATGAGGAGCGCGGCTATTCGGAGCGCAGCTACGGCCGTTTCGAACGGCGGATCGGCCTGCCGCACGGCATCGATCGCGACAAGGCAAGCGCGACCTTCAGGAACGGCGTACTTACCGTGACGCTCCCCAGGACGGAGGCGGCGAACGAGAATGTTCGCCGGATCCCCATCCATGGCACGTCCGCTTGAAGATATGGCCCGGGACCTTCGTCCCGGCCGAATCCAGTACGAGGCCCGATCGAAACCGGCTGCCAATGACAATGGCGTGCGCGCGCCGCGTTCATCGAGCGCATTGCCGTCGGACGCTTTGGCGATCATCGAGCCGACACTGATCGCCACCAATCAGAGTGGCCGGGCGCGTCGCAATCAATGGCGGCTGCGCTTTGCGGCCCGGGTGCGGCCCTTTGTCGATCCGCTGACCGGATGGATGGGCGGCAGCGATCCGCTGGCTCATGTCGTTCTGCGTTTTCCCAGCCTTGAAGCGGCCGAGCTTTACTGTCGCTTGCAGCAACTCCGCTTCGAAGTGCGCCGGCCGGGCGGGGCGCAGCGTTCCGCTCCAATCGCGGCGGTCGAACCGGGTCATGTGAACCGTGAGGAAAGGACCAGAAATGCGTAAGCTCCGTACAGCCGTCCTGAGCGGCGTCGCAGCGCTGGCTGTCGCCAGTGCCGCATTGGCCGCCACTCGGGACATGCATGTGATGAAGGTCGGCCTGCCCGGCGGGGCGGTCGCCAGGATCGAATATGAGGGTGACGTGGCCCCCAAGGTCATCGTCGCCCCGGCCCAGGCGGCCGTGCCGGTGAACCTCTTCGACGCCGTCGATACGGCACCTTTCGCCGTATTCGATTGGATCGCGGCATCGACGAGCCGCGACATGGATGCAATGGTTCACGACATTGGCGCCTTCGAGCCAATGCCGCCATCCGCGGACGGCGAGATCGATCTCGCGGCGTTGGCCAAACTCCCGGCGGGAACCGTCCACTATCAGTTCGTCTCGACGAGCGACGGCAGCGGCACATGCAGCCGGAGCGGCGAAGTGACGTCTTTCGGGCCGGATCATAAGCCCAAGATCGTGTCGAACAGCTCAGGCAACTGCGCTTCGACGAACCGCGCGCCGTCGCCGACCCGTCTCGACGGTCCCGCCGGGCCAGCGGTCCCGGGACTGACGAGAACTGGTATGACCGCGACGGCGGAACGTCGCCACACAACCAACATCGCCTGAATTGAGCGGGGTAGCCTGCTGGCTACCTCCGCTCGCCTCTGCGTCCATCAGCCCCCATGCATGTACCTCCCAGCGTCCTCTCCAGCTTCGTCATGCTGCTGGTCACGATCGGCCCGATCGAGACGGCCGTGGTGTTCGCCAGCCTGACCGCCGGTATCCACCGTGGCGAGCGGGCAAAGCTTGCGATCCGCTCGACCGCGATTGCCGGGCTGGTTCTGCTGCTCTTCGCCCTCGGCGGCAACTTCGCGCTTGGTCTGCTCCATGTCTCAATGCCGGCCTTTCGCGTCGCCGGCGGGATATTGCTCTTCCTGCAGGCGCTCAGCCTGACCTTTTCCGGGCCCGGTCTCTCGTCGATCAGCGAAAGCGAACGTCATGATGCCGAGCGTCCCGGCGATATCGCCGTGTTTCCACTGGCTTTCCCGCTGATTGCCGGGCCTGGCGCGCTCTCGGCTGCCGTGCTTCTGACGGGACGGACGGAAGGCTGGGCCGAAATAACTGGTGTGCTTACGATGATCGCGGTCTGTCTCGCCGCGACCTACGCCGCGATGCGGGCGGCCGAGCGTTTGGTAATTCTGCTGGGCGTGACCGGAGCCGACGTGGTGCGGCGGATATCGGGTGTATTGCTCGCTGGCCTTGCTACGCAGTTCGTCTTTGACGGTCTCGGGAGCGCCCCATTTATCCGGTAAGGGGCGTTCGGAGGATTGCGATCCGCAAGCCATGCCGGAGTGGCTTCTCCGCTCCGTTCCGATGCCGCAGCATCTAAACTGTATAGCCGAGTTTCCTTGGCTTGGCTGAGTGATGGCCATTTTGAAGTTCGGATAGCTGCCGCGGGCGAACTCAACTGGCCCAAGTGGAAGCTTCCGTCGATATCGGACGCTCCCTTACGCGATGTGAATGACTGACTTCGGGTCGCGAACGGCCGACAGCTCTGGGGGGACACTTCAGATATCTCCGCGCCCTTTGCGGCGACTCGCTGCGCAGAGCAAAACCGTCAAGCGGGAGTCGTCAGCTGAGAATGACCTCGACGACGGCATCGATGGTGGCTTCGATGAAGCGGTCGTCGATCGCCTCCTTGGAAAACCAGCGACGATAAAAGAGTGGGCCAACCACCGCCGCGATCACGTCGGCCGCTGGCTTGGCCGGCCGCACCTCACCCCTCTCTCTGCCGCGTTCGATGACCGCATCAAACGGAGCCATGAAAGCCTTGTGCAGTCCAGCCTGCAACGCGGCGATCTCCGGATCACGTTCTGCCGCGTCGACGATCGAGGGATAGACCGTCGCCCACGCGGCAGACTGAAGCTGTTCCGCGAGCGTCGTCATCAACGCATGGAGATCGGTACGCAAAGTGCCCGTGTCCGGCGGCGGAGATGCACCCCCGAGCCTGGAACAGGCGTCGATCAACAAGGCCGAACGCGAGGTCCAGTGCCGGTAGATCGTCGTTTTTGAAACGCCGGAGGCGCGCGACACTTCATCGATGCTGACCCCGCTGATCCCGCTCTGCGTCAGCTGCCGATAGGTTTCGGCTAAAACCGCCGCCTTGGAGCGCTCCACCCGCTTGTCTGCAATCTGGACCAACTCAACCTTCCTCATTGACACTTGTGATACGCTACGGTAGCGTATCACAAGTACGGTGCAGTTCAGCATTTGCGTCTATGGATAAACCGCCAAGCCGGGAAGGCCTCGCTCGTGAAATTTGCCTATACGCGTCTCATTACCGAGGATGTCCCAAGCCTCGCGACATTCTACGAACAGATCCTTGGCGTCACGCGCATGGGCGACGACAGCTATGTCGAGCTTCATCCAGGCGGTGCTATCCTCGCGATCGCCAGCCGGAGGGCCGCAATCTTCATGCATGGCGGGGAGTGGTCTGCCAGCGCGGATAGATCGGCGATCCTCGAGTTCGAGGTCGATGATGTCGATGCCGAGCGCGCGCGCATCGGTCCGGTCGTGACGGACTGGCTGCAGGAACCCAAGGATATGCCCTGGGGCAACCGCTCAATGTTGTTCCGGGACCCGGATGGCAATCCTATCAACTTCTTCAAACCGATCGCCAAGGGTTGACGGTCGACCGTTCGAACTCTTGCCGTGTCTTCGGGATAGCTGTTGTTGGAGGTGCGAAAAGCAGAGCGCCTGCCGCCGGCGCTCATCGCGACGGCAGGCAAGTCCGGCCGAGTGGTTGGGCGTCAGGCGGCGGCAATCCGGACAGCGGTCTCTCGATAGCTGTGCAGCGGCCGACCGAGCAGTTTCACCAGGCGCTCGCGGTCACCGGCTTGCGGGATCATGCCGTCGCTGACGTAGCGCTCCGCCATAAGCCGCATCTCATAGGCCGTCCATTTCGGCATGAACGTCGCCATATTGGCCTCGAACCCGCTGGGGTCGTCGCCGCCATAGGCCACCGGGCGCCCGAGCACGTCCGACCAGATCGCGGCGACGTCGGCGCCGGTCAGCGTGTCGGGGCCGACTAGATTGATCGTCTCGATCGGCAGCGTGTCCGGCGCGGCGTCGCGGCGGATCAGCTCGATCGCGGCGACCTCGGCGATGTCGCGGGCATCGACCATCGCAAGTCCCTTGCCGCCGATCGGCATCGGATAGACGCCATGCTGAAGGATGACGTCCTTTACCATCACATCGTTGTCGATGAAGTAGGTCGGGCGCAGGATGGTGGCGCCGAAGCCCATCGCCTCCAGCATCCGTTCGGCGCCGCGCTTGACCGTGAAATGTGGGACGTTAATCGCTTCGTCGGCGCCGAAGACGGACAGGTAGACGATCCGCTCGACGCCCGCTTCGCGCGCGATATTGAGCGTGATGATCGCCTGGGTAAATTCGTCGCCTGTCACCGCGTTGAGCAGGAACAACGTGCGAATGCCCGAGAACGCGGCGCGCAGCGCGTCGATGTCGAGCAGATCGCCCTGCACGACTTCGACGCTCGGCGGGAAGGCGGCCTTGGCGGGATCGCGGGTGAGCACGCGCACGTCGGCTTCGCGCTTCACGAGTTGGTCGACGACGTGACGGCCGACCCGGCCGGTGGCTCCGATGACGAGAATGGTCATGGTGTTCGCTCCTTCATTTGTCTTGCTGACAGGACAAAGATGCGTGATCCAGGGTGGCGCAAATAGACGCGCGATTTGGACTCGGCGTCTCGTTGGTGGAACGATATGGACCTTCTCGCTCTCGCCGACTTCACGCTGGTTGCTCGCCACGGCGGTTTCGGAAAGGCCGCGCGCGCCGCGCGCCGTCCCAAGGCGACGCTGTCCCGCCGGGTGGCAGAGCTGGAAGCGGCGCTCGATTTGCGGCTTTTCGAGCGGGGACGGCGCGACCTCAAGTTGACCGAGGAAGGACGCGCGCTGTTCGAGCGGGCCGGCGCGCTGCTGACCGAGTTGGAGGAGACTGCAACTGCTATCGCCTCAGGGAGCGAGCGGGTGCGCGGGCGCTTACGGATCAGCGCACCTTTGCTCTTCTCGCAGACGGCGATGGGTCGGCTAACGGCTGAGTTTGCACGGGCTTACCCGGAAGTGCGGTTGGAGGTTACGACAGAAGATCGACCGGTCGACATGATCGAAGAAGGATATGACCTGGTGATCCGCGTCGATCCCGCGCAGGACGAGGCACTCGTCGGTCGGCCGTTCCTGCGCGACCGGTTGGTGGTGGTCGCAGCCCCCGGCCTGCCGAAAATGCCGGGGAAGAGTGTGTCGGCGTTGGTGCGCGGGATCGACGCGGCCCGAAGCTGGACGGCGGTGACGCCGACTGGGCCCATGGAGATCGAGATCGAGCCGGTATTGCGCCTGGCGTCGCTGGTCATGATCCGTGACGCCGTGCGCGCGGGGGCCGGCGTAGCGCGCCTGCCGCTGTCGCTCGTGCTCGGCGACATTTCCGCCGGGCGACTGGCGAACTGGGGCGATGTGGCGGGATCGGACATCGCGTTATGGGCGCTCTACCCGTCGCGCCGCCTGCTCAACGCTAGGGTGTCCGCCTTCCTCGATCACCTGCGAGGCGCCTTTCCCCGCGCCGCGCCGGAAGAGCTTGCCGCCTATCTCGACGCCTGAACCCGCCTGACCGGGTTCTGACCATCATAGCGGGCGCCCGCCTCGTCTATCTCGCGACCATGAGCAAGCGCCCAGCCACACAGCGCTTCGAACGGCTGCCGCAGCGAATGACCGAGCGGCGTGATCGCGTACTCAACTCCGATGGGGGCTGTAGGCAGGACGGTCCGCGTGACGAACCCATTACGTTCGAGGCGCTTGAGCGCATCGGCCAGGGCCTTATGCGTGATACCGTTCAGCCTTCGCTTGATCTCGTTGAACCGCGCAGGCTTAGGGCAGATCGCGATCAGGATCAGGATGGTCCACTTATCCGCGATCTTGTCGAGCACGGGTCGGATTTGGGGCATCTCCGATAAGGCTCGCTGCGCCACGCAGGCAAGGTCGGTATCCTCGGCTATATCTACGCTATCCATAGTGCGTTCTTGATAGCAGATATCCGTCGTATATCTAGCACCTGTCTTCATTGTGACGGGAAATTGCACATGGATCGAATGGCGGACAAGGCGGCTCTGGTGGTGGGCGGCGCAAAGGGTATCGGGCTGGCTGTTGCAAAGAGGCTTGCCGTGGAAGGCGCTGCGGTCATCATTACCGGTCGGGCCGCCGACGAGGTCGATGTCGCGATTAAGGAGATCGGCCACGGGGCGATCGGCCTTGTAGCAGACGCCGCATCACCACAGGATCTGGAGCGTGTCATGGCCACGATTCGGGACGTGCAGGGCCATATCGACGCCCTGGTGCTCAACGCCGGCATCAGCGAACCCGCGTCGCTGTCGGACATCACGACCGATCATTTCGACCGGCATTTTGACGTGAATGTCCGGGGTACCGTATTGGGTCTCAAGGCTGCGCTCGACACCCTGCGAGATGGGAGCAGTGTCGTACTGATGGGGTCGGTGGCCGGATCGATCAGTGTCTCCGGCTACGGCACTTACGCCGCGACCAAGGCGGCGCTGCGATCCTACGCCCGCACCTGGGCTACAGAGCTGGCGCCGCGAGGCATTCGCGTGAACGTGGTCGCGCCAGGTCCAACCGACACGGAGATGATGGCGCGCGTTCCCGACGATGTGCGCGCGGCGCTGATCGCGTCGATCCCGCTCGGCCGCATGGCAAGACCGGAGGAAGTTGCCGCCGCTACGGTGTTTTTGCTCAGCGACGAGGCGAGCTTCACGACCGGAGCGGAACTGTTCGTGGATGGAGGGATGGGGCAGGTCTAAAAAGCTGTTTGGCGAGTAGCGGGTGATATGGGCGGAACTAGAGTGAATGGCCGGTCGTGGCAGGAGCCGGCGCTCGAAGCGTGATCGGCAAATGAGGCATGTTGGTCGACAGGCGACGCCAGCACGTGGGACAAAGCCGTCGTTCCCGTACGAGTTCCAAAATGCCGGCTTCTGCCAAGAGCCGTCGCTCGCTCGTTCGGCCGACCCGGTTGGTTATTCAGCAAGACGAGCTGTGTGTGGACCTCGAGCAATCCGGCCTCGAGTCGAATTATCGATACTGTCGCGATCTGGGCGCTCGGCTGCGTGGTGAGCATTGCCGGGGCGTGATCACGCTTTCAATTGGTTTGGATGTGTCACAGAAGACTACAACGACCTGGCGTGATCAATGTCCGACATGCATGTGGAAGAGGCGCCACTCAGTAAGTAATTTCCGCATGAAATTTTTAAGGTTCTAAGGTGAAGATGGCTAAAAAGCAAAATACTAAGACATGACATTATCTTCGATATTTCGCCAAAACTGCACGATCCTATAGGCTGGAGGTAGATTGGTCGAAGTGAACGTGTTTAGTTTTAATCAGGAACGGCTTCCCTGATCGTCAAATAAATTAATTTGCTCGCTTGTAATTTTCAACCGGGCGGCCGATCCAGTCGGAATCCAGCGTTGTGTAACCATTCGTTCCACATCCGCGTCGTAAAGGGCCAGATAATGCGTAGTTGCCCACATCGAACGATCAATCACGCGTGTGACCGTCTATCAGGTCGTTCGGATGTGAGAGGCCTTCGGAGATCAACTCGGCCCACTGCTCGGCGAAACGGCGGCGTCGTGCTTTGAATTTGGCTCGATTATAGGCGAACTCGCTGCCTGACACGCCTTTGGGCTTATGAGCCAGCATCATATCGAGGATCCTGATGTCAGCATCCCGACTCGTGTCTTCCAAGCGCTCGTTCATGATCGTCAGAAACGCTGTGCGCCAACCGTGAGGCACGTGCCGATCTCGATAACCCTCGCGTCGATACAATTGCTCGATCGCGTTGGTTGACATCGGATTGCGCGTCGACCGGACGGACGGAAAGAGCAGGTCAATCCGTCCGGTCAGGCGATGCAGAGCGCGGAGCACCGCCACGGCCTCATCGGGCAGCGGCACATCATGCTCGAAGGCATCTTCGCTCTTGTCCTCAAGCTCGAGTTTCATGCGCTCGGCAGGGATCCGCCAAACGGCTTCTGGTGCGGCCTCTTCGGGGTCGCTCCAATCTATACCCTCGAACTCTGTCCAGCGGGCGCCGCACAAGACGCTCGCCCGCACGCTGGTGAGAGCGAGTAAACGCGACCCCAGCTTCGTCGCGGGGTTGGCCGTCGATTCGTCGATCGTACGCTGGAGCTTCAGCAGCTCCGCGCGGTCCGTAATTGCGGGCTGCCTGCGTCGACCAACGATCGGCTTGAGGGCCTTGCCCACCGTTGCCGCCGGATCGTGCGGAACAAGGCCCTCCGACATCCCATAGACAAACACCGCCGACACGTACTCGCGTACTCGCTTGGCGGTATCGACCGCGCCGCGCGCCTCGATCTTACGGAGCATATGCAGAACCATCGGCCCGTCGATGTCGGCGAGTGGCAGCGCGCCCAATACGGGGAACACGTCTCGCTCCAACGCCTGTATCAGCTTTCTAGCGTATTTGGGCGACCAGCGAGATTTCTGTGCATCGTGCCACTGACGGCCGATCTTCTCCATGGTAGCGCCTGCCGATGCGTAGGCGGCCATCTTGCGCTTATGTTCCTCAACTGCTGGGTCCTTATGATCGCGCAGCAGCCGCTTTGCGTCCTCACGTCTGATCCGCGCATCGGCCAGCTTCAGTTCCGGATAGCGACCAAACACCAGTCGCTTCTCCTTGCCGGCGAAGCGATATTTGAGCCGCCACGATTTGGCTCCCTTGCTCGTGACATAAAGATACAGGCCGCCGCCATCGGCCAGCTTGTAATCTTTCTCCTGCTTCTCGGCGTTGCGGCACTGCGAATCGGTCAGCGGCATAATGCCCCCACGTCTCAGGTTCGGTGCCCCCGCGATGTCCCCAGCTTGGCTGGCATGGGGCGATGCCGGAAGGCGTCCGGTGAAAGCTGAAAACAACCAGAAACACTGGTGATTTTCAAGCTCCCGATAGCGGATGGCCGGTAGTGATTTCGGGTTCTGGTGGGCGGTGAGAGGATCGAACTCCCGACCCGCTCGGTGTAAACGAGCCGCTCTACCGCTGAGCTAACCGCCCACTGAGCGCGGGCCTATGCCCGCTTGCGAGCCCCACCGCA
>Ga0207695_10002129_pt1 | contig 29989 bp, 26 predicted proteins | sample KBSC54metaG_FD_184354 | JGI IMG/M metagenome (GOLD analysis project Ga0207695, IMG submission 184354) | Corn rhizosphere microbial communities from Kellogg Biological Station, Michigan, USA - KBS C5-4 metaG (SPAdes) (version 2) | ecosystem: Host-associated > Plants > Roots > Rhizosphere > Soil...
TTGCCTCCCCAGGCTATGGCTAGCCGAGCATGGGTTTAGCGGCTTTGGCGCGACTATTCCCCAATGGTCGAAACTCGACCAAAGTCGATAAGCCGTGGCGACGTTCCGATAACTGTCGGCCGGATACACTCCCAGGCCGGTATCGCGGCTGAAACGCTATCCAGATCGTCATTCCGGCGTAGGCCGGAATCCAGTAACGTCAGCGTTCGGCTGTACCCCAGCGCTGCATCCCGCAGGCTCCGGTCCGTTACGGGGCGACGAATCTTCAGATGCATGGCGGCGTCCAGGTCGGTATTCATTATTTTTCAGGAGCTCCCATGTCCAAGCTTTACCCGGTCAAGCCCGAATTCGCAGCACAGGCCCGCATCGGCAAGGATGAATACCAGCGGCTCTATGCCGAATCGGTAAACGACCCGGAGGGCTTCTGGAAAAAGATCGGCGCTCGCCTGGACTGGAACCGGCAGCCCAACAAGATCAAGAACGTCTCCTACGATCCGAAGAATTTCCATATCAGCTGGTACGAGGACGGCGAGCTGAACGTGGCGGCCAACTGCCTCGATCGTCATCTGGAAAAGCGCGGCGACAAGACCGCCATCATCTTCGAAGGCGACGATCCGAACGATTCGCGCCACATCACCTATCGCCAGTTGCACGAAGAAGTGTGCAAGTTCGCCAATACCTTGAAGCACCTGGGCGTGAAAAAGGGCGATCGCGTGGCGATCTACCTGCCGATGATTCCCGAGGCTGCCGTGTCGATGCTGGCCTGTGCCCGTATCGGTGCGGTCCATTCGGTGGTGTTCGGCGGCTTCTCGCCTGACTCGCTGGCTGGCCGTATCGCTGACTCCACCGCCAAGGTGGTCATCACCGCCGATGAAGGTGTACGTGGCGGCAAGAAGATCGCACTCAAGGCGAATGTGGATGCCGCGCTGCAACGCCCAGGCACCAACAGCGTGGAGACCGTCATCGTGGTCAAGCGCACCGGCAGCGCAGTGCCGATGCAGTCGCCACGCGACCGCTATTACCACAACCTGATGGAAGGCCAGTCGGCCGACTGCCCGGCCGAACCGGTCGAGGCCGAACACCCATTGTTCATTCTCTATACGTCCGGTTCCACCGGAAAGCCCAAGGGCGTGCTGCATACCTCCGGCGGTTACCTGGTCTATGCCAGCTATACGCATGAGCTGGTGTTCGACCTGCGCGAGGACGACATCTACTGGTGCACCGCCGACGTGGGCTGGGTCACCGGCCATAGTTATGTCGTCTACGGTCCGCTGGCCAACGGCGCCACCACGGTGATGTTCGACGGCGTACCCAATTACCCCGATACCAGCCGTTTCTGGCAGGTGATCGACAAGCACAAGGTCACCTTGTTCTATACCGCCCCCACCGCGATCCGCGCGCTGATGCGCGAAGGCGAGGCGCCGGTCAAGAAGGCCTCGCGCGCCAGCCTGCGCCTGCTCGGCTCGGTCGGCGAACCGATCAATCCGGAAGCCTGGGAGTGGTATTACCGCGTCGTGGGCGACGAGCGTTGCCCGATCGTCGATACGTGGTGGCAGACCGAGACGGGCGGCATCCTCATCACCCCGCTTGCCGGTGCGATCGATGCCAAGCCGGGCTCCGCCACCTTGCCGTTCTTCGGCATCAAGCCGGCGGTGGTCGACACCAACGGCGCGATCCTGGAAGGCGCCACCGAGGGCAACCTGGTCATAACCGATTCGTGGCCGGGCCAGATGCGCACGGTGTATGGCGACCACCAGCGCTTCATCGAAACCTACTTCACCGCCTACCCGGGCAACTACTTCACCGGCGACGGCGTGCGCCGCGACGAAGATGGTTATTACTGGATCACCGGTCGCGTCGACGATGTGATCAATGTCAGCGGCCATCGCATCGGCACCGCAGAGGTGGAAAGCGCACTGGTTTCGCACCCGAAGGTCGCCGAAGCTGCCGTGGTCGGCTGCCCGCACGAGATCAAGGGCCAGGGCATCTATGCCTACGTCACGCTGGTAGCCGGCGAGAACGGCAGCGATGAACTACGCAAGGAACTGGTGGCCTGGGTACGCAAGGAGATCGGCCCGATCGCCACACCGGATTATCTGCAGTGGGCACCCGGCCTGCCCAAGACACGTTCGGGCAAGATCATGCGCCGCATCCTGCGCAAGATCGGCGAAAACCAGCCCGACCAGCTTGGCGATATTTCCACCCTGGCCGATCCCAGCGTGGTGAAGAACCTGGTCGACGAACGCTTGATCAAATAGGAGCGAGGAATGGTAAACAGTAAATGGTAAATAAGAGCATCAAGCTAAAGCCTTGGCTGTCTCTGTTAACTATTGACCGTTTGCTGTTTACCTGAATATGTCCGATGTCCTCATCGCCGATGACCACCCGCTGTTCCGCGACGCCCTTCAGCGCGCGGTTCTGGCTGCGTTGCCCGATACACATGTGCACAGTGCCGACAGCGTACCGAACCTGCTGGAGCTGATCGAACGCTATCCCGACGCGGACCTGTTGCTGCTCGACCTGCACATGCCAGGCGCACGCGGTTATTCGGCGTTGGCGCATATCCGTGGCCAATACCCCGGGCTGCCGACCATCGTTGTTTCCGGTCACGAAGAGGCACAGGTCGCACGTCGCGCATTGGCGCATGGCGCTTCGGCCTATATTCCCAAGTCCACCTCCGGCGACGACATCATCACGGCGATCCGCAGCGTGCTCGATGGGGATGTGTGGCTGCCGCATCGCCTGATGGGCAGCAACGATGTCGCCTTGAAACCCGATGAGGCGAATGTCGCCGCTCGCATTGCATCGCTGACACCGCAGCAGTTTCGAGTGCTGACGATGATCGCCGAAGGCCTGCTCAATAAGCAGATCGCCTATGACCTTGGCGTTTCCGAAGCAACCGTGAAAGCGCACATGACGGCGATCATGCGCAAGCTGGGCGTCAACAATCGTACGCAGGTGGCATTGGCCGCCGGGCACCTCGCGGTCGATCAGACGGCCATTCCGTCGGTGCCTGAAGATTCCGATGTCCAGGGATGACCTGAACAGACCTTGCCCTGGTTGAATACCGCAACAAACTCCCGCGCGCGATCAAGCGAATTGCTCCAACTACATGCAGCCCAGATCGCGATGCAGCGATCGTCGTGCTCCAGGTCATCGGTGGCGGGCACAGCGCTTGTGCCGACCACCAGATCCCGCTCTTTAGACAGCCGGCGGCATCGAAGCAGGCTTGTCGTCAGACGAAGCCATGTTTTCGTCCTTGGTTTCGGCCGGATCCTGGCCCATCGCCGCCAAGGCCTGCTTGAGCTGACTGTTGAGCTGATCGAAGATGCCAGTCAACGAACTGCTCATGGCTGCACCAGGGGTGGTCGTGGCTTTCTTGCCGGCGACCTGGGCGAGGATGGCTTCCTGCATGGACTGCTGCATCTTCTGACTGCTGTCCAGCGTGGACTTTAGGTTGGACAACATCGGCAAGGGATCAATCATCGTCTTGGCTCCGGCGGTAAAGTCCCATGGGTATCGGGACATTGGAAGCGGCTCAACGCAGTGAGCCACAATGGAAAGTCGCGTGTCGCGGCACGCAGTTGAACAGTGAAGGCGCCCACTCGCGTGGCCAGCCGCAACTCACGCGTGTCATTGACCAGCGGCCCGGCGTGGCCAGCATCGTAGAGTCGGAACAACGCCCACGGGCCGTCGAAAACCAGGGTGTCTTCGCTACCGTCGACACCACGCATCGTCAGCTTGGCGCTTACCCCACGCTGCGGACCCGGCCATTGGATGCTGATGGGGGCGCCCATGCCATGGGCGTAGGTAATGACCTGGCCATCGATGTCCAGAACGGCCTCCAATACCTTGGCGTCCAGCGCAAGTGGTCGGACCATCATGCGGAAACCGAAATTGCCCTGAAGGAAGAAGGCCTGGCGAATGCTGTCGGCGTCCTGGAAGCTCTGCAGGGTCCTGCTATCGACGATGCGCCGAGCGTCGGACACACGAGCGCGCCAGGGAATGGAATCGGTATCCACGTACTCGGCCAGGCGACTGTCGAAGAATGCCTGCATGGCTCCATTCGGGCCCAGGACCCGCGTGAAATCGTCCAGGCCGATGTCGCGTCCGGCGCTGCGGTCGAGTGGATACCGCCCCGCCAGCAGCCGCCGGCAGGTGCCGGCGCCCAGTCCTGAGGCGTCGGCCGATAGCGTCTGTCGACTTCGTGTAAGGGTCTGCGTGTCGGCAATACTCAGCAGATCACCAAGCACGCGACGTACCGGGTCGGGCAACCGTTCTTGTTGCCCACGCAATCGGGCCAGACCGTCCTGATGTGGCAACACCTGTCCCATGCGCAATGCCGAGCTCAGTGCTGCGATCTGATCGGACACCGCCACGAACAAGGGTTCGAGCCCACCCGAACCGGTCGGGCTTTGCAGTCGATGCAGCGATTCGAAACGCGCTGTCACCAGTTGAGCGAAGAGCGATGTCGATTCGCTAAGGTCCGGTGCAACATCGGCACCGCCACTGGAATCGCCGGCACGCAGGTCGGTCTGCCTGGCTACGAAGCTGACCAATCGCATCAAGGGCGACCCGGGTTCGGCTAAATAGTTGGCAAGTTGTGCGGCATCCTCGAGCGTCGCCACCTGGCGCAACCGGACATCTCCGAGAAAGCTGGACCAGTGCCTGGCGTACTCCGTCAGATACAGGCGGCGTGCATCGCTGGCCAGACGCTGGCTGGTGTTATAGGCCGGCGTGCCGGTGTCATTGCCCTCGCGCTCGCCCAGCAACCATCCACTTTCAGCCAGGACTGCGCGCGCCGCGTCGTCCACGCTGCCATCAATCGTCTGGCGATAGGCTTCGATAGTGAAAAACGAAGGCACGACTATGTCGGTCAACGATGCTTCGCCCTGAAGACGCAACCCCAATGCAGCACCGTCACCGGCAGCTAAGGCCAAGGTCACGGGAGTCCCCGTGGACTTGTGGATTTCCTTCAGGCGCGCCATCACGCGTACCGGCAATGGCTGTGACAGCGCCACCTGCCTGGCTCGTCGCACAAGTTCTTCTACGGGCTTGGCCACCGGTTGTCGCACGGGATCGGTGATGTCGAACAACGTCTGCAGATAGAAACGAAATGCCGCGCGATCGGTGGCCGTTCGCCCTGGCGGGGCGAGTTCGTCCCAATGTCGATCAAACCATGCCACCAGCGCGCCAGCATCACGGTGCGCAGGCTCGGTCAGCATCAGGTAGGCCCTCAGGCTATCTGGCACGGCAACGGGATCGTGGTCCAACTCTGCATGCAAGGTATTGGCTATATCCGCGACGGTGTAGGGCCAAAGCAGACGCACCAGATGATCTTCCAGAGCGCGGGTGATCGTGGCGCCGAGTTGGCGATGCTGCCGGAACGGACTGGCCCATGGCGCCAACGTCTTGCCGTCAAGCTGGAGCAGATCGGCCATGTAGCGAAGGCCTTCGCCCGCTTCGGGAGAATGCATGGCAGGACTGGTCGGTTGCCAGGCCAGGGCCAACCGCGATGATTGTTGCCAGGCCAGGCCTACTCTGGCGATGTAGTCGCGTTCCCAGGTGTAGCGATCGACGAGAAACCACGCCGCTGTCACCGCAAGAGCTGCGGTGGCACTCCACGCCAGCGGTGTCCACCAACGCGGCGCACGGCGCGGCCGGCTCGAATGCACTCTCAATCGCCGCAAGGGCGCTTGCAACGTCACGGCCAGTGCGCGCCACACAGTCGTGCCATCATGCGGATCGCTCAACTCAAGTTCGGCCGCGCTGGTGAGCCACAGAGAAGTCAGTGCCAGCCCCCGCCCAGGACGCATGACGGGCACGATCTGTCGACTGTCCTCCAGGATGCACGCCCGAAGCCTTGCAAGTTCACTCATTGCGGTGAGCAAACCGGCCTGCGAAACAAAGCGTGACTGGAAACGATGGCGCTGGACGATCCCGGTTACCCGATCATGCAGGCGTTGCTCCAGTCGCGACCACGCGATGGCCAGTTCATCCAGGTGTGCGTGCTTGCGTCCCGGTGCCAGCACGATACCCAGGCCCTGGTCCAGGTCGTCTTCATCCAGCGCCGCAAGCAACGCTGGCCATCCGGCGAGCTTATCGATCTGGGTTACCACCAGATGCACAGGCACATCCGCCACAGCCTGCGGCATTACATCGAGCAGGTTCGCGCGCAGGTTATCGGCAAGCTGCCGTCGCGAGGTCGCCGAAGCCGCAATCCAGGTGTTCGCATTGATGCAAACGATGACAGCCGACCAGCAAGGGCGGCGCCGCAACGCACGTAGCAATTGCCGCCACTGGCTGGTCTCTTCGGCACCGCCCCGTTCGAGCAGTCGACTTTCCACATCGACGAGCACGCCACTGTCGCTTGCGCAGATATCGAACGGTAACGCCGACGAACCGGTTGCGGCGTTCCTGGCCCGTCCCTCGGCTGAGACCAGGTCGCCTTGCGCCACGGCTACCAGGCTGCTTTTGCCGCTGCCCTGCGGGCCGATGACCAAGGTCCAGCCATGGCCCTTGCGCTCAGCTCGGGTGAAGCGATACCAGGCGCGCTGCCAGACGTGCGGTCGACGCTCGAGATCGCCCTGGCGCAAACGCCGCAAGGTATCGAGTACGCGACGCCTGGGGGCATCGTCATTGCTGCCATTGGCGCCGCCACGCTTTCTGGATGGAGCCCACAAGCGCAAGCGCAACATCGCCGGTGCGAAGACAAGCAAGGAAAAAAAGGCCGCACCGATCACTCGCCCCATCACGCTGGCAAAGGGACGCCACGATCCCAAGCTCAGTTGTGGTCCCCACCACCAGATAACGGCCGCAAGAATCACCGCGATCAAGCATCGCCATACCATCACCATCATGGCAATGCTCCTGCCGGTACATCGTCCAGCTTCCAATGAATGTCAACACGACGGTTGCGCTCGCGCCCATCGCTGGTCTCGTTGTCGGCAATGGGTTCGGCGTCGCCTTTGCCCACGGCGACAATGGACCGTTCGCCAAAGCGCTTGTTAGCGGTTGCAAGCAACAGGTCGCGCACCGTACCAGCACGCGCCAGTGATAGTGCCTGGTTGTCAGCGTAGCGCCCCGGCCGCAAGCGTTGAGAATCAGTGTGGCCTACCACTTGTAGATCGCCCGGCCACGGTTCGAGCGCGCTACCAAGCCGGCTCAGACGCTTCTGGTATTCGTCGGTAAGATTTGCCGAGGCAGAGGCAAAAGCGTGGTCGGACGTAAAGAGCAGAAGCCACCCACTCGGTTCCTTGACTACGTCCAGCCAACCTTCATCGACTAGGTGCTGAACAGTTTCAGGCAGTTGGTCGCGCAGCGTGATCTGCACCGGTGGCGGTGGCTCAGGCACAGGCCATTGGGCCAAAGACGCGTGCAACTGTTCCGCTGCGCGTTCGAGCTGCCAGTTCATGACCGCCCATGTGCCGACAAGTATGGTCACCAGGGCGAGGAACATCTGCCAGGACTGCGGCCCTCGCCGGCGTGTAGCATCGAGGATGCGGTCTTGCACGACCAAGTTTCCATGTTCCAGCGGATGCGCAAGCATGGCTGCAAGCTTCTCGCGCAAGCGCTCCAACTGCGCCGATCCTTGATCCAGTATTCGATGTCTGCCCTGTAAGCCCAGACCAAGAACAAGATCATAGAAACCCAACAGATCGCGATCGGGTGCCGGTTCGGCCATCACGGTCTGCAGTTGGCTGAAACAGTCCTCGCCACCACTGGCATTGCCATGGCAGGTCACGAGCAAGGCAGGACCTGCCCCAGCCAAAGCACCGGCGGCGCGCTGAATATCGTGGACGACTTCATCGGCATACGTGCAAAGTAAAAACGACGCTCGTTCAAGCGCTACATCCGGTATGGATGATGAGGACAGGCTGCTATGAAACGACGCGGCGAGCCCGGGAAGTCGTCTACGTGCCTTGTCCAGAAGTTGTGGCCCGACTTCGCGCAGCTGCTCCACCTGCAAAAGCAAGGGCATGGCGGCCGCCACGAAAGGATTGCGCCATTCGGGCATGGGTTCGTCACGTTGAGCGGATGCCTGCGCGGTCGAACCGACCATCGCTTTCGCGCTGCTGGTACGTGGCAAGCTCATTCTCACCTGGATGCGATCAGTCATGGGTCACTCCGCCTCACGCAAGCCCCAGGCCTCGATACGCAAGCCAGGAAACTCGCCGACCACAGCCAATGCCATCGCCGCGCTGGTCATCAGCTCATCCCACATGGGGTGGTCGTTGCCGACGTCCAGATAAAGTGCGCCCGGATACCAGGGCACATGACGTGGTGCCGCTACCAGCGGCTGCAAGCGCATACCCGGCAGTTGAAGATCGACAAGTTGGACGATGCGCTCGACCGACGCGAACTTTGCCTGCTCGACAAAACGCTCGCGCAAGTCTTCACCGGGCATGTCCGCCATGACTGCAAACACGACACGCAGCAATGGGACTTGCGCATCGCGCGGACAAACACGCACGCGGTCGCCGCGGTCGACGAAACGCAAGGGAACGGCGGGTGAGGCGATGACCAGCGATAGCGCCTCGCGCAATTGCTTGCCGAGCACGCGAAAGCCGGGGCCGGGATGCAGGTGATCGTAGAGCGGCGGGTCGTCGGCAGGCGCTCCCTGGCGCAGCCCGGTCAGCCGGCCATGCAAGCCCAACAACGTCATCCAGACGAGTTCCGGATGCAAAGGCGTACGGTGACTCAGGTGATGCAGCGTGAGGCGATACTCGGCCAAAGCTTGGCCGAGCAGAATCTCGATCCACTCCGACAGGCCGCCGCTTCGCGACGCGGGTGATCCTCCAGACAACGCAGCTCGCCGCAAGTCGATCATGCCGTACAGGTCGCCGAGCAAGTCAGGTATCCAGCCCACGGCTCCGGCATCGAGCATCGGAGGCAGGAAGGCCGGGTCCAATCGCAGGCGCCCTGCGCGGTCACGTCCGAGCACCCTGGCGATCGGCAGCGAAGTTTCATCGCCGCCTACAGCATCGCGCGGTACCAGGCGCGTACGTAACCGACCAAGCTGCACAAGCGCCGCGCGCGGCGAACCTTCGGCATGAATGCCTGCGGTGCGATCGACGAGTTCGGCGTCGATCACGTCATGACGTGCCGAACGCGCGTTGCCGCTCATATCGATCTGCGCGATTTCACCCACGTCCATGGCCAGGGCAAGACAGACTTCGGTGCCCTCGGCGCTGGCATCAGCCTGCCAGGCCGAGGGCAGATGGCCCTGGTCGGGCAGTTGGAATGGCGTACCGTCGGGGAAAATGCCGGCGGCGTGCTGCAGGCGAACAACGCCCTGTTCGAGCAGGTTCATATCGAGTTCGAGCCGGCTCAAGCCCCAGGCATGAGCGAGCAATTGTCGCCGCGCGGTACACGCGTGCCATTCCAGGTATCGCTCCTGCTGCTGAAAATGTTGAGGCTCGAGCAGGATGCCCTCGACCCATGCCACGGGATGAGCGTTTTGCAGGGTGTAGCTCATGGCGCAATCCAATCGGGCACATGCACGGATCGTCCATCGAGCAGCACAACGATATCGCCTCTGCCTGACGCGGGAGTTGCAAGGATTCGCCAGGATCGACCACTACCGGCCTGGATGAACTCCGCACCGACGATGAGCTGTGCCTGGCCGTCCACGGGCAGCTCCAGCATCTGATGCATGGCCTGCCCCGGTGGCAGGATGGACGTCTGGAAATCGATCACACCCTCGCCACGGACGACGTCGGTGCACGGCAAGCCATCTCGAGCACGCGGAGGCGTCCAGCTACCTCCCGCAGTAAGGATGAGGCATGCCTTGACTGGCAAGGGTTGGCCACCATCACCGACGTTGGCGTTGGCACTGGCGACCACCGTGACAGCGACACGACGAGGCTCCTCTGGCATTGGCTTGGCTGCAGCGGCCGGCGCACGCTTGAAGCTGCAGCCCGCCAGGACGACAACAGCCATGAGCAGAAGGCTTATCGGGGCGTGACGGTAGAGATGTAGCGTGCTCATGCGTTGATGAAATAGGTGGTTTGACTGGGGACGAGCTGGGTGCTCGAGGCGTTACCTGCATTGGTCATTGAAAGATCACCCAGGCGAGTCGCAGGTGCGCCTTGAATGAAATATTTGCCGGAGCCTTGCATCGGCACCAGACGCGATGAATGCGTACCCGAGGCGATACCGAGTATGCCGCCCAGGCTGCTGGTGGCAGGCCGAATCGTCGCCATGTTTTGTTCGTTGCCGCCGCAACAAAAGTAGTTGGCTACGTTGGGCAAGGCCTGCGTGTTGTTGGAAATATTGGGCCCTGGCATCGGCAGCATCGGCTCGACGGCAGCCATGCTCATGCCAGCGGCATTCGTGTTGGAGGCAGTCATCGCATCAGCCCACATGGACCTGCGCACCGTCGATGCGCAGTACACCGTCCATGCGGATACTCCCTACCCGACCGCGCATGACCATCGCCTCGTCAGCGCGTTGATGCACGTGACGCGCATGAGTGGCGTCGACACCGCGAACCTCGCGTTGAACGTGTCTCGCCTTGAGCCACAAACGGCCGGGACGTAGATTCAGATGCCGCGATACCCAGGACGAAAGTGTCGCGACCAGCGTGAACCGGGGCGCACGCAAGCCAATCGATTCCCGGGCCACCAGTTCCAATCGCGTAGCGAGGATCTTCAGCGGCTGTCCCCCGGTGTCAATCACCTGCTCGCCCTCCTGCCGACGTGCCAGCACATCCGTGACGTAGTCAGTACCGGCATGGTGGACGATCCGCACGAGGTCGCCGTCGCACAACGCGAGCAAGCAACTGGCAGCCGGACGTACGTGTTTGGCAGGGCGATCGACCGCACGTAGCGTTCCTTTGGCGTCCGCTGCGAGACAGGTCACACGTGGTTGGAGCGTGGCAGATGTCCAGGTCGAATCATTCGTGGCGACGTTGTCGTCAAACTGCGCTGGGTTGAACATGGCGTCTCCTTGCCATCGGGGTAGGGTCCTGGGGAAATGTTTCATCGCGGTAGCGTTGGCGCCACGACCCACTGGCCGCCAAGGAAATGTCCTCGGCATCCGGGTGCGAACACGGACCGGGCTCGGCATCGTTGCGCCGTGAACCATGCCAATGCGCGCCTGCGGCTTGTATGTCCGATGCATCGCAGTGCTGCCAGCGGGCAAAGCGCCAATCGCTATGTTCCAACCGGGCGCGATCAAGATCGCAAGTCAGGAGCTGGCTGCCTCGCCACGACGATCCGCTTGCATCGACACCTCGCAGATGGCAGTCGATGAGGACGGAAGCATCGAAGCGCGCTTGTGCGAGATTGGCGTGGTCGAAACGAACGCGGCGAAACGTCGACTCCACGCCGACAGCATGTTGCAGGCAGGCCTGCCGCAAGTCGGCATCAAGCAGCCCGCATCGATGCCAACGCAAGTTCCGCCATGTGGGCGCCTGTATGTGCAGCGCTTCAAGGCGTACGTCATGCCAGGTGGCGAGTTGGCCTTCGACTTCATGAAAGCGCGCCTCAATCCAATCGCCACCGCCCATGACCAGCCGTTCGATTCGCATGCCCTGAAAGCACGCTTTTTTCATGCTGGCATCAAACCAGACGGTATCGAGAAGTTGTCCTTGGCTCACCGTCAATCCATCGCCATGGCAAGCTTGGCAGGTCAGAAAGCTGGCCTTGCAAGAATCCATCGCCAGTGCATCGAGCCCGCATCGCAATAGCAGCCATTGTTCCATCGCGACATCGATCAGCCGCGTGCCAGTCATCGACGCGTCGACGATACTCACGTCGTGCCAGAGGCCGCTTTCCAATATAACGGCGTCGAAATTCGTTTCGATGGCGTCCAGGCCCTGAACTCGGCAATCGATAAAGCGGGCGCCCTTGAGCTGGCAGTTGCGTATTGACCATGCGTCGATGACGCAGCGCTCGAACCGCGTCTGTCGGAGGTCACACCGTTCCCAATGGCCATTGCGCAGGGTCAGGTCCACGAAAACCTGCCCTCGCAGATCCTGACCTTGAAGGCTGACGTCGTAAGGTGTCGTCATGGTCGACTCTCCTTCCAAGGTCCCGATGGATGAAGGCGCGCTCCTTCGATCAGGCATTGCTCGAGTGGCGGCCGACCGCAGCCGGCCAGGTCGGCCCCGCCAAGATCACATGCGATAAACCGCGCGCTCGACAGCACACAGCCCTGCAACGTCGCATGCACCAGGCTGCAAGTTTCCAGTCGCGATTCGGACAGATCGGCGCCCGCCGCCATGAGTCCCGGCGCATCGCAATTCAACAACACGCTATTGCACAAGCTCGCTTCGATGAGACAGACATCAGTGAGACCGCATCGCTCGAAGCGGGCGGACGGAAGTTGCACGCCTCGCCAGCCGATGCGATCGAGTTCAACGTCCTCCCATACCGTCTGCTCGAGGAGTGCATTGGGCGTAAACGTAAGGCAGGACAGGCGTCCGCTTGTCACCTGCGTTCCGGCCCAGTGTGCATCGACGAATGATGAGCGTTCGATCGAGCAACCATGCAGCACAACTCTTCGCCATGATTGTCCATCAAATACGCAGGTATCCACGAAAGCGTCGAACCATTGACCGCGCTCGATACTCCCACCCTTGAGGATGAGATCGTGAAGCCTGGTCTGACGAAGGCGAACGTCGTGCCAGTGCGATTCCTCCAGGCAGAAGTCGCTCAGCTCCGAGGATTCCATGCTGCACTCGGCGAGTTTCAGGCGCTGGCCGATTCCGCCACGCCATGCCAGACGATGCAGGCGCAGGGATGTCAGCTGGGTATCCTGGAAGTGACAGCCCTGCCAAACCACGTCGTGCAGGTCGGCGTCTTCCCAGGTGCAGTGTTCGAAACGACAGTGGACAAAGCTCGAGGCGCGCACTGCACCGAGGCGACAGCCCTGAAAGGTCACGTTCTCAAAATGCCGGTCCGTGAGCAGATCTGCATGCAGGTCCTGATTGACGAAGACCATGTTTTGCACTCGCTGCTGCGAGGGCCATGTGTGCACAGCCAGCAACGCTGGATCCGGTAAGGGAGCCACCTCGTTGTTGGCCGTTGTCGATAACGCGGGCGATTCGGCTATGGCAGCCATGGACTCGCGCAAGGCAGCGTAGTGTTCACGCGCATGCTCTGTGGCCTTTGGACCTGGCTCGTAGCGTTGCGACTTGGGGTGATCTTTCGTCGCGGTCACTGCATCCAGACTTGCACCGTCGGGCATGAGCTCATCATCGAGCAAATGGGCAAGTCCGGTTGAATCGGCATCGCGTCGTTGAACGATGGCGGCAAGTTCATCCAGCCGGCGCGGTGCGCTGGCCCAGGCGACGCTTGCCAACAGCGTCTGTAGCGGAAGATCCGTCATGTGTGCGAGCGGGATTCGCGCGTGGAACAGGCCTATGGCCAATGCGTGATCGGGAAAAAACCATAGTGTTCGGCACGGCGCGGTGAGGAGTTGTGGTTCGGATTGATCCTGCAACCATGCCGCAAGCTGTACCGTGATGGCAGGAGTCGCGCCGTGAAAGTCGCCACCTTGCAGGCCAAGCAGGCGGTAAGGCGTCGACGGAGCCCAATGCTCGCCGACCGCCCATTGGTCGGGTGCCGCCATCTGGCCATATGCCGGGTCCATGCCTTCCGGAAGACCCGGGTAGATGTGCTCGAGGTAGTTGTCGTCGAATGCCTCGGGACCTGGCAAATAGCGAGCACGACCAGCAAAGGACGGAGGCAAGGGCGTGGTCGCTGCCAGCGGCGAGTTCTGGAATTTGCCGTCGACGGTCGCCAGCTGCAAGCGCGCGTGGCCGTCGCCATGGCCTTGCCCCAGCGGGTTGTCTGCGTACGCTTCGCCGCCATACGCCATGGGATGATCAAGCGGCACGGCAAGATCTTCGCCGCTCGCACGAACAAGAAGCCGCTTGCATCGCCCAGCCACATCCACGCGTACCTCGCGCGCGCTCATTCCGTTGGCAGCGTGGCCGGCAAGCAGCCACTCGGCACGTGGCTTGGGTTCAACCGAATCGAGTACACGATGGCTGATCGGCGCCGCGGCCAGAGCCGCCCAAAGAGCGGGCTCATGAGCGAACTGCAGAGGCCTGCCCAGATACCAGCCAATGCCAACGGCCAAGCCCAGGCTCGCCTGGTTACCGATCTGAAAAGACTGCCGCAGGACGATCGCCTGCTGTGGGCGGATGATACGCATCACGACACCTCCCGACGGTCGGTGCCAAAGCAGCCAAGTGACCTTCGCAGGCGTAGAGCCTGTGGCTTGAGCCACCCGCGACGACCCAGTCGCGCCTGACCGAGCCGCGCGAAGGCAGCATGGCTGCACGGCGCGATCAGGTCGATATCAAATATCTTGCGCGCATCGAGGTAGTCGCCAACGAGGATCTGCAACTCGCGGGCACGCGTACTGCTGGCATGCCACTGATCGAGTGTTGCAACCTCTTCGACTTCGATGTCGATATGGATGTGATGCTCGGCATCGAATCCACATGTACCAAGCATGGCGCTACCCAGTCGCGCGCGCGCCGGTGGGTTCGTGCGAGCAACCTCGATGCGTCCCGTCACACAGGTGGTGACTTTCGCAGCCCACCCCAGTATCGCGGTGATGACATGGGCAAGATCACGTGCGCTGCGTGTCGGCCGCACATACAACCCGCCAAAGGCCAGCCGTGCACGCCGAACGATGGCATGGGCCGCCGCGCCAAGGCCGACGGCCGAAGCCAGGCGCGCGGCAAACCGGTCGTCGCCTCGCTCATGGCTTGGGACCGGTGCCAGTTGCGACCAGGCACGGTAGAAGTAGATCGCCGGTCGCGTCGTGAAAAGGTTGATGAAGTCTTCCAGCAACGGGCCGGAGCCACTGATCTGCTGTTCCAGTGCAGACTCGGTTGTGCGGATGGGCAAGGGGCCGTAGGGCGCGAAGAAGCCAAAGTGGCGTACGGTCAACTCCACGCAGGCATCATCCGGCGTTGCATGACCTCTCACGGCTGCCACTTCGCGTGGTGCGAACGATAGCGCGGCCGGCTGCCTGATGCTGGTGCGCAGGCTGTTTGATTCGCCTTCAAGGAGATTCGTTCCGGCTGCCTCGACATGTCGCAACCAGCGGAACAGCCCTGCACCAACAGGCAATGACGTGGGCAGGCGCGGTTGCCCCGATGCAATGGGATAACTCATGAGCCTTGCTCCTGAAGCAGAACCCGGCCGCCCAATCGAAGCGTAAGGCTACTTGCTTCGTTGATGTCCAGGTATTCGTCCAGCGCTCGCCGCACCACGCAACCAAAAAGTGCCGCACCACCATCGGCGTGACAACGCTCGTCCACATCCATCAGCAGTTGGGTCGATCGCAACCATGTCAGTGGTCCAGACCCTGGACGACGTTTGAACCCCTGGACGGCGTCGAGCGAAGATAGACTTTGAATGCGCCGGACATCCCTGATGTCTTTCGAACAGGACAGGCAGGACAACCATGCGCGCGCCGCTTCAGTGCATGCAGTGCTGTTCCGCAGGCGCAGTGGGTTGGTGGCAAGCAACGGCAGCGCAGCCCACGCCTGCTTCCTCGAAGGTACCGCCCGCGCAGCCGACGGCGACTCTGCGAATCGGATCGATCTGACCGGTAAAGCGCGATCCAGACTCAGATCTCCCGACATCGTGCGCGCCGGATCCAGGTTGCGATCGCATACCAGGGCATCGACCAGCGCCAGACGCGGCGGCTCGGATGTGCCAAGGCTCGCTGGGCTGCCGATACTGAGCATGACCATGGCTGGGTCGTCATCCCGGCGCCGCATGGAGTACACGTAGCGGCTGTCTTGCTGTGCTCCATGCACTGCGGGACAGGCATGTGTCTTTCCTTCAGCATCGATCACCGTGACATTCGCCAGGTGATGAATGGCATGGGCGCGCGGTTGTGAGCGGTCGACAATAAGCGCGTGTTCATTGCGTGCGGAGTCGAGCACCACCGGCTGGCAATGCTGCGTGTAGAGATTGGCCACGGGTACGACGCAGGTGGCCACGTCCGAGGCCGTCGTCGTTCGCGTAGCTGCGGACGTGCTCGTGGACAGACCCACGACCACTTCCAGCTCGCCACCTGCAGCAGCCATGACCGCCTCTTTCGGCAAAGGAATTCCCACACCAAGGAACAGCGAGGGATGCGCAAAGTACTCGCGCAGCAGGCGCGTGCCGGGGAGCTCGCCCAAACCTCTTGGCAATACCGAGGCTTCGCCCAGGCCAAGCATCTTCAACGGCTCGTCCGTGCGATGCATGAGCTTGCCTCCGGCGGGCCATGCCAACGTAGTGACATGCGCCGTGGCCAGCGCGGCAAACAAGGCGTGTGCCGCAACGGGAGCCCCGATCAAATGAAGCGGAAGGAACGAAAGCTGCGTTGCAAGCTCTCCCGACAGTTGCTGCATGCCGATACGCATGTGAAAGAACGAGATCAGTTCTCCAGGCACACTTGCGCCCTGGCGAGGCCATGGCGGCGGCGTACTGACATGCTTGGCCATGGCAACCTCGATAGGCCACAGGCGAACATCGCTTCCACTTACGAAAGAGAACAAGCGGTCCTCGCGCGAATCCGCACGTGACCAGAACTTTGCACCGCGCGGGAGGACAGGGCCTTGGCGGACCAGCGGCGAAGCCATGTCGGGCTCCAGGACCACGCGCGCCATGCAAGGCGTGGGCGTATCCCAATGTGGGGCAAGGCGCGCGAGCATCTGCTCGGCAAAAGCAACTTGTTCGAGACCAATACGCTCATGCACCCGTGCAGTAAGAAAGGCTGCGCCCTCGAGCAAACGCTCAAGATGAGGATCAGCAGCCCCGCGCGCGGACAGCCCCAGTTCTCCGGCGACCTGTGGGTGAGCCAGGGCAAAGCGCTGGCCTTCTTCACGCAGGAAACGCAACTCCTCGTCATAACGCTCGAGGAAATCCGGGGAGTACCCTGCATCCGTCATGCCGCAACCCTGGCGTTGCCCTGGATCCGGTCCAGTGCAACCCGAAAGGCAAGCGTCCCTCGGCGCGGTGGTACCAGGTTCGCCTCGACATCGAAACACACTGCCAGCACCTGACGGCCGCTAGCCTCGATAACAGGAGTTATGTGTAGTGTCGAAGGCTGCAGGCGATGTTCGAACGTCGTCAGGATTCGATGTAAATGATGGGCCCACGACCACGCGGCAGCCTGATCGGTCGAAAGTGAAGCCAACGGTGGCAGGCCATGATTGAGAACGCTTCGAGTGAGGTGGGGCAAACCTTCGCAAGGCATGCGGCACGAGCGCATGCTGTCGTTGAGCAAGGCTTCGATGTCGCCCAGGATCGTGTCACGCCAACGCTCCGGCTTGGCCACGATGCCACGCAACCGCTCGGCCGGCGGCGCGGGTGTACTTGGACTACTACTCTTCCTTGTCATATCTACTGCTCCATAAGCTGCGTCACGTCCGCGCAAGGCGGCGCTTCAACTCAGATGGCCTGGCCGGCCTTGAGGTCGTATCCAGACTTGATCGGAGCTCCCATCGAGCCATCCGGGTTCTGTTCCATATATTCGAGCTCGATCTTCGCGAAGTTCAATCGAATGACATCGGTAGGCACGACATGCTCGGAATCCTGGTCGTAATTTCCGAAGCCCGCATCTACATTGCCCATCGTGCGATAGGACGACACCAGCACATCTTCAAAGCTCACCTTGAGGAAAGGCTTCTGACCGTTCCCCGATTTACGACATACGAGGAGCGCCTTCTTGATGTGTTCGCCGGTCGCGCACATCTTGAACAACTTCGGCGACGCTTTGTTGGTCGGCATGCGGAACTCGAAGTCCTTCATCTGCACCTTGCCTGCGCCGCCACCACCACCCTGTGACCAGGTGCCCGCGTTTTCTTCAGCCCAATGCCAGGCGGCGAGCTGAATCCAACCAGCATGGTCCTTAGCGACCGATTCACCTTCCACACCCTGGATCTGCAGGAAATAATCAACTTGTGTTGCCACTTTTTGCTCCTTAGGTTTGCGACGTTAGCGGCCACCGCCGGTTGACGGCAGCTTTGACACCAGGCGCAGAGACACTGTCATGCCCTCCAGCTGGTAATGTGGGCGCAAGAAGAACTGCGCCCGGTAGTAACCTGGCTTGCCTTCTACTTCTTCTACCTTCACCTCTCCTGCCGAAAGCGGTCGGCGTGCCTTGGTGGCCTCGCTCGATATCGATGGGTCACCGTCGACGTAGTTCATCAGCCAATCGTTGAGCCAGGTCTGCATCTCCTGGCGCGATTTAAACGAACCGACCTTGTCCCTTACGATGCACTTGAGGTAATGCGCGAAACGGCAGGATGCGAACACGTAGGGAAGGCGGGCCGACAACTCGGCATTGGCGGTAGCATCTGGGTTGTCGTACGTGACCGGCTCGTGCAGTGTGCGTGCGCCGATGAATGCGGCGAAGTCGGAGTTTTTGCGGTAGACCAGCGGCATGAATCCGGCGTCGGATAGCTCGTGTTCGCGTCGGTCGGAGATGGCCGTTTCCGTGGGGCATGCCATCGCCACGCCACCCTGATCCGAAGAGAAGGTGTAGGTCGGCAGGTCTTCTACTGATCCGCCCGACTCGATGCCACGAATTTGCGTACACCAGCCGTGCTCCCGGAACGCCCGATTGATATTCGCCGCCATGGCATAGGCGGCATTGATCCAGCAGAAGTCGTCCGCTCCATCGCTGTCCACGCTTTCTTCGAAGGCAAAATCCTCCACCGGCGCGGTAGCTTCACCATAGGGCGGGCGGCCGAGGAAGCGCGGCATCGTCAGGGCCAGATAACGTGAGTCGCTCGATTGGCGCAGGCGTCGCCAGGCTGCATATTCGGGCGTAGCGAAGATCTTGCCGATATCGCGTGGATTTCCCAGTTCGTCCCAGCCAGCCATCTGCATGACGCTGGGCGCGGCGGCCGCCACGACCGGGCAGTGGGCAGCGGCTGCAATTTTCGCCAGCTCCGACAAGGTTGTGACATCGGCTGGGCTGTGGTCGAACTCAAAGTCGGCCACGAGGCAACCGAACGGTTCGCCGCCAAACTGACCGAATTCCTGTTCGTATATCTGTTTGAACAGCGGGCTTTGATCCCAGGCGACGCCTCTATAGCGTCTGAGCGACTGGCCCAGTTCCGCGCGAGAAATATTCATTACTCGCACTTTCGTGGTTTCATCTGTTTCGGTCTGTGAGACCAAATGGTGCAGCCCTCGCCAGGCGCGCTCGAGTTGCTGGAAGCGTGGATGATGAAGCACCTGATTGAGCTGCTGCGACAGAAGCTCGTCGATCTCAGCAATCATCAATTGAACCGACTGGATGGTGTCTGAGCCGGTGTGTGGCGATTGGTCGCTGGCGAATTCGGCCAGGGTGCGAACTGCGCGGCGTACAGCAAGTGAGGCTTCGTCGGTCCGTGGCCGGAAGGTGCGAGCCAGGAGGCCGTTCAGATTGCTTTCTTCTTCCAGGCGAAGAGGCGTCTGGCCACTATCGAGCCCATTGGAGCCTTGATAAGACATATCTGCGCTCATAGAGTCTGCTCTCCATCATTTGCGGAGTCTTGCGAATCGCTGTCTGAAGCCAGTCGGCGAAGTTGCTGAGGGTTTTCCAGCAGGGCGCGAATGGCGCCTTCGGCCTGGACCTTGCCATCCATATAGGTCACCAGCTGTGTAAGTTGCTCGCGTGCCTGGAGCAAACGGGCAAGCGAGGGAATCCGCCGTGCCAACGCACCTGGCGAAAAGTCATCCAGGGACTGGAAGGCGAGATCGACCGCTGTGCTTTGGCCCTCACCCGCGATGGTGTCATCCACCGTGACTCGAATTCTGGGCTCGATACTGGCCATGTACTCGTCGAAGTTGTCGATATCCACGTTCGCAAAGTTCCGCTCTTCCAGCGAAGGCAATGGTTCGTCGCGATCACCGGAGAGGTCCGCCATGACGCCGGTAACAAATGGCAGGTTGACTCGTTTTTGCGAACCGTAGATCTCTACGTCATATTCGATCTGCACGCGCGGTGCGTTGTTACGCGCGATGAATTTCTGACTGCTTTCCTTCATGGTTGCATGTCCCTATCCTTGCCAAAAATGACTTCCACGCCAGTTCTGGCGTCGGGCATGAGTTCGTCGACAAGCTGTAGGAAGTCCATGCCCATACAGCGACGAATGCGACCGAGCAACAACGGTGCAGGATGCCCAGGCTCGTGACGGTGGAACCAGTTGATAAGTTCGTCGATGCGCCGCACGACGTCTGCGCGGTCGGCAGCTTCCAGTCGGATGGACGTCAGTGGTTGTCCTGTTAGAGGCTCGGTCTGTGTTGCTTGAACTACGTGCTGTCGAGAGGCAGCGGCCAGCATGTCGCGCAGGGCCGAGGTATTGAGCTGACATTCCGCGCCATCGATATTGATGTTGTGCTCAATCGTTTCGAGTGCCTTGTGGGCGTCCTCTATCCACTTGACGGTTTGCGAATCAAGCGGAAGCAGTGCGCGCTGCGCGTTGTCTCGTGTCGCGGCACTGGCGACATCCAGATGATTGCCCTCAAGCAGCCCAAGCTTGCCGATGCGGGTTGTTGCAGCAGGCAGGCCAAGCCACGCCAGCACCAAGGCGGGACTGTCTTGATCCAATGCATCGGGGGAAGGAGGTGTTGCTCCCGTACTGGCGAGTAGCTCAACAATGCGGCCCAGGCCTGAAGCGAAGCCGGCAACACCGGTGGTTTCCACCAGACCTCGCGTCAGCCACAGCGCGACACGCAGGTCCTGCGGCCATCGCTCAAGCAGCTGGGTTGCGCTCGCGACCAGGCTTGGCCATCCCATCTGATGACGCCTCGGATCAGCGTCTGGATCGAGCGAATCGAGGGAGTCGAAAGTAGCTGCAATGGCGATGTAGCGATCATCGTGCTCGATATGAGACAAGAGAACGGCCTGTTCCTTTGGCATCAATGGATTCCTTTCGGGTGATTCCTTTCGCTAGCCTGCCTTGGCTAGTTCTTGCTCTGCATGCCGCGTGTCTTGCTCTCCGTACCGGCGGACGAGGATTTGGTGGCAGCTTGTTTCAAGTCCGTAATGGTGGTGCTGTGAGCCATGCCCGTGACGCTTCGCGAGGATCCAGTGGTGCTTACCGACGAGCCAACAAAAGACACGGATGATCCAGTCATGCTGATTGAGCTACCGGTCATGCTGACCGAACTGCCGGTCATGCCGACCGAGCTGCCAGTCATACCGATAGAGCTTGCGATGATGCCGGTGTTCTGACCGACGATAGAAGTACCGACCCCGACGACTGAGGTACTGACTCCGACCATTGAAGTACTGATCCCGACCATAGAAGCACTGATACCAGTGATCGAATTGCTGATACCGGTGACTCCCTGAGACACGCCCTTCCACGATATGCTGCTATCTTTACTTGAAAGCGCCTGGCCGATGGTGCTGGTGGATCTTGGTGTCGTCGTGGTCATGCTCCGACCGACATCCAGCTTGCGATCCTCGCCTACCATCAACGACTGGCTTCGCTCGACGTTTGTACTCATATCGCGCTCGGCGTGCAGCTTGAGCATTTCGGTGCCACGCGTATCGTCGAAGATGATTGAGCTGGCGTGCGATGGCTGCCCGCGATCGAGTGAGCGGGAGACGAAGCCGGTCTGGCTGGCTTGGGCAGGCAAATCGAACGGAGGCGGATTTTCCGCGTTGTAGACCGTGGCCGTGACCACGGGTCGGTCGATATCGCCCTCGATATAGCCCACCAGCACTTCTTGTCCCACACGCGGCAGCATCAGGCTGCCCCAGCCCTTACCCGCCCATGGTTGTGCCACGCGCATCCAGCAGGAGGTATCTTCCTCGGTGCCGTGCTCATGGTCCCAGTGAAAACGTACACGCACCCGTGCTAATGAGTCCGTATGCACCTCAGCGCCGGGCGGCCCGACCACGACCGCGCCCTGAAGGCTGGACACCCTGGGTTTGGGAGTAACGCAAGGTGGCCTATAAGCGATGGCTTCGTCGAGCGCTTCAAACTGGCAACGTAAAGTGAATCCATTGCCGGTGCTGTCAGGGCCATCGGCGACAAGGCAAGCGTTCACCGCGACAAGCCGATAAACACGATCACGATCGCGATCGGGGTGCCCTTGAAGCTGGAAGCTTTGTCCCGCATCCAGGCCGGGAAAGTTGGCTCGGCCTTGGGCGATGCAGGCGGGCCAGCGAGCGGCCTCCTGTCGAAGGCGCGCGCGTCGGCTGCCTTCTTCAGGTGTCAGGTGTCCTGAAGTATCGATGTACCAACTGCTATCAGCTTCGCCATGGTTGGCTTGCAAGTTCGCACTCGGGTTGCGGTAGTCGTAGTCGTTGACCAGCACTCGCTGCGGTGCCAGGTCCCGCTGGCGGTCTAACGCCTGTATGCCCGGGTGAATGATGCGACCTTCTTCATCGTCGGGCCGGTAGGGCACCGTGTACTGCGAGCTATCCAGCGGCGGAAAGTGCTCGCTGTCGCTGAACACAATCGTGTGGGTATCGGCTTGATGTTCGATCCGGTAGAAGATACCTACGTCTTCGAGCAAGCGATGGCAGAAGTCGTAATCCGTTTCACGGTACTGCACGCAGTACTCGCGCCGATCGTAATTGCCTGATAGCTCGAAGCGGACCTGTGCCGTGGGATAGCCCGCCATGACGGTCCGAATAATGTCAGGGACATGGATGTCCTGAAAAATGCGGCATCGGCGAGATACGCGAAGCAGACTCCACCAGCTCGACAATGCCAGGCGATAGACCGGCTTGCCGTAGCGCCAACCCGCCTCTTTGCCTGTGACGAGGATGCCGTGTAGATGACGGCGGAAACCGGTGTCGTCGGCGAGAGTGAGCGAAAGCGCTGTAGTCGGGACGACCAGTGCATCGAAGCAGTTTCCCTCCGCTACGACATGAACCACGATGGATCCGGGTGACATGAGCGCTGCGTCGAACTCACAACTGAGCACATTGAGCGTGCCGTGGTAATCGTTTGACCGCAAAGAAAGGTGATACATGCCCACAACCACGATTTGATGTCGGGTTCATTGTTCTAAAAATGCTCGTCTGCGATCAATAGAAACGCCGTGGTGTTTACCTTGTAATGCTGTCAGCGTATTCCCCGTCAATCTGTCAGGTATCAAATGGATTTCGACAGCGCAGGCGCACAGCGGCAGTTGGCAACACCATGAATGTTCTTTACTGAGTCAAGCCTGCGTTGCCACGCGCTTCTTTACCAACGCACTCAATAGAGCCCGCAGCGCCGCCGGACGAATCGGCTTATGCAACAAGGGATATCCCAAGGCACGAGTCCGCTGCTTCAACTCGCTGCTGCCGTCTGCCGTGATCAATGCCACGGGCGGAAATCCAGTGACCTGATTGCGTAGATACGCAATGGCCTGCAGGCCATCCATGTCATCGGTTAGATGATAGTCGGCCAGGATCAGATCGATAGGGCCATGCTGCAGTTCGGCCAGCGCGCGCTGCGCGTCGACCGCGGTACGACAATCTACGCCCCAGCGTTGCAGTAGGGCACGCATGCCATCGAGGATGGCTGTGTCGTTGTCCAGGCACAACACAGTCAGTGGCAATTCTTCGGGCGATACCGCCTGATTGACGATGCGTCGGCGTGCGATATGGACTTCCGAACGTGGCATGGTGACCGAGAAACGACTGCCGTGGCCGATGCGCGACGCGAGCGTCATGCGGTGACCGAGAATGCCCGCAATGCGCTCACAAATGGACAAGCCCAGGCCCAGGCCTTTCTCACCCCATGGCGAGGGCCGATCCAGCCGCTGAAACTCGCCGAATATTCGCGCTTGTTGCTCAGACGCTATGCCCGGACCGGAATCGCAGACATCGATACGCACTTCGTTGCCGATACGCCGCGCACCCAGCAGGACGCCACCGCTTTCGGTGTAGCGCAACGCGTTGGAGACAAAGTTCTGCAGAATTCGCCGCAGCAATTGTGGGTCGCTTCGCACCGCCAGTTTCGTGGGTACGACATGCAGTCGCAAGCCGCGTTGCTCCGCAACGACTGCGAACTGTGCACGCAACGAGTCGAACACATCGGCAAGCGCAAACAGACCAATGTCCGGCCGATAGCTGCCTGCATCCAGTCGTGACGTGTCCAGCAACGCGTCAAGCAGGTCTTCCGCTGCGCGAAAAGATGCGTCGATGCGTTCGGCAAGTTGATTGGTCTGGCTGTCCAGATCCGGCTGCTGGCGAAGCGCTGCGGTGAATAGACGAGCGGCATTCAACGGCTGCAGCAGGTCATGGCTCGCTGCGGCGAGAAAGCGTGTCTTGGATGCATTGGCCGCTTCCGCGTCGCGTCGCGCGTTGGCGGTGGCTTCGAGCGCCTCGCGCAGTTCGGCAGTGCGTTGCTCGACGCGTTGCTCAAGGTTTTCGTTGGCTTCGATCAGCGCCTGCTCGGCGTGCTTATAGGCCGTGACATCGGTATACGTGGTTACATAGCCGCCACCTGGCAGAGCGCGGCCGCGCATTTCGATCACTGTGCCGTCAGGCCGAATGCGCTGAAAAAGGTGCGGTGAGCCGGCGTGCATGAAGCCGATGCGCTTGGCGACGTGAGCCTCGACTTCACCCGGCCCGCATTCGCCATGTTCCGCGTTCCAGCGGATCAGGTCGGCCACTGGCACTCCGACGTAGACCATGCCGTCCGGATAGTCGAACAGTTCGAGGTAGCGCCGGTTCCATGCCACCAGGCACATCTGCGCGTCGACCACGCTGATGCCTTGCGATACGTTTTCCAGCGTGGTCGAGAGCAACTCGCGATTGAAGCGCAGCTCCTGCGAGGCCTCGTCCATCAGCGCCATTGCCTCGGCGATATCCAGACCCGAGCCAGATAGCGCACCCATCAGGATGCGCCGCGCGCTGGCTGCACCGACGGCGGCGGCGAGCAGACGCTCGGTGTATTGAATCAGGGAACGATCGGCCGATTCGGTTGCTTGCAAGGTTCGGCCGCTGCGCTCGCCGTATTCGATGAATGCTCGCTCCGCACTGCGGTCACCCACGATGCGTTCGGCGATCGTGCGCAAGTCGCGCACCGAGACACGGCCGCGCCAGTCCCCGGCGCCGGTTGCGCCGATGACGTATGGATCGACGAACATCGCCGCGTGTAGGCGTTCTTCGAGGCTGGGACGAAAACGCAACGAGACGAAGACCAGGCAGCCGATGTTGGCCAGCAGCGACCAGAAGGTGCCGTGCATCACCGGGTCCCATCCGCTCAGGTGAAACAGGGCCTGCGGACGCAGCCAGTGCCAACCCAAGGGACCGGCCTGCAACCAGGCCGCTGTGTGGTCCATTGCCGGGAACAGCAAGGTGTAGGCCCAGACGCCAAACCCGGCCAGCAAGCCGGCGATGATGCCGCGACGGCTTGCACCGCGCCAATACAACCCCGAGATGATTGCGGGCGCAAATTGCGCGACAGCGGCGAATGCCAGTAGGCCCGTGGACGCCAGCGATGCGGAGTCATCCACGGCACGGTGATAGACATAGGCGAGGAAGGCCAGGCCGACGATCGAAATGCGGCGCACGAGCAACACGAGTTGCGAGAGATCAGTGCGCTGGTCGAGTCGAAAGCGGCGGATACGCAACAACGCCGGCATGACCAGATCGTTGCTGATCATCGTTGACAGGGCAACGGAGGAGACAATCATCATGCCGGTAGCAGCGGAAAACCCGCCCACGAAAGCCAGCAAAGCGATGCCGTGGTCACCCTGCGTCAGCGGCAGGTTCAGCACCCATGCGTCCGGCATGCCCTCGCGCACCGCCGGCAGATGCAGACCGGCGGCGACAATCGGTAGCACTGCGACGCTGATGATTGCCATGTACAGCGGTAGCATCCAACGGGCTCGGCGCAGATCGCCCGGGTCTTCACACTCGACCACACCGATCTGGAACTGGCGCGGCAGGCAGAACATCGCACAGAACGCGAGCAAGGTCTTGGCAAAGAAACCGGGTGATACGCCGTCGGCCAATTGCTTGACCGGCAGCGTAGCGGTGACCTGAAGACCCGGGCCATGCGATAGCGCGTAGCCGGCGAGAACTACGAAGGCGACCAGCTTGATCAGCGACTCCAGAGCAATGGCCAGCATCATGCCGTGATGATGCTCGGTCGCATCGATAGTGCGTGTGCCGAACAGTATCGCGAACACCGCCAACAGGATCGCCGTCCACATCGCGCTGTCACCGAAGGCGGGAACGTCCGGCGAGCCCAGTACCGCATACGACATCGATACGGCTTTGAACTGCAGCGCGAGATACGGAACGATCGCGATGATGGCGATCACCGCTACCAAGGCGCTCAGTCCGTGCGACTTGCCAAAACGTGCGCCGATAAAGTCGGCGATGGAGGTGATATTGCGTTGCTTGGATACCAGCACGAGGCGGCGCAACAGGCCGTAGCCGAAGACATAGAGAATGATCGGCCCGAGATAGATCGGCAGATAGCTCAGGCCGTCGCGCGCCGCCGTACCGACCGCTCCGTAGAAAGTCCACGACGAACAGTACACAGCCAGGGCCAGGCTGTAGATGACCGGGCGCAACTTGGGCTGGCGCGGGTACAGGGGACGCCGGTCACCCATGTAGGCGACAACGAACAGCAGTCCCAGATAGGACAGCGACACCAGTAGCAGCAACCAGCCTGCAATCACTTCAGTACCCCGTATCGACCGATGCCCTCCAGGGCGAGGGAGTGGGGCGGCCATTCCGTTGGTGGCGCGCCGCTTGTGTCGATGGCCGATTGGCCGGCACCATGCGCCTCATGAAGACAGCGGACGGTCAACCGGTTACGAAAGTAGCAGAGCACTTACGTTCTGACGAGTTGCACATCTGGCGGATGGCTTACAGCCGCCACCAGGGTCGGGAACCGCTGCGCGCGTTGCTGGCTGCCTATTTGCGCTGCGATGCCAGTGACGTGCAGCTGATTGAATCGGAGCATGGCAGGCCCGAGCTCGCCACGGCGCACGCCAGCACGTTGTCGTTCAACTGGTCGCACAGCGGCGACCAGGCCGTGTTTGCCATCGGCATTGGCGCCCAACCCGGTATCGACATCGAGCGCCTGCGTCCACGCCCGCGTGCCCTGGAAATCGCGCAGCGCTACTTCGATGCCCAGGAAAGCGAGGCGCTCGAGGCAGCCGAGGGCGAAGCCCGCAGCATCGCGTTTCTGGAGTTATGGACGGCCAAGGAGGCGGTGCTCAAGGCCCTGGGACGTGGCCTCGCCTTTGGGCTCCATCGTCTGCGCATCGCCATGCATAGCGATCGCCTGCACCTGCGCTGGCTGGATGATGATGACGCGCAGGCATGGCAGTTGTGCCGCCTCTCACTGGATCAGGCGCATGTCGGTGCGGTCGCCTGGCGAGGCGGCCCACGAACGCTGACGTATTGGACACTTGCCGAGCGCTAGCGTTTGGCGCACTGTTGGCGGTCCACAGTGCCGAGTCTCGTCGGCCGATTCGTAAAGCCTCCATGACCCTGCTGAGCGTCAACGTCAACAAGATTGCCGTGCTGCGCAACTCCCGCGGCGGCACCGAACCCGATATCGTGCGCGCCGCGCTCACCTGCATCGAGGCGGGTTGTGGCGGTATTACCGTGCACCCGCGTCCCGACTTGCGCCATATACGGCCGGATGACGTGCGTGCACTGGCCGCTGCCATTCGCGGCCGCGTCGAGTACAACATCGAGGGCAACCCCTTCGCGCCAGCGCGCGGTGCGTATCCCGGCCTCATCGAACTGGCTCGCGAAGTACGCCCCACGCAGGTCACGCTGGTGCCGGACGGTGACGGTCAGATTACCTCCGATCACGGCTTCGATATGCAAGGCGATATCGAACGCCTCGCGCCGCTGGTCGCTGAGTTGCGCAGCATCGGCTGCCGCGTGAGCATCTTCGTCGATGCCGGAACGACGCTCTTTGAAGCGGCTGTCGCGATCGGCGTGGAACGCGTTGAAATTTATACTGGCCCTTATGCGCAAGCCTTCGAAGAAGGCCAAGCGCAGGAACAGCTGACGCGTTGCGTGGAAACCGCAAGGCGTGCACAGCAGGCGGGTTTGGCGGTCAACGCCGGCCACGATCTGAGCCAGGCGAATCTGGGCACGTTCAAGGCGGCGATTCCTGGCCTGGCCGAAGTATCGATCGGCCATGCGTTGATCGGCGAGGCCCTGTATGAAGGCCTCTCGACCACCGTGCGCAACTATCTGCAGATACTGCGCTAGCCGCACATTCGCATCACCGCCGTTCGACCATAAAAAAACCCCCGCACGAGGCGGGGGTTTTCGGGTAACGCTGCTTGCGATCTAGAAGATCACTGGCCTTCGGTAAAGCCGATCTTGGTCAGACCGTAGCTTTTCGCGTCGGACAGTACGCGGGCCACATTCTCATACGCCACTGCGTCGTCGGCGTTGATCTGTACTTCCGGCTGCTTGGCCGGATCGCCCATCGCACCGATCAGCGACAACTGGCCTTTCAGCTGATCTTCGCTCACCGGCGTGTCGTTCCAGTACAACGCGCCGGATTGATCGATCTTCAAACGCACCGGCTCCGGAGGGTTGTCAGGATTGACAACGTTCGGGTTCGGCTGCGGGAGATCGATCTTCACCTTGTGGGTCAGCATCGGCGCCGTGATCATGAAGATGATCAGCAGCACCAACATCACGTCGACCAGCGGCGTGACGTTGATGTCAGCCATCGGCCCCTTACCGCTACCGCTACTAAATGCCATAACTGCTTACTCCTTGCCGGTCGTGATGAAACCGACATGGACCATGCCTTGCTCCTTGGCGTTGCCAAGAATCTTGCGCACGATCTTGTACTCAGTGGTCTTGTCCGCGCGGATCTGCAGTTCCGGCTGCGGCGATTTTGCCGCCGCAGTCGCAAACTGAAGCTTCAGTTCGGCTTCGTTGACCTCTGCATCGTTCAGATACATCGTGCCATCGGGCTTCACTGCCAGATCCATCGGCTCAACCGGCTCGTTATCCGCAACCTTCGGATTCGCGGTCGGCAGCGCAACCGTGATCCGATGAGACATCAGCGGCGCCGTGATCATGAAGATGATCAACAGCACCAACATCACGTCCACGAGAGGCGTGACGTTGATCTCCGACATCGGACCGCCGGAATTGTCTCCGGAGCTCATCGCCATGGGTCAATCCCTCACTTCTGCTCGACACGCGCGCCAGTAGCGAAGAAGTCGTGCAGGTCGTGCGCGAACTCGTCGAACTGAGCGTAGGTGAGGCGGTTCGAGCGGTTGAAGAAGTTGTAGGCAAGCACGGCCGGGATAGCGGTGAACAGACCGAATGCGGTCATGATCAGAGCTTCACCCACGGGACCTGCTACGGCTTCCATCGACGCATTGCCCGACGCGGAGATCTTGATCAGCGCGTGGTAAATGCCCCACACCGTACCAAGCAGACCGATGAACGGTGCCGACGAACCGACCGTGGCGAGCAGGGTCAGGCCGCCTTCCAGGCGCAGGCTCTCGCGAGCGACGGCCTGGCGCAGAGCGCGGTCGATGAATTCCGAACGGCTCAGCGACTCGGCAAGGCGACCGCCGCCGGCAGCTGCCTGCTGGTGGTGGGCGACAGCCGAAGCTGCGTCGAGGGCAATCTTCGAGAAGGGTTCGCCCTTGGGCTGAGCCTCGAGCTCGCGGATCGCATCCTGAGTGGAACCATTGCCCCAGAAGCCGTTGATCACCTTGTCGGCGCGGCCACGGACCATCGAGTTGCGGATGGCATTAGCAATGATGAAGTACCAGGAAGAGAAGGACATCACCACCAGCACCACGAATACGATCCAACCAAGCGGATCGAAATTGTGGATGAGATGGTCGAAACCCATCGACTTCATGGCTTCGGCGTTGGAGGTACCGCCGCCGGCGGGAGAAGGAGTTTGCTGGAAGAACATAACGCTACCCTTGGAAGTCAAGCGTGAACTGTGACTGTAACTGGAATTACAGCTGGTTAAGATTGAAGTTGATGGGAACGCGTGCGTAACCCTCAACCTTTTGCCCATTCCTTGTGGTCGGATTGAAGCGCCACTTGCGTG
>Ga0207695_10002130_pt1 | contig 29988 bp, 28 predicted proteins | sample KBSC54metaG_FD_184354 | JGI IMG/M metagenome (GOLD analysis project Ga0207695, IMG submission 184354) | Corn rhizosphere microbial communities from Kellogg Biological Station, Michigan, USA - KBS C5-4 metaG (SPAdes) (version 2) | ecosystem: Host-associated > Plants > Roots > Rhizosphere > Soil...
GATGCCGCTGATAATCCGCCGATCATCGACCCTCGGCACGCCGTGAGACAAAGGAAAATACGGCTCAATCCGACGCATCTGCGCCTCGGATAACCAGATCAGATCATTCATGACATCGCCTCCTCGCCGCGTCATTGAATCAACCCGTCGGTACCTCCGCAAGCGATTAATAGGTCCTGACCCTAGATGGTCATTGGCGACGTCCAAGTTTTAATGTGCGTTAACGGGTCGTGTCCTGCCAGGCCGTTTACACGTAAGCCACATATGCGATGGAACGGGTCATCAGGTGATTAGCCGTCGGCGCATTGTATGTCATGCCCACGAGTGCCGCCGCCCCATCAAGCTGGTCCGCAAACCCCTGATATCCGCGGAAATCCGCCGCCAAAGCGTTTCGTATTGCGTTTGGATTATGCGTGCAGCATCACGCTCCAATGAGCTGAGATGGTGATTTGGCTCGCATCCAGGCGCTCGCGAGCTGCCACTCAGGCCTTCCACAACGGGTTGTAGACCTTTGTGAGACCCCTATCATCTTTGACTGTAAAGGTAGAGAATTCCTTCACTTCGAAAGCGGGGTGTCCAGGCAAGCGGCTGGCTAAAGTAGAATCGCCCCCGGTCACGGAATTCATTTCCGAATGCCCTGATCTTACGACTAGTCGGTAATCCTTTCTGCACCGCTTTCGGTCTACGGCACGATTGTTCCGGTATTGGGTGGGGGATCGATCGTTGGTCATCAATTGGTCTCGAGGGCGCGATCCAAAGGGTGCGGGCGCCATCAATGAGGCCGAGGAGGCTGCTGGCCTCGAGAGACTGTCGCGTTTGCGAGGACGAACACTTCACGCGGAAGGCGAGGAGACCAAGGCTCCGCTTGCCCCTCTTAACACGGCGTCTGACGTCGCTGAATGCAAGCTCGCGACCAATGCCTTTGCCATTCTGGGGATCCACCTTACCGCATCGGCCACCGAAATCGGCGAAGCCTATGAACATCTTTCCTTTGAACCTGGCCATGATCCAGCGGCGCTTTCCGCCGCGCGCGCAGCGCTCCAGTCACCAAGCGATCGGCTAGAGGCCGAGATAGGCTGGCTTCCGGGCTTGCCGTTACGAAGTGCCAAGGCAGTGCTTGCAGCATTACGCACGAACGATTTGCCGTCGCTAGCCTCAGTACGCGAAAAAGCAACCTCCGTCGCACGCGTTAACCTTACTTTCGCGCTCGTTGAATGCAATCCTGGTGAATTGAGCCTCGCCTCGCAACTCCTAGATGATGCGCAATCCGTTGATAGCGATGTCGTCCTCGATCAACTCGACGACGCTCGCTTTCATGCCAAGTTCCGCGAGATCGACCGCGAAACATTCGATCGGTTTATGGACGAGCACGCACGGGCGATCGCCGCACGGCTCGCTCTCATCTTCTCGGCATCTGCCGCTGCGCGCAACGTGTTCACACGCGCACTTCAGGACCTGCCGTCCAACGGTCGGTTCGGCGCATGCTTCCGCGACGAACTAATGCGGGCCTATGGTGCGGCGATCCATGGTCCGCTCGAAGAGGCTCGCCAACGCGTGCTGACAGCAATTGAGGAGCTGAGGGCGCAGCCTGGGAATGAGGCCCAGGCGGCAACCTTGATCACCTCGCTCGACAACTGGTCCGGTCTGCGCCGCCCTATGCAATTGCATGAGGCAGCCCGCGGGCTCGATGATCCAGCCTCGGCGGACATCTGCAATGCCGTGCGCAGCCTCGCAGTTGATCTTTCCAACGAGCATGAGCAGTTCGAGATCGCGTTGCGCCTCGCACGGGCATTGCTCGTCTGTTTCAGGCTGGTGCCAGCACGCCATGCTGCGTTGGAGCGCGAACTGCCGGTACTGATCGGAAATGCGCTCATTCGCCGCGGGAAGCAGCTGGCGGTATGGGCGCTGGCCCAACCGACCGTGCTCTCGCGCGCTATTGAGGCTGGAGCGCTCGATGGCACGAGTGGAACAGCCGGCTCGATCGCGGGCCTTATTGCTGAAGTCGATGAACATCCCGACGACCAGGTTCGGACGGCCGTATTCCTAATCGTCCGCGATATTGGCATCCAACTTCACAACGATCGGCGCGAAGTGAAGGCAGCCTATATCCTCACTGCCTGGCTGGCCGAATGCGGACCGCCTCCAGAGGTTGCCGTCCGGTTACAGGAAGATCTCAAGCATTTCGGCGTCAAGGCGACAGTCACAGCCCGTGCCAACGCTGCGGTAGAGCCCAATGAGGCTGGCTCCGAGGAGCGGACAGCCCGGACCGGCTTCGGCCGAGCCAGACGGGACTCGCTAGAGAATGCCGCCGATCCTTTTTCGTCACCTTCGGCGCCACCACGGACACGCAATGCTTGCAACCAGGATCACAACAAAGTCAAGCCTCCGAGGCTACCCGCCTCGGTAAGGGGCCATCGCCGGCGCGCGAGCAAGATTGACTATATCTTGGTGGCGCTGCTCGTGATCTTTTGGCTTTCCGCCAAAATCGGAAATCACCGGTCGGCCGAGCCGGCCAGTGCTCCGCGCCGAATGCCCACCAGCGGGTATTCGCGGGACAGCCGCTTCGAAGGAGCGGCGTTACAAGCCTATGATGCGGAATCTCGCTTGCGCAGCGAGGAAGAGAGGAGCCGATGACCGAATATCACCAGTCACTTGCGGCGCTCGCGGTGCAGTATTGGAAACTGTGCGTGGCATTCGAGCGGGAGCTCGGCTTCGTAAGTCCTGACCGAGTCCAGCCGGGCGAAGCGCAGCTGCGCTTCTCTCGCCGCAGGCTTGATGCCATTCTCGAAGGGGAAGGGTTACGCCTTGCGACTTACGACGGTCAGTCCTGGACGTCCGACATCCCCGCTAGCCCCGTTAACGCCGAGGATATCAGCGATGCAGAAGCAGCGATCGTCGACATGACAATCGAACCGACCATCATCCGAGCCAACGGCATCGTTCACCCAGGCAAAGTCACCCTCAGGGAAATCTGACAGATGTACATCGGTATCGATCTCGGCACCTCGAACTCGGCGATCGTTGGCAACCGTGGCGGGCGCATCGAGCTTTATAAGGCGGTCAGTGGGGAAGACGTGCTCCCTTCTGTCGTGATGTGTGACCGCCATGGAAGCCGCTATGTGGGAAAGCGAGCCTATGACCAGCTGCGCACGTCGCCAAAGGGGATAGCGGCGCGTTTCAAGCGCCTGCTTGGCACAAGCACGGTTTTAGCCTTCGGAAGCGACGAGGGCACAATCACGCCGGAGGAAGCGAGCGCCGAGGTCTTGCGCCAGCTCGTGAAGCAGATGCGTGCGACCGTAGGCGATGTCGACGTGACCGGCACCATCATCACCGTACCGGCTGCATTCAATCAGATGCAGTCCGAAGCGACGATCAGGGCCGCTCACGCTGCAGGCTTTACACAGGTAGGCCTGCTGCAAGAGCCGATCGCAGCGGCTCTTGCCTGTCTAGAAAACCCTGAGGCGCGCACGGGCCTGTTCCTGGTTTATGATCTTGGCGGTGGCACGTTTGACGTCGCGCTGGTGCGCGCAATCGATGGATCGGTCACGATTGAGGCCCACGAAGGTGTCAACATGCTGGGAGGCAGCGATTTCGATCGGATGCTGGTCGACGCGCTGATTAAGCCCTGGCTGGCGCGCGAGTTCGCACTGCCCTCCGATTGGCATACCCTGCCTGAATATCGCCGTCTGATCGCGCTCGCTACCGCGAACGCAGAGGGCGCCAAGATTGAACTTTCGACGTCGCACGAAGCAATGATCTTCGTCTCCGAGCACGATGCGCGCACGGTCGATCAGGCCGGTCGCGACATATACATCGAACTTGTGGTGACGCGTGCAGACGTCGAAAATTTGGTTGCCGACAAAATCGACAATTCGATCGAGCTCTGCCGCAAGGTGCTTGCGGACCATAATTACACGTCTGAGGATGTCAGCAAGGTTGTGCTGATCGGGGGCCCTTCCCGAATGCCGATCGTTCGCGAGCGCGTGCCTGCTGCACTCGGGATTGCAACAGACCTCGACATCGATCCCATGACGGCCGTTGCTCGGGGTGCCGCGATATTTGCCGAAAGTCGCTGCTGGATCGAGGGCGAGGTACAGGCCAAACCTTCGCGTGTTCAGCAAAGCGTCGGCGCCAAGGTGAGCTTCGACTATGAAGCGCGGACCGCCCGTGACCGAGCGCGGATCCGCGTTATCGCGGAAGCGGGCGAGGGTCTCCGCGTTACTGCCACTGCGAGCGACGGTCGCGACTATGGCGAACGCATGGTCGTCGAGAGCCCGATCTTCGTCGTTCAGCTTGGTGATGGCGAGACTACGGTGCACATGTTGATCACCGATGCTGATGGCGCACGCGTCGAGGAGGCATGCGCGGCGCTCGTGATTACCCGCGTGGCCGCAGCCGCAGCAGGCGCCCCCTGCACCAGCACGATCGCGGTCAAGATCGAAGATGGCGACGGAACGCGTGCGATCAATGTGCTCGAGCCGCTGATCCGTAAGGGAGAGACCTTACCTCGCAAGGGCAGTAAGACGCTCCGGTCCGCGCGACGGATAGCGCCAGGGACTGATGACTGCATCGATGTCGAGTTGTTCGAACAGGCTGAGGGCGTTCAGGAGCCGGAAGCAAACCTGCTGATCGGGGCCTTCCGTCTCTCCGGCAATGATCTTCCCGCCTATGCGGCACCGCTCAAGCCCGGTGAGCAGGTGATACTCCACTGGTCGGTTGATGATAGCCAGCTGGTACGTTGCTCAGTCGAGCTACCTGAGCAGGGACTGCACCTGAGAGACCATAGCTTTTATGTCGACGATCTCGCGCGGGTCGACTTCGCGACCAACGGACGGGCCTTCGCCGCTCAGGCATTGATCGACGCGGAAGTGGCGCTCGAAACGTTCAATCGGCTCGACGCGGGCGTGCGCTCGACCTTCGCCGATGAAATCGGACGGCTCGATATAACATTGCGCCAGCAGTTTCGTCGGCTTGATGGCGCCATTGAAGCCGATACCTTCCGGTCGATTGCCGAGGAAGCTAGGCTATTGCGGCAGGAAATATCGCGCCTTCGTCATCGTCCGAAGCTGCGTGAACATATGATCCGCGCTGAACTCTACCAGGTAGAAGCCGAATCGCGAGCACTTGTCGCGATCCTATCTCAGGCCGATCGTTCCCAGTTTGGGCAGCAGCAGGCCACGGCAGAGCAGGCGCTCACAGATGGCCGATTTGCGCTCGCCGATCGCGCAATTGAAGGAATGCGAGAAATCCTAATGTCTGCGCGCCGTCTGCAGCCCGGTTATGCCGCCGCGGCGTTCAGCTGGCTTCAGACGATGCGGCACCTATCAAGCGATCCGACGCGCTATGACGAGCTTGTAAGTCGCGGTCGGACTGCGGCTATGAGCGGTAACGACGCCGAACTGCGGCAGATCTGCAACGGGATTGCGCGCACGCTTAATCTGCCCCAAGATCGAGAAGTCGACGTCGCCGCACTCGCCGGTTTAAGGCGCTGACAGCGCAATACAAAACCCGTGTCTAAGCGGATCGATGCCTATCGTTTGTTCTTCCAGAGCGAGCGCAAGCGGTCTTCTGCCAAAAGCTTCAGGCTTTCGCTGCGGCCGCGTTTAGAGCGGCGGCCGCGCCTGAGATCGACATGATATCTAAATCGAGTTTACAACATGATTCCTCGCCCGCCGTCATGGACTCGAGAGATTCGTCGATGGAGATCCGTGATCAGTGGCGCGAGCCAGTTTAAAGGCTAGCCCTTCCTCATCGGTGTTAATGCTACATGCCAGTGCAGGTTCGGCATGGGCAGGCTCAATTTTTCGCTGTCACTTTGCCGGCGGGCCATTGCTAGTCGCCTATGGCTCTAAGGCGGTTCGATCAATCCGGGGTTTGGGAATAGCTCGGGACTCCTATGCCTTCCAGGCGACTCGCTTTCCTCGATCGCGGATTTGAAGCTGCCAGTCAGGAATCGGCCCAAGTGGCCTGCTTCCGGTTTGATGGACACGGAGATAGGCTCATTCAGGCTACCCCAGCTTCGAGTTCGAAGTCGATGGGGCTGAGGTAACCCAGTGTCGAGTGGCGACGGTTCGGGTTGTAGAAGCATTCGATATAACCGAACACGTCCGCCTTGGCCTGTGCCCTCGTTCGGTAGATCTTCTTGCCCATCCGCTCGGTCTTGAGGGACGAGAAGAAGCTTTCCATAGCGGCGTTATCCCAGACGTTGCCGGACCTGCTCATCGAACAGGTGACCCCGTTGTCGGCCATGAGCCGCTGGAACTGCCCGCTGGTATACTGGCTGCCCTGGTCCGAGTGATGCAGCAGGGCATCGGGTTTCCCGCTCCGCAGATAGTCAGCGATGGTGGAGAGGACAAGCCGATCGATCTCCCCAGCAGGCAGACGCCATGCTGCTCCCGTGGATGCACCCGGAGGAAGCCGGGTCTGATAATAATGGTAACGTCGAAACCTCTGAATCAGCTATAGGCTATGCCGTCAGACTAACCTACTGATACTACTCGACTTAGTTTCCAATCAGGCATCAGCGGAGGGGCATCGTCCGCACAGTCTGTGCGATACCGGCCGCCTGCGGTGCGAAGGCCGTTTCCAGGGGCTTCGAGAAGGGCACGGCGCAAAACGCACTGCCGATCCGGCGCACCGGACCTTTCAGAGAGTTGAACAGTTCTTCATGGATCACGGAACTGATCTCGCCCGCCGGGCCGAAGGGAAGAGCCGCCTCATGCACTACCAGCGCCGCGCGGGTGCGCGCGACCGAAGCGAGCACCAGCTCGCGGTCCCATGGCTGGATCGAGCGCAGATCGATCAGTTCGACTGAGATGCCGTCCTTTGACAGTGCTTCGGCCGCCTTCATCGATTCCTGCACCATGCGAGCATAGGTGACGATTGTGACGTCGGTGCCCTCGCGCAGGATCTGCCCCTTGCCGATAGGGATGCGCTTGCCCGGCTCCCATGCAGCTCCTTTCAGCATGTAGGTAGGCAGATTCTCGACATACATCACCGGATCGGGGTCATCGATCGCGCTGCGCATCAGCCCATAGGCATCCGCCGGACTCGCGGGGCAGACCACCTTCATGCCCGCGGTATGGGCGAACCACGCCTCCAGATAGTCGCTGTGCTGGCCCCCGTTGGAGTAGCCCGATCCCGTCATTGTACGGATGACGATCGGAACATTGGTCTGTCCGCCGGACATGAAGCGGAGTTTCGCCGCATGATTGACGATCATGTCCATGGCGACTGTCGTGAAGTTCATCAGCATGATCTCCGCCACCGGCTTGTAAGCACGCAGCGAGACACCGATGGCGGCACCCATGATCGCTTGTTCGGAGATCGGCGTTGAGCGCACCCGTTCGTCGCCGAAGCGGCTGGACAGGCCGGCCGTCACACCCAGCACGCCGCCTTCCTCGGGATCGGCGACATCCTCGCCGAATACCAGAACCCTCGCGTCGTCGGCCAGCGCATCGGCCAGCGCGGCATTTATGCCCTCACGGATCGTTGCCACGCGGGTGGCGGCCAGCGTTTCCAGTCCGATGTTACCCATCACGCGATCTCCTCTGCGTAAACATCGCGTTTCATCTCGGCCAGGTCGGGGAATGATGAATCGATAGCGAACTCAACTGCATCGTCGAGATCGGACTCGATCTTCGCTTCGATGGCGGCAAGATCCGCCTCGGTCGCGACGCCGCTGTCGATCAGCTGCCTGCGGAAGCGGGAAACGGGATCGTTGGCCATCGCCTCGGCCTTGCGCGCCTTGTCCATATAGCCGTCCATGTCGCCCAGGATATGGCCGTTGAAGCGAAAGGTCATCGCCTCGATCAGGGTCGGGCCGCCGTCTCCGCGCGCGCGCGCCACCGCTTCCTGCGCGGCGGCGTACATGGCGAAGACATCGTTGCCGTCTACGCGGATGCCGGGCATCGAATAGCCGATTGCGCGATCGACGATCTGCTTCGCCGAGGTTGCCTTTTCGTAGGTGGTATGCTCCGCATATTGATTGTTCTGGCAGAGGAATATCACAGGGAGCTTCCACACCGAAGCCAGGTTCAGCGCCTCGTGGAATGCACCGATGTTCGATGCGCCATCCCCGAAGGATGCGACCGTGACGAGGCCGTCCTTCTCCAGCGCCGAGGCCCAGGCCAGCCCATTGGCTATCGGCATCGACGAGCCGACAACCCCTGTCGTCACCATGATTCCCTTTGAGGGATATGTAAGGTGCATGGGCCCACCCTTACCCTTGCAGGTTCCGGTTACGCGTCCGCCCAGTTCCGCCCAGAGATCGCGCAGCGGCAGGCCCTTGGCCAGCATGTCATGGATGCCGCGGTAGATGGTGCAGAGAAAATCCTTGTCCGTCAGCAACACCGAGAGAGCCGCCGGAATGACTTCCTGACCGCGCGCCGAGTAATAGGGCATGATCAGACGGCCGGACTTGACGACCTTATGCACCCGTTCGTCATTCTGCTTGATAAGCGCCATGCGGCGATAGATCTCGCGCTGCGTATCGGCATCCGGCACGGCATTACCACCCGGCGATCTGATTTCAGAGGTCATCCGTCCATCCTTTGTAAGGGGGGAAACTGATTGAGGCCGACCGTCAGCGCGTGACACCCAGCGCGCTGCATTGAACTTGTGTGCCTACGCTGCGCCCGGCGCGTCGGCCCGAAAAGACGGCATCGGCGATCGCCATGCCACTGACATAACCGATCGAGCACAGGCCGACCGCTGCGCGCCCGGCTGCGTACAGGCCGTCGATTCGCGAACCGTCCTCGCGCACGACATGGCCTGTCGTCTCATCGACCCGCAGGCCACCGAGCGTGAAGAGCTGGGTAAAGCTGTACCGGTTGGCCGTGGAAAGGTTGATCGCGTAATAGGGGCCCCTGCCTATCGGCTCTAGATTATCCCGGGACTTAGAGAAGGCGTCCGGCGCTTTGCCCGCGGCCGCCACGTTGTTCGCCGCGACCGCCGCCTCCAGCCGATCGGACGGTAGGTCGAGTTTCGCAGCGAGCTTCGCGAGCGTCCGGGCCTTCTTCGTGCCGCCGAACATCAGGTTGAGGAGCGTGGGCAGAAGATAGATCTTAAACAGCGCCCTGTCGAAGTTCAGGCACTCGCGGACCACGCGCCAAAATCCCTTGCAGTCCAGGATCAGCCAGGCGGTGGCATCGGGCTGGCGCGCAATGGCATCCCCCAGAAACCCGCAATAGATCTCCTCATTGACGAAGCGATCACCATTGAGGTTGACGGCGATGCCCTTGATGAGCTGGTTGGGGGGCGAGATCAGCCGCGCGACGAACGCGCTGTCCATGCACCCGGTAGCACCACCGACGCTCCGCCCCAGTTCGATGCCGCTGCCATCGCAACCCATGCTGCCCATCCGCATCAGCACCGCGTAGCGTTCGGCCAGCTCCGGCCGGCTCTGACGCAGCATGTCGAGGTTGTAGACGAAGCCGCCGGTCGACAGAATGACACCGCCGTGCGCGCCGATGCGGCGGCGCACGCCCACACGCGCGACGAAGGCGCGCTCTTCCGCGATCGCTTGCTCGGCGGCCGCGCCGCTGAAAGGCAGCATCGGATTGACACGCGCGTACAGCGCCTCGTGCTCGGCATGATGCTCGGCCGGGATCTCGACCGCTTCGACACCGACAACCCGCCCCGCATCGTTCTGGACAAGGCGGATGACGGCGACATGCGGGAGGACGGTCGCACCCGACCGCTCGACCGCCGCGCGCATTTTGGCGAAGAACACGTAGCCGGTGAAGCCACTGCCCACCGTGCGATGGCCGCGCGGCGCCGGCTTCGCCCTTGCCCTGTAGCTCGCGACCTTTTCATTGCCCGAATGGTAGAGATATTTGTTGTCGGGCGGATAAGCGGTCTTGCCGAGCACCGCCTCCCCACTGAACGGTACCCCGTAGCCCGAAAGCCAGGCGACATCGCCGGCGCTACCTTCACAGAAGCGGCGCAGCGTATCCGGCCGCGCGCAACCCTTATATTCCATTGATAGATAGTCGAACATGGCCTCGGCCGTGTCGTCGAAACCCGTCTGCTGCTGATATGGGGTGCCACCGGCATAGATCACGCCGCCGCTGTTCGCCGTGGCGCCGCCGCCGGCAAATCGGTCGAGCACCAGGACATCCAGCCCCGCTTCCCTGCCCTGCAGCGTCGCGGCCGCGCCCGCGCCGCCGAAGCCGACCACCAGAAGATCTGTTTCCCGGTCCCACTCCCCCACCTCACCGGCCGTTAGGCGTGCCAGCTCCTCAACGATGGCCACGGAATACCCTTCCCCGTTGGGGCCGGTAGAGGCTCCGCCACCCGAGCATCAGAATCTCCCACGCCATCATTGTCGTGCGAACAGGCTATGGTTGCGATCTTTTCGTGTCAAATATTATTGTGTCGTTATACGAATTAACGATTCGTCGTGACAGAAGGAGATGGAATGCTGCTGTACGGCTGCGTCGGGAACCGGATCTGGGCTGGTCAGCATGGCGGCGTCATGCATCGATCTCGGGGCACCAGGGTTCATCCGCTGCGGGTGCGAGAGCGGGGATTCTTGGCCGATCGGTCGTGCGGCCAGTTTCTGGATTATTGGAAAGAACGAAATTTTCGTTTCGAAATTCCGGAGATTATCCAAGCCCGGAGCTAAAGTGTAGGATTCAACTAGTTGAGGATGGGCTGATGACAGCCCGCGTTAGAGGAGAGGCAGCATGCTGCAAAAGGCAGATATCGTGGCTAAGAATGCCGGCCTGCAGGTCCGGTCGCTTGCGCCGGGGTTCGGCGCAGAGATCATAGGCGCCGATCTCAGCCGCCCGTTCTCGGAAGAGACGGCTCAGGCGATCCGCGACATATGGATTGAGGCGGGTCTCTTGCTGTTTCGCGATCCCGACGCTGATGACGAGGCGCAGATGCGCCTTAGCATGCTGTTCGGCGAGATGGAGCCGGCCGCGACCGCGGACATGAACGATCCCAACAACAAGTTCATGATGACGCTCAGGCATGACCCAGCCTCGACCAAGCCGAGCTTCCAGGCCAATTATCATTTCGGCGGCCGGGATCGTGCCGGCTACATTCCCTGGCATTGGGACCAGAGCTTCATGCCGACGATTGTGCGCGGCGCCGTGCTGCGCATGGAGGAGCCCGCGCGGGAGCTGGGGCAGACCGGCTTCATCGATGCGATCGAGGCCTATGAGCGGCTTTCGCCGGAGATGCAGGCCCGGATCGAGAGGCTGGAAGTCGTTTATCATTTCGTGTCCGACTTCATGGAATGCAAATATGGCGTACCGGCTGATCTGTACAAACTCCCGCGTACCATGCCGAAGGCTGCGGTAACGTATGACTTTCCGCCGGTCGTGCATCCGATGGTCATCACGCAACGGGAAACCGGCCGCAGGGCTCTCAAGATCTCCCCGCTCCAGGCACAGCATATTCTGGGGATGGACCGTGCCGAAAGCGACGCATTGATGGCCGAGCTGGCGGCGCACCTTACCGATGAGAGCTACGCCTATTTTCATGACTGGCAGAAGAACGACATGCTGGTCTGGGACAACTGGCGGATGGTCCACAGTGCGGTGGGAGTGCCGCCCGACGTCTACCGCAGCGCGCGCCGCACCACGATCATGGGCGACTATGCCGTCGGGCGCTATCTTGATCCCACGCTGGACCGCAACCGAGAAGTGAAGCGGATCGTCGACTGACGCCATGGGGCTGAAAGCCGCCCGGGACATCTCGACGCTGACCGCGGGATGTAATGCCTCGGCGAAGAGGCGAGATCTGCTTCACCGTCCGCAGATTGTCGCGGACCTGCCTGCGGGGGGCAAGCGTCTGTCGCAAAAGTCGAAGGGCTATATCGCAACCATCGTCAGCGGTACCATCACCTATCGCTTGCGCGACGGGGCGTGCCGTGCTGCTCCGTTCACATCCGTGAAGACGGATCGCCACATCATCTCGGCAAAGCGGAAGATCAGCTTGTCCCGCGTGCCGGCGTCCGGCGCGACACTCGCGAGATAAGCGAGCCGGTCCAGCATCAGCATTAGCAGGCCGAGGCGCATCTTGCGCTCTTCGATCTCCGCACCCGTGGCACCGGGAAAGAGTCGATCGATGGTGTTGCCGGTGTAGAACATGCGGTTGAAAGTGGAAGGCAGCATCTCTTCTTCCATCGAGGCCGCGTCCCAGAATGCCTTGCATAGGCGGTGGACCTCTCCCCACATGCGCATATAGTCACCGACCCACCGCGTGAACGCCTGCGCTGAAACGATGTCGCGAGCCGTCAGCCGGTCCAGACAGGATTGCACCAGCACGCTCAGATGCGCCTGCAACGGCGTGAGCAGATCATCCTTGCCATTGAAGTGGCGATAGAAGGTGGGCGCAGTCGTGCCGGCGAGTTCCACGATCCGCTCGACGGTCGTCTCCTTAAAGCCAATCTCCTGGAAGCTCGTCATAGCGGCAGCGAGGATTCGCTCTCTGGTGAATTGCTTGAGGTCATTGCGTAGCCCGCCGGTCCTGCGACCCTGCGATGCGCGTTCGCCGGAGGAAGCCGCCATCTTCTTGCGTGTCGTTACCGGCAAATGGTGATCTCCTGCCCAATCTGTCCGCACCGCCCAGTAGTGAACAATGCATTGTCTTCACGTTAGTGTGATTGACGTTAACAGCATATTCGATTAGCCCATGGAGGGCAACGAGACCAGTATGAAGTGGCCGCCAGCGAGTCCGAGAGGATCCCATGAACAGCATTATCCATCCCGTCACCAAGGCCGCGAGGGCCATCGCCGCCGGGGCTTCGGACGCCGAAACCGTTCGTGACGATTATATTCCGCGCGCGGACTATGTATCGCCGGACGTCGCCGCGCTGGAAAAGACGAGGCTCTGGCCGCGCGTGTGGCAGATGGCCTGCCGGGAAGAAGAGCTCGCCCGGCCCGGAAGCTTTACGACGTACGAGATCGTCGACCAGTCTGTGTTCATTGTCCGCACCGCCGAGGGAGCACTTCGCGCCTACCACAATGTATGTCCGCACCGAGGCAACAGGCTGGCGACCGGCAGCGGCGCCATGGCACGTATCACCTGCAGCTTCCATGGCTGGCGCTGGGATCTTGAAGGCAACAACCTCTTCATCAAGGACGAGACCGATTTCGCCGGCTGCCCCGCGATGGGCGGGGAGGACATGGCCCTGACCCCGGTTCAAGTCGATGTCTGGGGCGGGTTCGTCTTCATCAACATGGATCTGGATGCCGAGCCGTTGGGCCAATTCCTCGCGCCGGTGCCACAATATCTGGACTGCGTCGAGTTTCAGGGAATGCGTATCGCCTGGCACCAGACGATCCGATTGGGTGGCAATTGGAAGACCGCCCTCGAATCCTTCATGGAAAGCTATCATGTTTACACCACGCACCCGCAGCTGGTGCCGGTGTTCGACGAACGGTCCTTCAGCCGCGCTTATGGCAAGCACGGCATGCACGGCTATCCGCCGACCAACCGCCCGCTCGGCGCCCCCTCCCCGCGCACTGGCCTGCCCGTCCCCGATGATCTGCGCGAAGGCGTCATCAAGGCATTTGCCGACATCGCCGACCAGACCGGAGGCGCGACTATGGTCGGTAATATCAGCGGCCGGGCCGCGAAAGAGGTGGAAAGACTGCGAACCGAACTGCCGGCGACTGCGACGCCGCTTGAAATCCTCACCGCTGCATTCGGTTATATGGCGGAGGCTGCGATCCGCGATGGCGCCAAATGGCCGACGATCACGCCCGAGCAGATGGAGCATCTGGGCGTCGACTGGAACATCTTCCCAAACATGGTCATGGTCTTCGGCCTGGATGCGTCGCTCGTCTTCCGCGCGCGTCCGGACGGCGACGATCCGCATCGGTGCATCTTCGACATATGGGGAATCATCCGTACCTCCGACGAGAACGCACCCGAATATGAGCATCGCGTTTTCGCCGACTGGCATGACCATCAGGAAGAGATCCCGTCGCTGCTGGTGCAAGATCTGCGCAATATCGAAAAGATCCAACAGGGCATGCAGTCGATCGCCTACAAGGGATCCCGGACAAGCCCGCTCCAGGAGCAACAGATCTCCAATCTGCACAAGACACTGCATCGCTATCTCTACGAATAAGGTCCGGTTCGATTATGGGGCATTACACGTTGGTCGTGATGAGCAATCCCGTCGAGGGGCGGGATGCCGAATATAATGACTGGTACAGCCGTCAGCATCTGCGCGATGTGCTGCGGGTGCCGGGGTTTGTCTCCGCCGAGCGTTTCAAGATGGTCGGTACGCCGATAAGCGAGCCCGTTTGGCAATATTGCGCGCTTTATCAGCTGGAGCATGACCGGCCGCAGGAAGCTATGGAGGAGTTGGTGCATCGCGCGGGGACGGATGCGATGCCGATGAGCGACGCCATGGACCCCGCCTGGTGTGCGGTGCTGTACGAATCGATCGGGGGGATTTCTCGCGCCGATATCTCGGATTCCGGGGCGACGCGCTGATGACGATCGCCGCCTGTTTCATTCGACCGCGCGGGATAGGCACTCGCCGCCGCAGGGACGGGATGAGGCACGAGCGGCTGTCGCGGGTGCGGGCGTCGGTTCGAAATGGTAGATAGCCCCGCGCCGCGCAACGGGATCAAGGCACTTGGGGTGGATGCAATCGCCCATCGGAAAAGATCTGATAGCTCACGTCGTCGGGGAAGCGGTGAGACTCATAGTCGAGATCGAACGTGCGCTTGGCCCAATCCACGGGATGATCGACTTCCATGACGCCGTCATATGCCACATTGCGCAGGAGTAGCCGCCATTCATCACTTCGCTTCTCCATGCGATCGAGATACCGCCCGATGACATGGATTTCTTTTGGCTCGCCGTGGGGTCCGGTAAGCCGATGAAAGGCAATGAAGTAGGTCTCGCAACGGGCGCAGTTATTCTCTCCTCGATGAGAATGTTCCCGAGAAAATGAGCCGTTTGCGTCATCGTTCCAAGCATAGGAATTACCCAGGAGATGAATCCATCTGCGGAACCATTATAGCTGCCGTGATTATCGATGGCTTCCGGCCAGTAAACTTCCCGCAGTAGTGCCTCGTCCACGCGTTCGATCGCACGTGAATAGCGCATCAGGCAGTGACGGATGGCTTCCCGGTTAAGCAATCCCTCCAAGCGTTTGAGTAAATCTACCATAGCCATCGTCTCTCCCAAGCGGCCGGATGGGTGGTTGCCGAACGCGATTGGTGGCGGCGAGCTAATCCAATCACCTCGAAAACCAGGGAGAAGTAGAGGGGGATTCGTACCCGGAAGTGGCTCGCCGAATCGGGAATTTTATCCAACAAATACCTGTAATTAAAGAATATTTGTACAAATCCGGCATCGGTATATCGATATGCCTAATTCTCTTTCGATTGTAATATGCTCTTTTCATTAATGGTAGTAATCTTGTAAATCCCACGTTAAAGTGATTGCAGACGGGTAAAGCCCGCTGCCTTCCGCCGCTCTTTCGATGATCGGCTGGCAACGACAGGATGGAGAGTGGTGACCAAGATGACGATCCCGCTGACCTTCGACCAAGTCGACAGGGACTGGTTGAACGCGGTATTGGATGCGAGAATGGAGTCATCAACGTGCCAAGTTGGGATACGGCATGGCTTGAGTATCGGCACGCAATGTTATGGAATTTCTACATTGTATGGCTCACAACGCTGACGATATTCTATGGATTTAAAATCGTTCTCCTCAACATGTTGAGAACATCTACAGCGCTTGAAGATCCAGATATCTTAACTTTAACCAGAACATTTCTTTGATTTCTAGAGTTTTCACATCGTAAGTAAACGTGAAAAAGGGGAAGATGCTATGAAGGCTTTTCACAAAATATCAGCATCGGTGCTCGCGCTCGCCGCGCTGGGTGTCACACCTGCGAAGGCGCAGTCGGGGTCTGACACTGCCGGGGAGCAGAAGGCCTCCCTGGATGAGATCGTGGTGAGCGCGCGCCGGCGCGACGAACTGCTGTCCAACGTGCCGAGCACCGTGGTCGGGCTCTCGGCCGAGCAGATCACGCGGCAGGGCGTGCAGTCCGAGGCGGATCTTCAGACATCCATTCCGGGCCTCATCGTCCGGTCGACATCCGGCCAGAACCAGCTGAACTTCGCGATCCGCGGACAGTCCGTCGACGCCTTCTCCTCCTCGCCGCCCGGAGTGGTCTCCTACATCAATGAGGTCCCTGACATGTCCAACTCCGCGACCGCCTTTTACGACCTCCAGAGCGTTCAGGCGCTGAAGGGACCGCAGGGGACGCTGTTCGGACGCAACACGACCGGCGGCGCGATTCTCTTCAAGACGCGGCGACCTGACGGCGAGTTTGGCGGGTTCCTGAGCGGGCAATATGGCACCCAAGACCGTTTCGTGATGGAGGGGGCGCTCAACATCCCGATCGCCGGCGATCGTGTGGCGCTGCGTCTCGCGGGCACGCTTGCCCGGGGTGGGGCCTATGTCCGCAACATGTATGACGGCAATCTCTATGGCGACCGCAAGACCGAGTCCGGTCGCGGCACGCTGGTCGTAAAGCCGACCGACATCATCATCAACACCGCCATAGCCCAATACAGCCACTTTGGCGGTACGAATGCACCCAACCGGATCGTCAGCGCGATCCCATGCGGTCAGCCCTTTGGCGGAGCCTCCTGTCTCTGGAACCCGTCCGTGCCGGCGTTCCGGGCGATCGTGGCCGCCGATCCCAGGAGTTTCCCGGGCGGCATCCAGAACCTTCCCGCCTATCTCGACCGCCACAAGGGGCGCGTCGCCGACGTCGACTCTCCGCTGAACCATTCGGGCAATGCCGTCTATGTGGCGAATATCACCGAGATCGATCTGGGCGGCGGCACCATTCTCAAGAACATTTTGGGCTATGACGACGCCAAGGCCTATGACCATTATGACTACGAGGCATCACCCTACCCGATCCTGACCAATGGCGGCATCCCCGGCGCGCGCCCTTCGGCCTATATCCGGAACAATCAGCTATCCGAGGAACTGCAGCTGCAAGGTAAACTGTTCGATCGGCTACAATATATCGTCGGCGCCTTCTATGCCAGCCAGTACACGGACAACGACTCGCCAATCCAAGGGACCTTCATCGTCCCGCCGGACATCAGCGGGCATTTCGCCATCCGCTATAACAGCCGGGTGAGGAACAAGTCGTTCGCTGTCTTCACCCAGGGTACCTATGCGCTGACCGACAAGCTGAACGTCACGGCTGGCATCCGCTACACATGGGACAAGCAAAGCAGCCAGCAACTCCCTGGCTCCCTGTTCTTGGGCGTAGGCAAGGACTATCAGCGATCACAGGCGAGCGATCCCAGCTGGACCTTTACGGTCGACTATCATGCGACGCCGTCGTTGATGGTCTATGCCGCCACGCGCGGCAGCTGGCGGGCGGGCAGCTACAATCCCTTCGCGCCGACAATGGGCGATAGGATAACGGCAGCCGGCGGCGGCAATTATTTCGAGCCGGAGCGAGTTCGGGACGTGGAGGGCGGCTTCAAGTTCAACGGCTACGTCGCTGGCGCCCCCGCGCAGCTCAACGCAGCCGTCTACAACAGCTGGATTACCAACGTCCAACGGACGATCTACCTCAACATCGCCGGCAACATTTCAAGCCTTACCGCAAATATCCCAAGCGCCCAGATAACGGGTGTGGAGATCGACGGGCAGGTCAAGCCGGCCCGCTGGCTTACGCTGGGCGGCTCGCTGACCTACGCCGACGCCCGGTTCACGAGGGGCCAGTCGACCCTGTTTGGCCAGACGGTGAATTACGGTCCCTATGGCGACACGCCGAAATGGTCCGGATCGATATTCGGCCAGATCACAAAAGAGCTGCCCGGCAACACCGGCCGCCTGATCTATCGCGCGGACATGACGGCACAGACGTCGTTCGCTTTCTCGAATCTCGGCAACACGCTCAATCCTGGGAGCACCATTCCCGGCTATGCCCTGTTCAACATGCGGATCGATTGGACCAACATGTTCGGCAGCGGCGTGTCGATGGGCATGTTCGTGCGTAACCTGACCGACAAGGTCTACTATACGGGCGGTCTGCCCGAGACGCAGAATTTTTCCTCGAGCAGCATCGCCTACGGCATGCCGCGGCAATTCGGCGCCGTGATGAAGGTGGACTTCTAAAGGCTGGGCATAACGTCTTGATCGAGGCCGCCCGGTTCCGCCGTGCGGATGCTGACGGCGTCGGTCAAACCTCGGCCTGTATCAAGGATATGGCAGAATGAGAGCGGTTGTCGTCGGGCATATCAATGCTCCGCTGACCGTCGAAACCATGCCGGACCCCGAGCCGGCCTCTGGTGAGGCGTCATCAAAGTTCAGCGGCGCGGCAATGTGGCTCTGACCTGCACATGACATCCGGCCTTCTCATGGATATCCCGGCGGGGTCGGTGATCGGCCATGAATATTGCGGCGAGGTTGTCGCTGTCGGAGCCGGTGTGGACCACCTCAAGGTCGGCCAGTTCGTGACCGCGATGCCGGTGAACGGCTGCGGCCATTGCTTCGCCTGCGTTATGGGATGTCCGGTTGCCTGCCCACAAATACAGAGCATGGCGGGCGGATTCGGCGAATATGCACGGATCGCGGCCGCTGGTGCCGTTATCCCTCCACCATTTCTGTCGAAGACGGACGGCGCACTTATCGAACCTTTGGCGGTTGGGCTGCGCGGCGCGCGACTTTCCGAGATGAGGCCCGGCGCACGGGTTGCCGTGCTCGGTGCTGGGTCGGTCGGTCTTGCCGTGATCTATTGGGCTCGCAGACTGGGTGCAGGAAGAATTGTCGCCGTCTCCCGACCCGCCCGGCGCGCCGAACTGGCGGGGAAAATGGGGGCGGACGGCTTCGAACCGCTGGGAGATGAGGAGGCAATACGTATTTCCGCGGTGCTAGGCGGCATGCCGGAGGTTGTGTTCGAATGCGTTGGCGCTCCCGGCATGATGCAGAAGGTCATCGAGCTCGTGGAACCGGACGGAACGGTCGTCTCGCTCGGCTTCTGCCCCACTCCCGACCCCGTCCTGCCCTTGTTCGCGACCTGGAAAAGAGTCACGATGAAATTCTCCTTCGCCTATGATCTGCGCGAATTCCAGCGCAGCGCCGACAGTCTTTCGGCCGGCCATGTCGAACCGCGCATGATGGTTTCGCGCACCGTGGGCTTCGATGCGTTTCCGGACGTCTTCGAAGCTTTGCGCGCTGGCGGCACGGAAACGAAGGTTCATCTCGATCCTTGGGCCGACAACTCTGACGGTACCTCCGCATTCTCTTCTGCCAAACGGCAGGGGAGCTCAACCCAGAAGGGACAATAGGCATATGCGAACGGAAGATAGACTGGCTGGCCGGGTTGCGATCGTCACCGGCGGAGCGATGGGATTGGGCGCCGCGCATTGCCGGCGCATCGTGAACGAGGGTGGCCGCGTGATCATCGGCGACATCGCCGCCGATCCCGGAGAGGCGCTTGCCGCGGAACTGGGCGAACATGCCCGCTTCGTGCCGCTCGACGTCACCAATCCCGAAGATTGGGCCAGGGCGGTCGCAGCTGCCGAGGAAAATTATGGCAAGGTCACGGCGCTGGTCAACAACGCCGGCATCATCGATGTTGGGCCGGTCGACACCGTATCCCTCGAAATCTTCCGCCGGACGATGGACGTCAATGTCGTGGGACCCCTGCTCGGCATGCAGGCCGTCGTGCCCTCCATGCGTCGAGCCGGGGGTGGGGCGATCGTCAATATCTCCAGCGTCGCGGGACAGGTCGCGATCGGAGGAATGACGAGCTACGTGACGAGCAAACATGCGGTGAGTGGCCTCTCGAAGGCCGCTTCGATCGACCTTGGCAAATATAATATCCGGGTCAATTCGGTTCATCCGGGATCGGTCGACACGCCGATGACCGCCGGCACCGAAGAGCCCCTGCTCCAGGCGATCCCGCGCAAGGGGCAGCCGGACGAGGTTGCCGTGCTGGTGTGCTTTCTGCTCTCCAAGGAAGCCTCATACTGCACGGGCGGACAATATGTTGTGGACGGCGGATGGACGAACGTCGTCGGAGAGGTCGCGGAGCGCTTCAAGGCATAACGCCTGAATCATATCTGCTGGGATCCGGGCCCGGCGTCGGTAACAGTCGGGACTGTTCTGGAACGTTCGCCGTCGTTACTTCCAAAAAAAGGCGCTGGGCCATTGCCGTATCGGGGCGTCGGCCTCGATATGTCGGGCAAAAGCCCGACGAGGTTCGCTCGCCGGGTTCAAAGGCCGGGCGGGTTTTTCGGCCCGCCCGGAATCGCGATCAGAAGGCGATGCGAAGGTCGCCGCCGAACGTCCGCGGCGGCTGCAGATAGATCGAGGACATCGGCTGGGGCATATTCGGCGTAAGCGCGTTGCCGGAGCCGAAAGCGTGCGAGCCGTCGACATGGTTGAAGATGTTCTTGCCCCACATGCTGAATTCAGCCTTCACGCTGCCGCCAAGCGCGATGTCACCCAGCGTGAGCCGGCCATTGACCCGGTTGGTGGACACCGGCGCCACATAATAGGGATTGGGGCTCACGGTCGTCACGCCGCCCGATGTGCTCGAATTCGTCACCAGTCGTACCGGCGAGGCTACCCACATGTCGCCGCTTCGCACCCATTCCAGATGAGCGGTCAGGCGCTGCTTGCCCAGCGGCATGGAGTAATCGGCGGAGATCGATCCGGCATGCTTGGGCGAACCGAGGGGATAGAGTTGGATGAACGAGGCGTTGGGGTGCGCCAGGACATCCGCCGCGGAGGGGATCAGCTGTCCTAGGGCATTAAAGGTCGGATTGTTGAGCGGGAAGGAATGTATGGTCCCTTTGTCGATTCCAACGAATCGCAGGTTGGAGTGCAGGTAGGTATAGTTGCCCGAGAGCTTGAGCCTGGAAGTGGGCCGTACACTCAATTCCACTTCCACGCCCGACGTCTTGTATTTGGCTGGCACGTTAAACGTGTCAGTCAAGCTCGGATCAACTGAGGGATTGGATTGCAAAGACTGCTGCTGGTTGTTCACGATATTATGGAACCCTGCGACGTTCAGGGTCACGCGGTGATCGAACCACTGCGATTTCAAGCCGATTTCGTAGGAATCCAGAGTTTCCGGGTTATACGCGCTGAAGATGTTCGAGCGAACATTGGCGCCGCCATCGCGGAAGCCGCGGGCATAACGCGCATAAACGTTGACGTCTGGCGCCACCTTGAACTTCAGCATGAACGCGGGATCGACCCGGCTGGTCTTAGCTTCGTTGGTTTGGGGCGTAGCGAGGGTCGCGCCATTCAGGATTGTGCGCTTCGCCTTCTTCGTGTCGTTGCTGTAGCGGAGGCCGGCGATCAGGTCGAGACGCTCGTCCAAAATCCGCGGCGTGTAGCTTGCCTGCGCATAGGCCGCGAAGGCGTTTGTGCGCGAGAACTGCCGCTTGAACTTGTTCGAGGTTATGTACCACGGCCGCGTGGGCTGACCGCTCGCCACATCGCACGTGCCGGGAATAGGGACCGCACAGTTCGTTGCCAGGGTCGAATCGCGCTCGTCCCTGTCGGTTTCGTGAAAATAGATGCCGCCGAGCGTGATGTTGAAGTTCTGCACGCTGTAGATCGCCTGGAGTTCCTGGCTGACGGTCTTCGAGAGCAGATACTCCGTGGACCCGGGCTGGAAGGTGGATACCGATAGCGAGATATCCGCACCGCCATAGCGCAGACTCTCGCGAATGCCGGTGATCGACTTCAGGGTGAGGTGGTCGTTCGCATCCAACGTCAGGTCGAGCATGTGGCCATGGCCCTTGGTTATGAAGGGCGCGACCAGGAAGCTGAACGGCGTGCTGGTCGGATAGCTGCTTCCCAGCGCGTTTTGGATGAAGGTGCCGGCGGCTGTGGTGATCTTGGCCGGGCCATTTCCTCCGGTCGGGTTGAACGCGGTGCCCGTCCTCGGCGAGGTGCGGAACTGGGTGAAGCCCTGATCATCACGGGCCCAACTGTCATCATAAGCGTAGAGCGCGTTCAGATTGCCGAAGTTGCGCTGGACAGCAACGCGGAAGCCGTGGCTGTTCAACGAGCTGGGATCCTTGTCGTAATTGCCGATCGGAAATTGGAACGACGATAGCGGGCTGGCGTAGAGCTGGATGTTCTCCAGCAGCGGGTTACGGACATTGTGGAGATAGCCGTTGTGCTGGCGGTAGATGCCCGAAAGCTGGACACGGAAGCCCGCAATTTCCGGCAGATCGAGCCGCCCCTTCAAGAAGCGCGCATCGAAATTGCCGTAGCCACCAGAGAAATCGCCGCCCAGCACGCCGGTCGGCCGCTTGGAGACGACCTGAATCGCGCCGGCCTCGGCGTTACGGCCGAAGAGCTGGCCCTGCGGCCCGCGTAGCACCTCGATACGCTCGGGCGTGACGAGATCGAGCGACATGCCCTGGGCACGCGGCAGGTTGATGCTGTCGATGTAGAAGGCGACCGCCTGATCCTGCGTGCCCTGCGACGCATCCGAGGTGCCATAGCCGCGCATATTGAGCGCGATTGACACTTCCGAGCCAAACAGGGAGTTAACGGCGAGGCCGGGTACCTTGCCCGTGCCGAGGTCCGCCGTATTCTCGATGCCGCGGGTGCGCAGCGCTTCGGAACTCAATGCGGTGACGGCGAGCGGCACGTCCTGCAATCGCTGCTCGCGCCGAGTGGCCGTGACGACGATATCCGAGATGGAGGCGGCACCTTCAGCCGCTGCCTGCGCTTCGGCATTTCCTGCGAACGCGATTGCGCAGACGCAAGCGCCCCCGAGCCAATAACTACGCTTCATAACATCTCTCCCAATATTCATATTTGCGTTCGATATTCGTGACACACACGCACTCTCGAAGGAGCCCGCGGCGTTGAAGCCCGGATGGGCTTATCCGCTGCCACTTCTGGTCGAGCCAGCAATAGAGGGAGTCGCCTCGGGCGCCCCTCTCAGGACAAGCAGATGATGATTGCGACCATCTTGCCCCCCAACTTCGATAGCCTTAGAGAGTGTTTACTCGTTATATCTCTCGGGACGCGTTAGCAAGGATATTTAGACATAATGATCATTAATGAAAAGGTAGCATCGTGAGTGCGATCCGTCGTACGCGAAGGTCAAGCGAACAAATCCGCTCACTCATCCTGGATGCGGCGCGGAAGGTTTTCGCGGAACGCGGCTATACCGGATCCACGACCCGAATCATTTCGGAAGAAGCCGGGGTCTCGGAGTCTTTACTGTTCAAGAATTTTGAGAACAAATCCAGACTGTTCTCGCAATCGGTTATCGAACCTCTTAACGATAGGTTCGCAAATTTTCTTCGGAATACAGAGGATAATCTGGGAGATATAGCCGACAGAAGCGCAGATTTCGTACATATGATTTATCCCTTCCTGCGCGATAACTCGGAATTACTCCACGCCCTCGTCAAATCTGGCGCCGACGTATCCACCGATGTGCTCCAGGAGATTGACATGTACTTCGACAGTGCGGCGGCGCGCATCCGCCTCCGGTCGGCCCTCAACGGAACGAGGTTCGACACCGCGCCCGAACTGATGGTGCGATATGTCTTTGGGATGATCGCCGGCACCATATTGCTCAATGGCTGGCTGTTTCCGGGCGCCAAGGGCAAAATCCCCGACGAGGACGAACTGAGTCGGCTAGTTTACAGGATCGTCGAGCCCAAGCCATGACCGAGCGTTCTTGCTCTGGCTGTTTCGATCGACCTGCGAGCGGGCTTGTCACTTCATTTCAGCGGCAGAATGCAGCGCTAGTTCGCGTTCTCCAGCAGCGGAATGTCGAATCGCGCGTTCTCTGGGTTTCTGGGTGACCAGTTCGGCCCAGCCGTCGAGGTTTTCCAAGCCTTTCGTGATCTGATGAAGGGAAATCAGTTCCAAGGGCAAACAAGAGGCGCTCCACACTGCGCGGGTCATGCCAACAATACACTTGCAATAGGCATACTAAATATATGATAGTAGCACTAACGTCACAGTGAGAGACGCGGGAGGGCGAGTCGGATCGCGCCGCACGCATTTATCTCTCCGCCAGACGAATTAGGAGATGCAGGATATGCCCGAGATTGCCGCTCAATCCCTCATCAACTTGCCAGAGGTACGCGGCGATTTTGTACCCTGTGAGGATTATGTCCCGCCTGTCGCGATGCTGGAGCGCGAGCGGCTCTGGCCCCGAGTCTGGCAGGGCTGCGACGGCTCCAGCCAATGACGGCAGAAACCGCTTCCCGGCAGGAGACGAGGCGCAGCCGGGGAACAAGCGACGATGGTGTCAAGATCGTGAAGTCGGCCAAACGCGTGCTCGAAGTGCTCGAATATTTCGACGAGAATCACCGCGCCGCGACGGTGATGGATATCGCCCGGACCTTCGATTATCCGCAGTCCAGCGCGTCGGAAATTCTGCGCTGCCTCGTCGCGATCGGCTACCTCACCTACGATCGTTACACACGAACTTTCTCGCCGACTATCCGGGTCGCGGTTCTCGGTTCCTGGGTGATGCCGGATCTGTTTCGTCAAAGCCGGTTGCTGGCGGCCGTTGACCGCGTCGCGTCCGAGACCGGTTGCGAGGTCACTATATCCGCTGCGCTCAACTACCTTGTCTACCACGTTCATCGTGCCGGGGGTGGGTCGGGCCAACCAGAGACCTGCTCCCTGCTCCATTCGCCGCAGGGGCGCATGCTGCTGGCCACCTATACGGAGCGCACGGTGATGGGGGCCATACATCGCCTCAACGCCGCGGAGCCTGACGCTGCGCAACGGGTGCGGCCGGCGCAGTTTATGGATGATGTACGCAAGATCAAGTCGCGAGGATGGGATTCCGGCGAGGACGGCGCTGGGCCGCCGGTCGTCGCAGTACCGGTGCCTTTCGCCAAGGAGGAGCGGCTGGTGCTCAGCGTTCGCACGCAGATGGCGCCGGAGATCGCGCGTGCGCGGTTGTGCGAGATCTTCGGTACGCCCGCTCGCTCCGCCGCGCAACGCCAGTCCGGTCTTGCAGGACGCGGCCCTGCAACCGCTGTTCCGGCAAGGCGGTATTCAGCCGCCTGACACGGTGGCCCGGACGCTTTCAGGCCGGCGGACATGCTCTATGATTGATTGGCTGTAGAGCGCAAAGAAGAACGGCGTTGTCATCGCGTCGATGACCGGCATCGCCTCGTGTCTGTCGTCAGAACATTTGGCGCAACTCGCGGCTTAGTAGCGTGTCTCGGCCTCGGCGGGCGAGATGTGACCGAGGGGCTCGATCAGTCGCCTGTTGTTGAACCAATCGACCCATTGGAGGGTGGCGTATTCGACAGCCTCGAAGCCGCGCCAAGGCCCGCGGCGATGGATTACCTCGGCCTTGTAGAGGCCGTTGATCGTCTCGGCCAAGGCATTGTCATAGCTGTCGCCGACGCCGCCGACCGAGGGCTCGATACCGGCTTCGGCGAGGCGCTCGGCATATTTGATCGAGAGATATTGGCTGCGGCGGTCTGAGTGGTGGACGAGCCCGCCGCGATGCGCGGGCCGACGTGCGTGGATCGCCTGTTCGAGGGCATCAAGGACGAAGCCGGCATGCGCCGTCCGGCTGACCCGCCACCCCACGATGAAGCGGGCATAGGCGTCGATCACGAAGGCGACGTAGACGAAGCCGGTCCAGGCCGCTACATAGGTGAAGTCGGAAACCCACAACCTGTTCGGCGCCGGCCCGTGGAACTGGCGGTTGACCTGGTCGAGCGGGAAAGCCGCCGCCTTGTCGCTCACTGTGGTCTTCACCGTCCTGCCCCGGATCACGCCTGCGAGCCCGAGCATGCGCGTCAGCCGCTCCACCGTGCATCGCGCGACCTCAAAGCTTTCGCGCCTGACTGACGCCAGACCTTGCGCGCTCCGTATACCCCGAAATAAGTCCGCAACGGTCAGCGCGGGCGCTCCGGTCAGTGCGGCAATCTTCACATGTGCGTTCGCGCCAGGGCCATCGGCATCATAATAGAGTGCTCCTGCATTGTAGATGATGTGCTGATCTTCGCGCCGCCGATTAGCGTATCGTGCCGTTACCCCCTAACCGTGTTCAGACCCTTTCAATTACCACCACTTTGAACCGCGACGCGATAACCAATTAAGATATCCATGCGCCTTCTCACCCTCTCCACATGACAGTATTTCCCGGTGATGGGTCATGACTTCGTGCCATGTATCCGCCGAGGCGAGCTACACTGTCGGAATATTTGGCGAGGGCAGGAGCTGACGGCTTGTCTGTAGGTCGCCGAATTGTGTCATCGAGGATTGTGCATTCCTCCACGGTGAAGACCAGGGTCGGCGGTGCGTCGGGAGCAATCCGGCTCATCATCGTCATCCAGAATATGCACCAGCTGATCACGCAAAATATCGCGATCAGATTGACAAGCCGATCGGCAGTGCGGAGTTTCGCGTCCTCCGCGCGACAGCCGGATTTGAGGATTTTGTGAAAGACCTCGATCTTCCAGCGCATGGCGTACCAGTCGAGCTTTTCGATAGCGTCGGCCGCGGTTTTCACCGGCAGGTTGGTGATGAGGCGCCAGTCGATCAACCAATGCATCCCACGCGATAGGACGCATTCTTCGTCGGTTGACCGCAAATTACATCCAGCTGGTCTCATTAGCCACCATTGGCGCTTAAAAACCCAAGGCAGCCCACGTGATTGGGCAGCAATTCGTTGGCAATTGTGCTGCCACGTGGCCATAATATCTTTATCTTTCAATTAGATTTGTTATCGCTAAGAATCCTGTCTCCCCGACCACGAAACCCGCGGAAAAACGCCATTTTTTGAAATCTCTGAGGTATTTGGCCGGTGGGCTCTCAGAGCTGTGTATACGCCGTGTATACGGAGAAGGTGCGCGCCACTATAGCAATGGCCCTCGGAAAACTCTCCGTTTGATGGCCTTCCGCCTATGGCGCGAAACGGGTCAGTACGGCCGTGGCGTGATCACGCGCCTCAACCGGAAACGTCGCAAGCCACTCCCGGTAGCTGGTCGCGTGGAAGCTCACCTCGTCCCCGGCCACCGCCTCCGGCTCGGTAGATCAAGCCGTAGCCGGTATATCCCGCCGGCGTGTGCACCAGCACGAAACCCGGCACGCCGCCGAGGTAACGATGCTTGATGCAATTGGGTGGGGTTGCCGCCAGCTTTTCGATCTCTTTGACGGTCAGAGGTTTCAGGCGAGAAATAGTCATCGAATGCCACGTGCTGCTGGGTAAAAAAGTGGTCTTTATAGCACATAATATATTGAGTTATCAATAGCTTATGATGACCCCCTGTTTGGGGAGTGGCCAGTCGTGAAACCAAAAATTTGGTCAACTTACTTGGATATCTTGTGAGATTTTGGCGCTATTGAATGGACCGCAGAACGTAGTAGCGCTTTCGCATATCGACGATGAAAAGGGAGCAGCAAGCGGAAGGCAAGCGGCATGGTCTTGTGCCCTGTTCCTCGATCCGTCGTCGCAATAATGCCAGTGCCAAAGAAAAGCCGCGTATTTGTGCCAACGCTGGTGGCGATCGACTCTACCATTAGCCAGGATCGCGTGCGCCCTTGATAATCGCACACAAGTAGTTGGTCAGGCTGCCGGCCTTCAACAGTCCATGCAGCAAAACGATCAATTGAACCGGCGGCCAGTAGGCTGGCCTCTCGGTCGGTCGAGGGCTTGGCGACGAGCCATTTCAGGATAAACCGCTCGACCTTGAACAGAGAGCTTGTGTAGAACGCCGCTACGAATTGCTGCTGCGAGACGTGGCCGGCAACATCTATCGTGAAGCAATCGGTGTAATCACCGTTGGTATGATAGGCTAAGAGCAACGAATGCTCCGGTGGCGTGCGCAAGATGGGCTCGTTCATACCGGCTTTACCAATATCAGGCCTTTGGCCGCTGGGACATTGTCCAACCGCATCTCCGCCGTATTTGCGTTATGCGGCCCTTTGTTTCGGTGACCGTTCAATCGTGGACGCTTCCTCTTCATGCTCTTGGGGTCGGCCCAGAAAATCCTCCAGCGATGGTCCCCCGCGCTCACGGCGGTCGCGGAAAAAGAAGGAGAGAATCTCGTGGATCCATACGCGGCGGCCCATCCGATAATACCAGCGGATGGCGTGGCGGATTTTGGGTTCCGGGTTCCATAGCCATCGCCGCAGCGCGCGAGGGCGAAGCTGGGCTGATGCCTCGATGAACTTGACCCATAGGAACAGCCGCCAGGGTGGCATGCGAGACATGGCAAGCACCTGATGCTTGTAATCCCAGCGCGTTTTGTCGCTTTGCACAACCTGCCGATCTTTGGCGATCCGGTAGAACGGCGTCCAACGGTGTGGCATCACGTAGAGCGCCTGGATCTGGTCGGGATCATAGGCGATCAGCCGGCGCAATGAATGCCACATGTCGCGGTCGGTCTGGTCGACAAAGCCCGCGACCCAGGTCGCCATCGACAGGATATTGTGCTCGCGCAGCAGGCGGATCGCCTCACGATCGGTGCTGATCGCCCCTCCCTTGCGGATGAGCTTCAGCGTATCCTCGTCGGTGTCTTCGGTGCCCATCAGGAAGCGCTCGAAGCCTGCCTGCTTATAAAGGTGCAGGAATTCGGCGTCGCGTACGATGTCGTCGGCACGTGTCGACCCGACCAACGTAACGTCGATGTTTTCCGCGATCAGCGCCTCCAGAAATGCCTTCCATGCCTTGCGCCCAGCCGAAGGGTTCTCGTCGGCAAAGTTGAAGACCTGTACGCCATGCTCACGATGGAGACGGGCAATCTCCTTCGCCAACAAGACCGGATCGCGATGGCGCCAACGGGTCCAGAAGCCGCGCTGGCCGCAATAGGTGCAGAGATGCGGACAACCGCGAGAGAACTGCACCACTACTGCCCGCTTGCCGCCCCAATAGCTGTAGCGCGTATGATCGATCAGTTCCCAGCCGATACGATAGGCATCCAGATCGCGGATTACCGGCGCCGCGGGCGTGCCTATGACCTCACCACCCCTCCGGAATGCGATGCCGCGGATATCGCCCAGCGCTTGACCAGCCGACAGAGCACGGATGAGCTGACGGATCGTTTCCTCACCCTCACCACGGACGATGGCGTCAACCCACGGTTCTTCGGACAGGATTTCGCGCCAGAAATAGGTTGGATGAACGCCGCCGTAAATGATGTGTGCTCCGGGCAGCGCGGCGCGGACCATTCGCGCCGCCTGGGCAATGATGGGATGTCCCGAGGAACTGCCGGAATGGCCGAACAGGACGGCGTCGGGATTGCGCCGCACAGCCTCAGCCACGATGGCATCCAGGCGCATGGGGCCGAATTCGCCATCGAGCAGGCTTACCTCGTGACCGTCGTCGATCAGGGGACCTCCGACGCACAATAGGCCGTAGGGCGGCAACTGTTCGCGCGGAATGCGGCTGCCGATCGCCGGATGCGGTACATTGATTAGAAGAATGCGCATGGATCAAACCCTCCCGCCGCAGAGCGACGCCGTCGCGGAATTCGGCACAAGTTCGACTGGCCACAGGTGGGGGATGAAGATGATGGCGCCCACGATTGCAGCGGCGCCTGCGGAGACTAGCACTGCCCCGGCCGCGACATCCTTGGCGTGGCCGACCGCTTGATTGAAAGTGCTGCCAAACGCGTTGCAAGTTTGTTCGACGGCGGTGTTGAGGGCTTCGGCTGCAAGTACCAGTGCGATCGCCAGGACGAGCATGGCCCATTCCTGCGCCGAGACGTGCAGGAGGGCACCAGCCAGAACGGCTGCGACAGCGGCGCAGAGATGAATGCGCATGTTCGGCTCTTGGCCGACGGCGAACCGCAGCCCTGCCAGCGCAAAGCCGAAGCTTGGCCAGCGCGTGGTGCGATGGGGCACGGAGTTGCTTGTCGCCTGCCCCGAATTAGCGGTGAGCCGCCAGGCGAGCGGTGGCACTTTGCCGAACGCGAAGATCGGACGCAGCAGCAAGCCGGCCAATGCGGCAATCACGGTACAACAAAGCATGAGGGTCGCCTTCATATGACCGGG
>Ga0207695_10002133_pt1 | contig 29982 bp, 29 predicted proteins | sample KBSC54metaG_FD_184354 | JGI IMG/M metagenome (GOLD analysis project Ga0207695, IMG submission 184354) | Corn rhizosphere microbial communities from Kellogg Biological Station, Michigan, USA - KBS C5-4 metaG (SPAdes) (version 2) | ecosystem: Host-associated > Plants > Roots > Rhizosphere > Soil...
GTCGTCGCGGTAGTAGCTGTTGCCGCCGTCGATCACGATGTCGCCCGCCTCCAGCCGCGCGGCGAGCTCCTCGACCAGCTTGCCGGTCACGCCGGCGGGGACCATCAACCAGACCGCGCGCGGCTTGGGAAGCTTCGCGACCAGGTCGTCGATCGACGTGGCGGCCTGCACGTGGGGCCCCGCGATCGCCTTCACGGCCGCGGCGCTCGCGTCGAAGGCGACGCATTCGTGGCCGTCCTTCGCCAGGCGCCGCACGAGGCTCGCGCCCATCCGCCCCAGGCCGATCATGCCGATATGCATCTCGAATCTCCTTCGTTCATGGGGCCGCGCGATGGCGCTCCCTGAGAAACAGCGATGCCGCTGGCACGCGCTGCCCGACCGGCAGGCGCTGGACCGCCGGGCCGCATCGTGGATCGTTGCCGCAGCCGCCCGTGCCATCGCCGCGCGGGGGGAATTCCACGTCGTCCTCGCAGGTGGGGACACGCCGCGCGGAGCGTACCAAAGGCTTCGCGAATCGGCCGCCGGCGGGGCCGCCTGGCACATCTACTTCGGCGACGAGCGCTGCCTGCCGCCGGACGACCCCGCGCGCAATTCGCGCATGGCCGCGGAGGCGTGGCTCGACCATGCTCCCATTCCTCCGGCCCAGCGGCACGCCATTCCGGGAGAGCTGGGTGCCATCGCCGCGGCACGCGCCTATGCGCAGACGGTGGGCGCGATCGGCGAATTCGACCTGGTGCTGCTGGGACTGGGCGAGGATGGCCATACGGCGAGCCTCTTTCCGGGCCACGACTGGGGATGCGCGAGCGGCTCCGCGGATGCCCTGGCGGTGCTCGACGCCCCGAAGCCGCCGCCGGAGCGCGTGAGCCTGAGCGCTTCGCGCCTGGGCCGCGCGCGCGAGGTGCTCTTCCTGGTGGACGCGGAAGGCAAGGGCCCCGCGATCGCCGCATGGCGCGCGGGCCGGGACATTCCCGCCCGGGCGATCGCGCCTCGCGCCGGTGTCGATGTGCTGATCGCATCCGGCGGCTAACGCAGCAGCGCCAGGGCGCGCGCGCAGACGTTGTCGACGGTGAAGCCGTACTCGCGCAGCACGACCGCTCCCGGGGCCGAGGCGCCGAAGCGTTCGACCGAAAGCACGTCCCCGCGATCGCCCACGTACCGATGCCAGCCTTGCGCGACCCCGGCCTCCACCGCGAGGCGTGCGCCCACGCGCGGCGGCAGCACCGCCTCGCGGTATTCCCGGGGCTGCGCGTCGAAGATCTCCCACGACGAGAGCGACACGATCCGCACGGCGATGTCGTCGCGCGAACGCAACCGCTCGCCCGCCGCGGCGGCGAGCGCGACCTCCGACCCCGATGCGATGAGGATGAGCGCCGGCTTCCCGTCGGGCGCATCGGCGAGCACGTATCCGCCGCGCCGCAGCCCCTCGGCGGAGGCAAACGGTCCGCGCTCGAGCGTGGGGAGATCCTGCCGCGAGAGGACGAGAGCGACCGGGCGGTCGCGCGTCTCCACCGCGACGCGCCACGCGACGGCCGCCTCGTTGGCGTCCCCGGGGCGAATGACGTCCAGGCCCGGAATCGCCCTGAGGCCCGCCAGCTGCTCGACGGGCTGGTGCGTCGAGCCGTCCTCTCCCAGCGCGATGCTGTCGTGGGTGAACACGTAGATCACGTGCAGCCCCATCAGCGCGGCGAGCCGCATCGGCGGGCGCATGTAATCGGAGAAGACCAGGAACGTGGCGCCGAAGGGAAGGGCGCCCCCGTGCGCCGCGAGCCCGTTCATGACCGCTCCCATCGCATGCTCGCGCACGCCGAAGTGGAGGTTTCGCCCGGCGCGGCTCCAGCCGCCGCCCTCGGAGCCCTGGCGATCGCGCGCGTCGAGCCCCGGGGGCTCGAAATCGCCCTGGCCCAGCAGTGCCGTGTTGGTCGAGGGGTCCAGGTCCGCGGAGCCGCCGATGAGCGCCGGCAGGCGGGGGGCGATCGCGTTCATGACCTTCCCCGAGGCGACCCGGGTGGCCATGCCCTTCGCATCCGCGGGGAAGACGGGAATCTCCGCGTCCCAGCCCGCGGGCGGGCCTCCGTCGAGCGCTTCGAGGAATTCCGCCGCGAGCTCCGGAAACGCGCGCGCGTAAGCGGCGAACCGCGCGTTCCACGCTTCCTCCGCGCGCCGGCCGCGCGCGAGCGCTTCGCGATAATGGTCTCGCGCCGCGTCCGGAATGCGGAACGGCGGCTCGACCGGCCAGCCGAGGTTCTGCTTCGTGAGCCGCACTTCGTCTTCACCGAGCGGCGAGCCGTGGGCCTTGTACGTGTCCTGCTTGTCGGGGGAGCCGTATCCCAGGTGCGTCCGCACGAGGATCAACGAGGGACGCCGCGTCTCGGCGCGCGCGCCGGCGAGCGCCCGCTCGATCGCCGCCAGGTCGTTGCCGTCCTCGATCACCTGGGTCTGCCAGCCGTACGCGTCGAACCGCCGCGCGCGGTCCTCGGTGAACGCGATGCCGGTGCCCGCGGAGAGCGTCACCCGGTTGTCGTCGTAGAGGTAAATGAGCTTCCCCAGCTGGAGGTGCCCGGCGAGGGACGCGGCCTCCGACGCGACGCCCTCCATCAGGTCGCCGTCGCTCACGATGCCGTACGTCCAATGGTCGACGATCTCGAAGCCGGTGCGATTGTAGCGCGCGGCGAGGTGGGCCTCGGCCATCGCCATCCCCACTCCGTTGGCGAAGCCCTGGCCGAGCGGACCCGTCGTCACCTCGACGCCGGGTGTCACGCCGCGCTCCGGATGGCCCGGCGTGAGGCTGCCCCACCGGCGGAACCGCCGGAGCTGCTCGAGGGGAACGTCGTAGCCGGTGAGGTGGAGCAAGGCGTAGAGGAGCATCGACCCGTGCCCCGCCGAAAGGACGAAGCGGTCGCGGTCCGCCCAGGCGGGATTCGCCGGGCAATGGTCGAGGAAGCGCGTCCAGAGGACGTACGCCATCGGCGCGGCGCCCAGCGGCATGCCCGGATGGCCGCTATCGGCGTTCTGCACCGCGTCGACGCAGAGGAACCGCAGGGTATTCACGCACAGCTCGTCCAATGCGGGATCGAGCCCTGCCTGCGCATCGGGTGCGTTCATTCGGCGTTCCTGGTTTCCACGGATTGTCCGATGCCCGGGTCGCATCGGTGACCTGCCGAGGTAGGACAGGCCGCCGGCGGCCGCGTTCCGCCGGTCGAGCCCCCAGGGACCGTCCCGGGATGGGACGTGGCTACCCCGCGGCCTTGAGGCCCGAGACGTCGACGCTCTTCACGCCCTCGACCTTCCGTGCGATGGCCTTCACCTGCTCGACCGCATCGGGGCTCGCGAGCGATCCCGTGAGGACCACCACGCCGTGGGTCGTCTTCACGCCCACCTCGAAGCCCCTGGGGAGGCTGCTCGCGAGGATCTCGGACTTGACCTTGGTGGTGATCCAGCCGTCGGAGGCGGCGCGCTCCGTCTTCGCGGCCGCGTCGCGCGACCTGGCGGCGGTCCTCGTCTTCGCGTGGACCTTCAGGTCGTTGTCGACGCTCTTCACGCCGTCGACCGACTTCGCGGCCGCCTCGGCGGCGGATTTCGCGCGGCTGCTGCTGGCCGACCCCTCGAGCGTCACGACGCCGTTGGTCGTGGTGACGTGGATGTGCGACCGCTCGAAGCCGGGCTCGCCCATCGTCTTCGCCTTCACCTTGGCGGTGATGGCCGTGTCGCTCAACGCGGCGCCCATGCCGTCGCTCTTCGCCTCGGGAGTCGCGGCACCCCCGGCGCCGTGGGCCGCCCCGATTCCGAGTGCGAACGCGAGGCTTGCCGCGATGAACGCGCTGCGATGGGTGCCGTGACGCGGAACGTTGTTCATGTCGTTTCCTCCGGAAGTCGGGGCGAATGGTCCCTGAGCGAGCATGCATCCGCGCCCCCGCATCGTCCGTTCGATACCGAACTTAGTCCCGCGGGCCCCTATGCGCGGTATCGCACAGATCGGACGCCCCAATGGAGGCAGGATGGCGACGTTCTCCTCACAACACATCGCGGAGTGAAACGATCATGCTCTATACCATCGCCATCATCCTCGTCGTCCTGTGGCTCCTCGGGATGGTCACCTCGACCACCATGGGCGGCCTCGTGCACGTGCTGCTCGTGATCGCCGTGATCGTGATCCTCCTGCGGCTCATCAGCGGACGAAACGCCGTATGAACCCGCGCCGCCTGGCCGCCCGGGTGGACGCCCCGGCGCAGCCCGCCGCGCTGAAGGACGTCTCGTCGCCCCGGCCGACCCTCTCGGACGCGGCGACGCTACGCGCGCGCGCGCGGCTGCACATCGAGCAGGGCGCGGTCACGCCCGGCTATGCGGCGGAGCGCGAGGTCGTCGTGGGCCTCCTCAACAAGGCGCTCGCGACGGAGATCGTGTGCGTCCTCCGGTACAAGCGGCACTATTTCACGGCGACCGGCATTCACGCCGCGCCCGTGGCCGCGGAGTTCCTGGAGCATGCGAACGAGGAGATGCGGCATGCCGACGCCCTCGCCAAGCGCATCGTCGAGCTGCACGGAAAGCCGGACTTCTCCCCCGAAGGCCTCGCGAAGCGCAGCTACGCCGAGTACGCAGAGGGCGAATCCCTCGCCGCGATGATCCGCGAGGACCTCATCGCCGAGCGGATCGCGATCGAGGGCTACCGCGAGATGATCGCCTACCTGGGCCCGAACGACCCCACGACGCAGCGCGTGCTGAAGGAGATCCTCGCCTCCGAGGAAGAGCACGCGGAGGACCTGTCCTCGCTCCTCGAAGGCATGGCGGACGAGCGCTAGGCGGTCGCGCCGCGTCCGATGGCCCGCCTGCGCAAAGCCGTAGCCGCATCGCTCGTCGCGCTCGCCTGCCCGGCCGCGGGGCACGCGCAGGATGCGACGGCATTGCGGGCGCGTGAAGCGGCGCTCGACGGCCGGCTCGCGACGAACCAGTTCCACCGGCCCCTCGTGATCGATTCGCGGCATTCCAACGGGGTCCTGGAGGGGGACGTCTACGCGGTCGTGGCCTACCCCTACACCGTGGTCGGGCCCGCATTGCAGGGCATGGACCACTGGTGCGACATCCTGATGGTGCACCTCAACGTGAAGGACTGCGTCGCGCGCGGCGCGGGCGAGCAAAGCGTCTTGAGCCTCGCGGTCGGCCGCCGGTTCGACCAGCCGCTCGCGGAGGCCTTCCGGATCGACTTCGCGTACCGAGTCGCGGCGAGCACGCCCGGCTACCTCGAGGTGCTGCTCACCGCCGGGGCGGGGCCGCTCGGCACGAAGGACTACCGCATCGTGGTCGAGGCCTCGCCCGTGGATGCGAAGTCGACCTTCGTCCACATGTCGTACTCGTACGCCTACGGGGTCGCGGCGGAGGTCGCGATGCGTGGCTATCTCGCCACCCTCGGGCGCGGCAAGGTGGGCTTCACGATCGTCGATCGCGACGCGGCCGGCGCGCCCGTCTACCTGGGCGACGTCCGCGGCGTGATCGAGCGGAACACCATGCGCTACTACCTCGCGATCGAGGGGTACCTCGCGGCCTCGGCTCTGCCGGCGCCCGAGCGTCGCGAGGGCCGCCTCGAGAACTGGTTCGCCGCGGTCGAACGCTACCCGCGCCAGCTGCACGAGATGGAGCGCGGCGAGTACCTCGCCATGAAGCACCGCGAGCTCGGCCGGCGCGACGCCGATGCGGTGAAGCCCGAGTGAGGGCATGCGGATGATCCGTGCGACGAGGATCGCGGCCGCGTGCTGCGTCGCCGCCGCGGGCGGCTGCGCGACGCTCCCGGACACCGAGTTCCTCTCCGAGCGCTACGTCGCGCAATCGGCGCGCTTCGAGAACGCGCGCGGACCGCTCACGGCGAGGAGGAGCGCCGCCATCGTGGCCGAGCTCAAGCGCCGCTCCGGCGACCTGGACGTGCTCGACAAGCAGATCGCGCTCGAACAGGAGATCGTGGGCAGCCCGCTCGTCGTGGGGAACCGGGTCACGCTCCTCCAGGACGGCCCCGCGACGTACAAGGCGATGCTCGCCGCCATCGCCGGCGCGAAGGACCACGTGAACGTCGAGTCGTACATCATCGAGGACGGCGCGGCGGGAGAGCGCTTCGCCGAGGCGCTCCTCGAGCGCGAGGCCCATGGCGTCCAGGTGAACGTGATCTACGACAGCGTGGGGGCGCTCGCGACCGCCCCGGCATTCTTCGAGCGCCTGTCGCAGGCCGGCGTGAACGTCCTCGAGTTCAACCCCGTGAATCCGCTCTCGATGAAGAAGGCGTGGGCGCCCAACCATCGCGACCACCGGAAGCTCCTGGTGGTGGACGGCCGGGTCGCATTCCTGGGCGGCATCAACATCAGCAACGTGTATTCGGCGGGCTCGGGCGTCGCGGGGAGCCGGCGGGGCGCGGACTCCGGCGGCGGCTGGCGGGACACCGACATCGAGATCGACGGGCCGGCGGTCGCGGAATTCCAGAAGCTCTTCCTCGATACCTGGGAGAAGCAGCACGGGAAGCCGCTCGCGAAGCGGGACTATCTTCCCCGGATCGCATCCCCCGGAACGGAGATCGTCCGGGCGGTGGGGAGCACGCCCGACGATCCGTACAGCCTCATCTACCTCACGCTCATCTCGGCCATCACCAACGCGGAGAAGCAGGTCTACATCACCAACGCCTACTTCGTGCCGGACCCGCAGCTCGTGAAGGCGCTCGTCGAGGCGTCGGGACGCGGCGTGGACGTGAGGCTCATCCTTCCCAGCAATTCGGACTCGGCGCTCGTCGCCAACGCGGGGCGATCGCACTACGCGGAGCTCCTCGAGGGGGGCGTGAAGATCTACGAGCGACGCGGCGCCCCTCTCCACGCGAAGACCGCGGTCGTGGATGGCGTCTGGTCGTGGGTGGGCTCCAGCAACCTCGACTGGCGAAGCGCCCTCGACAACGACGAGATCAACGCCGTGATCCTCGGGCGCGATTTCGCGGGGCAGATGCAGGCCGCGTACGCGCGCGACATCGCGGCGTCCGACGCGATCGACCTCGCGAGCTGGCAGAGGAGGTCGCTCGTGCTGCGGGTGAAGGAGCTGGCGGCCGGGCTGTGGGGCCGGCTCCTCTAGGAAAACCGGGCCTAGCGGCCCGGGGAAGCCTTGGCCGGGGCGCCTTCCACCACGAGCGTGCCCTTCATGTTCGGGTGCAGCGTGCAGATGTAGTCGTAGCGTCCCGGCTTGCGCGCCACGTACGTCCACTTGCGATCCGCGCCGATCTCCTTCGAGTCGAAGGCGCCGGCCGCGGTCACCGTGTGCGGATAGGGATCCTTGTTGACCCAGGTGACCGAATCCCCCTGCTTCACGGTGAGCGTCGGCGGGTCGTACTTCACGGCCTCGATCGTGACCGTATGCTTCGCGGGTGCGGCGAAGGCGCCGGCGGCCACGCCCAGCGCCAGGACGGCGAGGGGAATCCCCCGCCGTACCCGGTCGCGGGCGCCCATCACTTGCCCAGCTTCGACTGCAGCATCTTGGCGTGATCGAGGTGCGCCACGAACGCGGGCCGCACCTTCTCGATGAGGCCCTTCAGCTCCGCGTTCTTCGCGTTGGGGATGAGGACCTTGTCGATCGCATCGAGCACCTGCTCGTGGTACGCCACCTCGTGGTCGACGTATTCCTTGTCGAACTGGGCGCCCTTCAGCGTCTTCAGGTGCTTCACGTTGTCCGCGCCGCCCTTCTTGAGGCTCTCGCTCGTCGGGTTGTCCTCCGGCTTCACGCCCAGCTTCTTCACGAGCGCGGTGGCCTGCTTGTTCACGCCCGAATGATCCGTGACCATCTGCTTGCCGAACGCCTTCACCTCGGCGTTCTTCGACTTCGACTGGGCGAGCTTGCCGGCGTCGATGTCGACCTGGTTCGCCGTGACGACGATGTGCGCGATCTGCGCGTCGTTGGGGCCGCCCTGGGCGAAGGCGGAGCCGGCGGCCGCGAGCGCGGCGGCAGCGATAAAGCTCAACATTTTCATGGAGTTCTCCTGTGTTTTTGGGGGATCCGGGCCCCGGCTTTTGGGCCCGGCTTTGCGCCCTATTGGATGGGGGAAGGACGGCAGCCGTTCCCGGCATGCTAACTTGAATCCCGGAGGCCAACCGATGACGATGAAGAAGGCGGAGCTGGAGAAGCACAAGGCGAAGAAGATTCCCGTGGGCGCGGCCGTCGCGCGCGGCGGCCAGGGAGAGGCGCTCGGGAAGCGCGAGCAGGCCCTCGCGCGCAAGCGCGAGCTGCTCGAGCGCTCGCGGAAGGCGAAGTAGCCGAGCGCGAAGCGGCGGGCACGCCGGCGGAGTAGGCTAGGGGCGCCCCCACCCATGGAGAGCGCCATGACCCTCGCGCGATCGCTGCTGCCCGCCCTCATCCTCCTCGCCCCGCTTTCCGCCGCGGCCGGCCGCTGCGACGATGTCCTCAAGAGGATCGGCTCGAGCCTCGCGGACGTGACCTGCTTCGAGAGCGCCGACCTCACCACGAACAACCCGCAGACCACCCCCGCGAACAATTCCATCCCGGGGCTTCCGCCGTTCGCCTTCACGCCCCAGACCGACCGGAACGTGATCGCGCCGAGCGCCGGGCAGAGGACGCCCATCACGCGGGTGGTCCCCGGCGTGCAGGTCCAGGCGCGGATCGCCTCCGACCCGACCGGCCAGGGCCGCTTCCTCCTGCGGCTCCCGGACGACTGGAACGGCCACCTGGTCGTGGCCGGCGCCTCCGGCACGCGCAGCGAATTCAACGGCGACTTCGCGTGGAGCGACTACGTCGTGCAGAAGGGCTACGCCTACGCCTCGCAGAACAAGGGTGTGCTCAACCTGCGCCTGTCCACCGCCGCCGATCCGCTCGGCTGCCGCCTGAACCCGGCCTCGCCCGTCTTCGTGCACTTCTTCGACAACGACGACGGCCAGCCCTTCTCGCGCTGGGCCCAGTTCATGGTGACGGCGGCCGAGCTCGCGCGCGAAGGCACGAAGGGCGCCTACGGCGACTGGCCGAAGTACACGTACGCCGTCGGCACCTCGAACGGCGGCTACCAGGTCCGCCGCGCGCTGGAGCTCTCGCCCAAGCTCTTCGACGGCGGCGTCGATTGGGAAGGCACGTTCGTGCAGGAAGCGGGGCCGAACCTCCTCACGGACCTGCCGCCCGCGATCCTCAACTTCCCCGACTACGCCGCCTCGGGGAACGATCCGGCGAGCACGGCCGCGAAGAACATCCGCGGCGCGGGCTATCCCCCGGACATCGTCGCGGGGACCACGTCGCTCTGGGGCCTTTACTCCGCGCAGTTCTGGGAAGTGACGCAGTGCCAGTGGCAGAAGCGGCTGGATCCGGCGTACGACACCTACGTCTCGGGAACCGGGACCTACAACTACTTCGCGCGGCTTCCCTTCGCGGACGTGGACCTGCAGCTCGCGAGCTTCGCCACGACGGGCGCCATCCAGGGCCCGCTCGTCACGGTGGCGGGCACCATGGACGGGCTCCTCCCGATCGACCACCATGCGCGGGCCTATGCGCGCAAGGTCGCGGCCGCGCTCGCGGGCACCCACGACAAGAACGCCGAATACCGGCTCTACGAGGTGCAGAACGGGAACCACATCGAGACGTTCAAGGACACGTTCCCGCAGCTGGAGCTGATCGAGCCGCACGCGCAGCGCGCGTTCGACGTCCTGGTCCAGCACGTCGAGCAGAACGTGGCGCTCCCGCCGGACCAGTGCATCGCACGCGGCGGGGCCATCTCCGCCTCGCCCAGCCAGCCCGCGCACTGCGCGAGCCTCTTCGTGCCCTGAGGGCTAGAAGCTCACCGCGTCCCCGCCCTTCAGCTGGAGGATCGCGCGCGCCTCGCGGGGTGTGGCGACCTCCAGCCCGAGGCCCTCGATCACCTGGCGGGCGGCGCGCACCTGCTGCGCGTTCGATTCCGCGAGCCTGCCCGGGCCGATCCAGAGCGAATCCTCGAGCCCCACGCGGACGTTGCCGCCCAGGGCCACCGACTGCGCGGCGATGGGAAGCTGGTTGCGTCCCGCGCCGAGCACGCTCCAGACATAGTCGCTCCCGAAGAGGCGATCGGCCGTCCGGCGCATGTGGGCGACGTCCTCCGGATGCGGACCGATGCCGCCCAGGATCCCGAAGACCGACTGGATGAAGAAGGGCGGCTTCACGAGGCCGCGATCGGCGAAGTGCCGCAACGTGTACAGGTGCCCGATGTCGTAGCACTCGATCTCGAAGCGCGTGCCGTTCGCGGCGCACGTCTCGAGGATGAACTGGATGTCCTTGAACGTGTTCCGGAAGATCCGCTCGTCGGAGCCCGCCAGGTAGGGCCGCTCCCAGTCGTGCCTGAACTCCTTGAACCGGGCGAGCATCGGGAAGAGCCCGAAGTTCATCGAGCCCATGTTGAGCGAGGCCACTTCGGGCTTGAAGTGCGCGCACGGCTTCACGCGCTCGTCCACGGTCATGGTGGGCGCCCCGCCCGTGGTGATGTTCACCACCACGTCGCAGGCCTTCCGGATCTTCGCGAGGAACGGCGCGAACGCTTCCGGCCGCTGGTCGGGCCGTCCGTCCTTCGGGTCGCGCGCATGGAGGTGCACGATCGCGGCCCCGGCCTCGTGGGCGCCGATGGCGGCCTGGGCGATCTCGTCCGCGGTGATCGGCAGGTACGGCGACATGGAGGGGGTGTGGATCGCGCCCGTCACGGCGCAGGTGATCACGACCTTGCGGGGCGCCTTGGTGCGGCTTTCGGCCATGGAATTCTCCGTCGGGATGCGCATCGATCGCGCGCACGTTAGCATGGCACGGCGGCGATGGGTCGCGGGAGGGGGACAGATGGACATGGAGATCGAGGGCCTGCGCGTGATGGTGAGCGCGGGCGCCACGGGGATCGGGCGGGAGATCGCGCGGGCCTTCGTGCGCGAGGGCGCGCGCGTGCACGTGTGCGACGCCGACGCCGCGGGGCTGGAGGCGCTGCGGGCGAGCGATCCGGCCCTCACGGGGTCGAAGTGCGACGTCGCCGTGCGCGCGGAGGTCGCGCGCTTCTTCGCCGAAGGGATCGCCGCGCTGGGCGGCCTCGACTGCTTCGTGAACAACGCGGGCATCGCGGGTCCCACGGGCAGGATCGACGAGATCGATCCCGCGGAATGGGACCGGTGCATCGCGATCGACCTCACGGGCCAGTTCAACTGCGCGCGCCTCGCGGTGCCGCACCTGCGCCGCTCGCCGAACGCGAGCCTCATGAACGTCTCCTCGCTCGCCGGGCGCCTGGGCTTCCCGATGCGCACGCCCTACGCGTCCGCGAAGTGGGGCGTCGTGGGCCTTTCCCGGTCGCTCGCGATGGAGCTGGGGCCGGACGGCATCCGGGTGAACGCGCTCCTTCCCGGCATCGTGGCGGGCGAGCGCCAGGTGCGCGTCCTCACCGCGCAGGCCCGGGCGCGCGGCATCTCGTTCGAGGAGATGGAGCGGCTCGCACTTTCCTATACGTCGCTCAAGGAATACGTGACGCCGGGCGAGCTCGCGGACCTGGTCGTCTTCGTCGCGAGCCCGCGCGGCCGCATGATCTCCGGACAGGCGCTCTCGGTCTGCGGAGACACGGGCATGCTGGGATAGGCGCGCACGCGCCTCAGGGCCGCCGGGCCGCGATCCCGCGCTCGTGGAGGACCAGCCCCACGCCGCTCGCGACGATCACCGCCATCCCGAGCGCGGAGAGGCCGTCCGGGAGCTGGCCGAAGATCGGTACCCGTAGAACGTGGCCCAGAGCATCTGGATGTAGGTGAACGGCGCCACGAGGGAGGCGGGCGCGCGCAGGAAGGCGGCGATGAGGAGGCCGTGGCCCGCGCCCGCGAGGAGGCCCAGCACGACGAAGAAGCCCGCGTCGCGCATCGCGAACTCGCCCGGCATCTCCACGAACGGGATCGCGGCGGAGAGGACGGCCGTCCCCACGAGGGCGGAATAGAAGAGCGTCGTGTGCGCGCTGTCGCGCGGGAGCTTCCGCGTGAGGAGCTGGTAGAGCGCGTTCGCGATCGCGGCGAGGACGAGGAGCCCGGTGGCCGGATGGAACACGGCCGACCCCGGGCGCACGAGGATCAACACGCCCGCGAAGCCGCCCAGCGCCGCGAGCCAGCGCCCGCGCGTGGGCCGCTCGCCCAGGATCGGGTACGAGAGGACGATCGCGAACATGGGCGCGAGGAAGCTGATCGCGGAGCCTTCGGCGAGCGGCAGGAAGCGCAGCGCCCCGAAGAAGCACGAGGTGGCCACGATGAGGCAGAGCGATCGCAGGAGCTGCGCGCGCAGGTGGTGCGTGCGCCAGAAGCCCGGGCCGCTGCGGTGCCAGGCGATCGGCGTGGTGACGACCATCTGGCCCGCGTAGCGGGCCCACACGACTACGAAGAGGGTATGGTCGCGGACGAGGTACTTGGCCGTCGCGTCGAGGGTGCTGAAGAAGAGGCCCGCGAGGAGGACGAGCGGCAGCGCGCGGCGCAGCGATTGCTCCGGGTGCATCGCCCGCCGCCCGTCATCGTCCTTTCCACTGCGGCGCGCGCTTGCCGAGGAACGCGTCCATGCCTTCGCGGAAGTCCGCGCTCATGTAGCACATGAGGATCAAGTCCTCCGCTTCCTCGCGGGTGAGGCGCTGCTGCAGCCGCCGCAGCCCCTCCTTGGTCGAGCGCAGCGTCAACGGCGCGTGGCCGGCCACGATGCCCGCGAGCTCCCCGGCGCGCTTCTCGAGCGCGGGCAGGTCATCCAGGAGCTCCGTCACGAGGCCCAGCCGCAGCGCCTCGTCCGCCTCCACCAGCCGCGCGGTGAAGATGAGGTCCTTCACGCGCGCGGGCCCCACGAGCGCGGTGAGGCGCGCGAGGCTCGCGCTCGAGAGGCAGTTCCCGAGCGTGCGCGCGATCGGGAAGCCGATGCGCGCGTTGCGGGCGGCGATCCGCAGATCGCAGCACGCGGCGATGGCCGCACCCCCGCCGGTGCAGGCGCCCGCGATCGCGGCGATGGTGGGCACCCGGCACTGCTCGAGCGCGGTGAGGATGCGGTCGATGCGCGCCTCGTAGTCGAGAGAATCCTGCGGGGTCTTGAAGGCGCGAAACTGGTTGATGTCCGTCCCGGAGGCGAACGCCTTCTCGCCCTGCCCGCGCAGCACCATCACGCGCAGCGCCGGGTCGGCGTTCGCCGCCTCGCAGATCGCCGCCAGCTCCTCGTACATCGCGAAGGTGAGGGCGTTCCTCGCCTCCGGGCGGTTGAAGGTGATCCAGGCGACGTCGCCGCGGCGTTCGTGGAGGAGGTCTGGCATGGCGGCTTTTTCGCGGACCGGGGCGGGGGAAGGCTTGCGGAGTTTCCGTGGTGCAGAATACAACATGTCGCGGGCCCCCCCGTGGCCCGGAACCAGGAGGCCTTCCATGTTCGACGCGCTGGCGATCCCCTTCGACGCGAAGATGCTCTTCAATACCGTGAAGCTCAAGCCCGGCGTGAGCCTGGAGGACGTCGAGCTCGCCATCGGGGAGATGTGCAACGTCGTGAAGGCCGCCTACGGCGGCGACGAGGGGGGCTTCTGCGGCGGCCAGGTGTTCCGCTTCTCCGGCTTCGCATCGGACGAGGGCTCGCTGGGCGGCGTGCGGCCCGCGGATGCGCACGTGGCGATCGTCACGTACTGGCGCTCGTTCGAGGCGCACGAGCGCTCGCACGCCGACGCGGCCTTCCGCGACAAGTTTTCCGCGCTCGCCTCGATGTGCAGCGAGAGCCTGGAGCTGGGCTACGAGATGCTCTGGCAGGGCGGCCCGGAGCGCGCCTAGCCCTTCAGGCGGTTCCTCACGAGCCAGGCGTCCACGCGCGCGACGATCTCGTCCACGTGCGGGTGCTCCATCCCGCGCTGCCGGCCCATCGCCTGGACGAGGCGGTCGACCCGCTCGATGTTGGGCGCTCCGGCGGCGAGGGCGCGCGCGGCGGAGGAGGGCGCGCGGAGCGACTGCGCCGCGAGCGCGTATTTCTCGAACGGCACCAGGTCGGCCGCGGCCGCGCCCATCGACACGCACAGCTCCGCCACCCATTCGTACACCGAGCGCGCGGTCCCGATCTCGCCGTGCACCGCGTCGCGGATGGAGCGCACGCCCCCGTCCAGCACGCAGCGATAGTTTCCCGAGAGGAGCATCGCCCACTTGGCGAGCGGCACGAAGACCGAGTCGTGCACCTTGAGCTTCACCGGGAGGTCGATCGCCTCGCCGCCCGCGTCGAGCCGCGCGGCCTCGATTCCGCCGGAGAGCTCGCGCAGGAGCGCCGTGTGCTCCGCGCCCTCGAAGGCGGCCGCCTTGAAGTTGGTGGGAAGGCGCACCTCCAGCACGTTTCCGGGGGAATCCGGCGGCCGGAAGGCCTGCGGGTCCGGGCTGCAGAGCGTCATGAGCCCGGGATCGAACGCGTCCCAGAGCGTGGAGTCGGTGTAGCTCTCGATGCAGCGCGCCGTGTCGATGCCCGGGATGCGGGCGAGGTAGGGAAGCGGCGGCATGTTCATGATCGACAGGCACGGCACGCGCGATCGCGCCGTGGCGTCGAAGAGCTCGCGCACCCCCGGGAGCCGGTATTGCGGCTCCTGCATCGCGAGCACGGCGAGGTCGTGGTCCGCGGGATCCGCGGCGTCCGGCGTCGTGGCGGTAACGCAGCCCGCGAGCTCGCGCGTGCGGATCTCGACCGGCGCGTCGCGGCCTTTCACCGGCATGCGGACGACCACGCCCTCGGCGTTGATGAGGGCTGCGGTGGGCGCCCGGCACACGAGCTTCACCGAGTGCCCGGCGAGGGCGAGCTTCATGCCGAGGAGCGAGCCGTAGGAAGCGCCGAATACGAGGATGCTGCGTCGAGCCATGACGATCTCTCCGGTCGTGCGGCCGAGCTTCGGCCCTTCACCCCATCTCACCATCGCGCGGTCGCGCGCGGAATCGGTATTGCGGCAATCGAGGTTTCGCCGAATGCGAAGGGTGCCCGTAGTCCGACCGGCACGGGCGCGGCGCCACGGGACGCAATGCCCGAAACCTAGAAAAGAGGCTCGTGCATCCTTTACGGAGCCCCCATGCAAGGGAGTCGATGGCGCAACCGCCTGGCGGCGCATGCCGCGGTCATCCTGGGTCTCGCCTCGGGCGTGGCGCCGCCGCTCGCCGCGGCGGCGGTCCCGCGCTGGACGGTGGTGGACCTGGGCACGCTGGGAGGGCCGGGAAGCTACGCCACGGCGGTGAGCGATACGGGATTCGTGGCCGGCTGCTCGGACGTGATGCCGCAGGGCGTGCATGCCTTCCTCTACTACCGGGGCGTGATGCGGGACCTCGGCACCGCCACTGACGACGGCGGCAACAGCTGCGCGCTCGCGGTGAACGACGCGGGCACGGCGGCGGGGCGCGCAGGCGACGGCGAGCTCGTCGTCTGGAGCGGGGACTCGGTGACCCGCCTGGGCGTGAAGGGGAACATCGGGGCGATCAACGACGCGGGCGCCATCGTGGGAAGCCATCCGGACGGCACGCGGACGGTCGCTTTCCTCTACCAGGGCGGCACGCTCGCCGACATCGGGAACCCGGCCATCGGGAGCGAGGCCACCGCCATCAATGCGCGCGGCGAGGTCGTGGGCGCCTCCGATGGACGCGCTTTCCTCTACCGCGACGGGACGCTGCTGGACCTGGGCACCCTGGGCGGCGGCAGCAGCATCGCGAAGGGCATCAACGACCGCGGCGAGGTGGTGGGCATGGCCGCGGACGAGCACGGGGCACCGGGTGCCTTCCTCTTCGACGGCACGCTGCGGCCGTTACCGGGGACGGCCGATTCCGCGGCGATCGACATCAACGATCGGGCCGAGATCATCGGGAGCGCGGAGGGGAGCTTCGGCTACATCGTCGTGCACGATGCGCTCACGCGGCTGGACGCGTTGCCGGAGGTGCGCGCACAGGGCCTGCACCGGGTCGAGCCCAAGGCGATCAACAACCGCGGCTGGATCGCGGGCACCGCGGTGAACGCGCAGGGCGACACGCGGGCCGTCCTCCTCGTCCCGCGGCAGGGAAGCTAGGCGGAACGGCGGCGGATCCAGGCGTCGTCGTGGCTGTCCACCAGGATCTCCGAGAGCCGGATCGAGGCCTCGGTGAAGACGATCGCCAGCGCGTTCACGAGGCGGACCGACTCGCTCGTCTCCTCGCCGTAGCAGGAGACCAGGTCGAACGCATAGGTGGAGACGTCGAGCGCGCAGAGGAGCCGACGCGGACGGCAGCGCTCGGGGAGGAGCGCGATTTCGGAGGGGTCGAGCGATGCGACGCACTCCTCGGCCGCGCGGATCACGTCCGACTCGGTCACGGCGCTGCGGATCCGTTCCTGGATCCCGGGGGCGATCAACGGGCAAGCTCCTTCGGCGGGGTCCCGCCGATTATGCCCGTTCGCGTTAACGGATGCTAATGCCCGGGCGCCCTCCCGAGAGCCGCCGCGGGCCGGCGCCGGGAGGCGACATGCAGGGCGATCGCGGCTCGCGCGTTCCTGCGGATCGCAGCGTCCCGGCCGTGCAGGATCCAGAGCCGGACGAGGCCGCTCAGGAACATGGTGGTCTCGATCGCGGCGACCTGCGGCTCGAACGCCTCCGCGAGCTCGCCCTCCGCGCGGGCCTCGCGGTACGCGGTCTCCAGCGCCTTCGCGAGCCGGTCGATGTTGCGGGCCGCCGCGTCGAGCTCGCCGCCCATGCGTCCCACGTACTCGCAGCGGAACTGCATGACCACCAGCGCCTGGCGGGTGCGGGCGTCGTTCTCCAGCGTGGAGAGGAACGCGGCGAGGAAGCGCTCGATGCGGTCCAGGGCGCCGGTGCCGTCGCGGCGCAGGAGCTCCGTGTTCGCCTCGTCGAGGAGGGGGAGGGAGACGTGCTCGCGGATCGCGCGAAGGATGTCGCCCTTGCCGCCGAAGTGGTGGTACACCGCGCCGCGCGTGACGCCGGCCTCGGCCGCGATCTGCTCCATGGTGGCGCTCGTGATGCCGTAGCGGTCGAAGCAGGCGAGGGCGCCCTCGACGATGGCCGCGCGGGTCCGCGCCGCGTCCTCCTTGGTCCTGCGCATCGGCGCCGTCCAGATACGTTCGTTGGAGAACGTATATAATAGCCTGCTTCCGTCGTCCCCCGAGCCCTCGCCCCATGACGTTCGCCCCGTTCGCGCCGCGGCGCGCAGCCCTGTCCATTCTCGCGACTTGCCTTTTCCTCGCCGCCTGCGGCCACAAGGAGGGCGCACAAGGGCCGGGAGGCGCGGGCGCCGCGCCGCCGCCGCTCCCCGTGACCGTGATCGAGGTCCACACCCGCAAGGTGCCGATCTCGCTGGAGGCGGTGGGCCAGGCCGAGGGATCGCGCGAGGTGGAGATCCGCGCGCGCGTGAACGGCATCATCGAGAAGCGCCTCTACGACGAGGGCGCTCCCGTGAAGGCGGGCGCGGTCCTCTTCCAGATCGATCCCGCGTCCTACGCGCTCGCGGTGGAGGAGGCGAGGGCGGCGCTGCAACAGGAGCGCGTGAAGAAGGAGCTCGCCGAGGTGGACGCGAGGCGCCTGGAGCCCCTCGCGCGCGAGAAGGCGATCTCGGAGCGCGAGCTCGACCAGGCGCTCGCCACCGCCAAGCAGGCGACGGCATCCATCGCCTCGGCCGAGGCGAAGCTCAAGGAAGCGGAGCTCGACCTCGCCTACACCAGGGTGAGCGCGCCGATCTCCGGCATCACCGGGCGGGCCCTGCGCTCCGAAGGCAGCCTCGTCACCGCGAACACGGATTCGAGCCTCCTCACGACGCTCACCCAGGTGAATCCGATCTGGGTGCGCTTCCCGCTCGCCGAGGCCGAGTTCAAGCGCGTGCGCGGCGCGGCGCGCGAGACGAACGTGCAGCTCGTGGACGAGGCCGGCAAGGTCGTGGCCGACCACGGGCGGCTCAACTTCACGAGCTCCACGGTCGACCCGAAGCTGGGGGCGGTGCAGCTGCGCGCGGAGTTTCCGAATCCGCAGATGAAATGGCTGCCGGGACAGTTCGCCAAGGTGCGCATCCTCGCCGGGCAGCAGGAGGCGATGCTCATCCCGCAGGGCGCGGTGCTGCAGTCGGAGCAGTCGCGGATGGTGATGACCGTGGGCCCCGGCGACAAGGTCGTGCCCAAGCCCGTGGAGACCGCCAACTGGGTGGGGAGCGACATGGTCGTGACGGGCGGCCTCGCGGAGGGCGACCGCGTGATCGTCGACAACCTCATGAAGATGCGCCCGGGCGCGGTCGTGGAGCCGCACGCTCCGGGCGAGAAGCCGTCCGCGCCGGCGCCCGCGCCCGCCAACGCCCCGGCGAGAGCCGCGAAGTAGGCCGTCATGGGGAATTTCTCGCGCTTCTTCATCGAGCGTCCCATTTTCGCGAGCGTGCTCGCGATCATCATCACGCTGGCGGGCCTCCTCGCGGGCTTCTCGCTCCCGGTCGCGCAATACCCGGAGATCTCGCCCCCGACGGTGACGATCTCCACGGTCTACCCGGGCGCGAGCGCGGAGACGATCGCGCAGACCGTCGCCGCCCCCATCGAGGAGCAGCTCTCGGGCGCGGAAGGGATGGTCTACTTCCAGTCGAGCGCGGGCTCGGACGGGCAGCTCAACATCACGGCCACCTTCGAGGTGGGCACCGACATCGACCGCGCGACGTTCCAGCTGAACAACCGCGTGCAGACCGCGCTCCCGCGCCTTCCGGACGACGTGCGGCGGAACGGCGTGATCGTCCAGAAGCGCTCGAACGACATCCTCCTCGTGATCGGCCTCTTCTCGCCCAAGGGGACGCAGGCGACGACGACGATGGCCGACTACGCGAGCGCCAACATCATCGACGACCTGAAGCGCATCCCCGGCGTGGGCGACGTGCTCCTCTTCGGCTCCGGCTCGTCGATGCGCGTATGGCTGCATCCGGACCGCATGGCGCGACTGGGGGTGACGCCCTCGGACGTCGCGAACGCGATCCGCGGCCAGAACGCGCAGTTCGCCGCGGGCAAGGTGGGCGCGGAGCCGGCGCCGAAGGGCCAGGACCTCACCTACACCGTGACGGTGCGCGGGCGCCTTTCCAGCGTCGAGGAGTTCGAGAACATCATCGTCCGCGCCGACGCCCCGAACGGCGTGCTGAGGATCAAGGACATCGCGACCGTGGAGCTGGGCGCCCAGACCTACGACACGCCCGCCACCGTCGACGGGAAGCCCGCGGTCGGGATGGCCGTCTTCCTGCAGACGGGCGCCAACGCGCTCGACGTCGCGAAGAGCATCAAGGCGCGCCTGGTGGAGGCGAAGCAGGCGTTCCCGCCGGACATGGACTACCTGGTGCCCTTCGACACGACGCTCGTGGTGAAGAGCTCGATCCACGAGGTGCAGAAGACGATCTTCGAGGCGGCGATGCTGGTGCTCCTCGTGGTCTTCATCTTCCTGCAGAGCTGGCGTGCCACGCTGATCCCGATGCTCGCCGTGCCGGTGTCGATCATCGGCACCTTCGCGGGCCTGTACATCCTCGGCTTCTCGATCAACACGCTGACACTCTTCGCGATGGTGCTCGCGATCGGGATCGTCGTGGACGACGCGATCGTGGTGCTGGAGAACGTCGAGCGCCTCATGCGCGAGGAGAACATGGGCGCCTACGAGGCCTCGGTCGAGGCGATGCGGGAGGTCTCCGGCGCGCTGATCGCGATCGTGCTGGTGCTCTGCTCCGTGTTCATCCCGGTGGCGTTCCTGGGCGGGATCGCGGGCCAGCTCTACAAGCAGTTCGCGGTGACGGTCGCGGTGGCGGTGGTGATCTCCGGCTTCACGGCGTTGACCCTCACGCCGGCGCTCTGCTCGCTGCTGCTGAAGCCCGGCCACCACGAGGCGCGCATCTTCCATCCCTTCAACGCGGGATTCGCGAAGGTGACGCGCACCTTCCTCTGGGGCGTCAACACGGCGCTCCGGCGGCGCCTCATGGCCGCCATCGGGTTCCTCATCGTGGTGCTCGCGGTGGCGGGGCTCTTCTACTTCGTGCCGCGAAGCTTCATCCCGCCGGAGGACCAGGGCTACCTCATCAGCTCGATCCTGCTCCCGGACGGCGCGTCGCTCCAGCGCACGCAGAAGACCGGCGCGCAGTTCCAGAAGATCCTCGAGAAGGACCCGTCCATCGCCCACGCGTTCGTGGCCGCCGGGCGCGACTTCATCGGCGGCGGCAACAAGCCCAATGCGGGCACCGCGTTCATCCTGCTGAAGGACTGGGAGGACCGCACGCGCACGGCCTCGCAGATCGCGGGCGACCTCACGCGCCAGGCGATGCAGTTCCCGGACGGCATCGCGTTCGTCTTCAACCCGCCCGCGATCCGCGGCCTGGGAAGCGCCGGCGGCTTCGAGTTCTACGTCCAGTCGCGCACCGACTCCGATCCGAAGCGCCTCGGCAACGCGGTGCAGGGCCTCACCGCCGCCCTCCAGAAGGATCCGAAGCTCACGGGCATCAACACGTTCTTCCGGCCGACCGTCCCGCAGATCCACGTGGAGGTGAACCGCGAGCAGGCGTTGTCGCTGGGCGTCCCGGTGACGGACGTCTTCGACGCGCTGCAGAGCACGCTGGGCGCGCTCTACGTGAACGACTTCAACCTCGCGGGCCGCACGTACCGCGTGCAGGTGCAGTCCGAGGCGCCGTTCCGCGCGCGCCCGGACCAGATCGGCGGCATCTTCGTGCGCTCGACCACGACCAACGAGATGATCCCGGTGAACGCCGTCCTCAAGGTGCAGGACACGGTGGGCGCGGAGCAGGTCGACCGCTTCAACGGCTTCATCGCCGCGAAGGTGCTGGGGAACGGCGCCGCGGGCGTGAGCTCCGGCGAGGCGATCCAGGAGGTGGAGCGCGTGGCGGCCCAGTCGCTTCCCCCGGGCTACACCGTGGCCTGGAGCGGCCAGGCGTTCCAGGAGAAGCGCACCGGGAACGCCTCGATCTTCGCCTTCGGGCTCGCGATCGTGATGGTCTACCTCATCCTCTCCGCGCTCTACGAGCGCTGGCGGCTTCCCTCCGCGGTGGTGCTCGCCGTGCCGTTCGCGGTCTTCGGCGCGCTGGGACTGGTCGCGGTGCGCGGGATGGAGAACGACATCTACTTCCAGATCGGCCTCGTGGTGCTGATCGGGCTCGCGGCGAAGAACGCCATCCTGATCGTGGAGTTCGCGCAGCAGGGCCTTCTCGCGGGCATGAGCGCCAGGGACGCGGCGCTGCAGGCCGCGCGCCTGCGCTTCCGGCCGATCGTGATGACCTCGCTCGCGTTCGTGTTCGGGGTGATGCCGCTTTCCGTCGCGAGCGGCGCCGGATCGGCCGCGCGCCGCTCCATGGGCACCGGCGTCGTGGGCGGCATGCTCATCGCAACCTTCATCGCGACGATCTTCGTGCCGCTCTTCTTCACGGTCTTCGCACGCCGCCAGAAGATGGGCGAGCAGGCGAAGCGGGAGCCCGGCGCGCCCGGGGAGCCGCCGCACGGGGAGGCGCCATGAGGCGCGCCGCAGCGCTCGCCGCGGCGCTCGCGCTGGGCGGCTGCATGGTGGGGCCGGACTACCGCCGCCCCGACCTCCAGGTGCCGGGAGCCTTCACGGAAGCGGAAGGGAAGGGCGCCACCCTGGGCGCCGTCCCCGCGCAATGGTGGGGGCTCTACGGCGATCCGCTCCTGGACGACCTTGTGAAGGCCGGCCTGGAGCGGAACGCCGACGTCCGCCTCGCCGCGGCGCGCGTCGAGGAGGCCGAGGCCGCGCTTCGCGAGGCGCGCGCGACGCTCTTCTTCCCGCTGGTGCAAGGCGAGGCCGGCGCCTCGCGCGGGCGCACCATCCAGCTGGGCACGCAGAGCACGTTCACGCTGGGCCTTTCCACCTCCTTCGAGATCGACCTCTGGGGAAGGCTGCGGCGCGCCGAGCGCTCGACCCGCGATGCGCTCCTCGCCTCCCGCTACGGCGAGGACACGGTGGCCCTCACGCTCGCCGCGACCATCGCGCGCACGTACTTCACGGCGCTCTCGCTCGATTCGCAGCTTGCGGCCTCGGACGAGAGCCTGCACGCGGCCCAGGACTCGCTCGACCTCGCGCAGAAGCGGCTGAACGGCGGCGTGGGCTCCGCCCTCGACGTCTACCAGGCCGGCGCGCTCCGGTCGTCGACGGCCGCGCAGTCGAAGGAGATCGCGCGGCAGCGCGCGGCGATCACCCACCAGCTGGGGCTCCTCACGGGCCGGCTGGACATCGTGGTCCCGCCGAAGGACCTCGCATCCCTCCCGATTCCCACGCTGCCGCCGGCGGGCCTTCCCTCCGCGCTCCTCGAGCGCCGGCCGGATGTCCGCCAGGCGGAGGCGGCGCTCATGGGCGCCACGGAGCGGATCGGCGTCGCGCGCGCCTCGCAATTCCCCACCCTCACCCTCTCCGGCTCCTTCGGCGTCCAGAGCGCGGACCTCGACAGGCTCTTCTCGACCGGCTCGCGGGTGTGGTCCGCGGGCGCGGGGCTGCTGGGACCCGTGATCGACGCCGGGCGGTATGCGGCGCGCACCGACCAGGCGGTCGCGCAGGCAAAGCAGGCGGAGGCGACCTACCAGCGCGCGGTGGAGACCGCCTTCCGGGACGTCTCGGACGCGCTCTCGAATGTCCGCTACGCGGCGGACTCCGAGAACGACCTCGCCACCCGCGTGGACGAGGCGCGCAGCGCCCTTCGCCTCGCGCAGCTGCGCTACCAGCGCGGCTATTCCGCGTACCTCGAGGTGCTCGACGCCGAGCGGACGTTGAACGACGCCCAGCTCGCGTTCATCCGCAACCGCCAGGCGTACCTCTCGTTCACCGTGGACCTCATGAACGCGTTGGGCGGCGGCTGGACGGACCCGGAGACGGCCGCGAGGAAATAGCGGGAGGGCGGCCTGCCGTTCGCCCGCGTCACAGGCCTCTTGCCTGCGGGTATGGTATTGGCCCCCGGCCCCCGGAGGACAATCACCGAGAATGGGAGGCTTCGTCCCGGGTACCGGGCACCGAACGCGATCCCCGGGGGAGAACGACATGACCGCTCGCAAGATCCTGATCCTCGGCGCCTCCTACGGCTCGCTCCTGGGCGTGAAGCTCGCCCTCGCGGGCCACTCCGTGCGGCTCGTGTGCCTGCCGGCGGAGGCGAAGCTCATCAACGAGAAGGGCGCGATCGTGCGCATGCCCGTGCGCGGCCGCGAGGGGCTGGTCGAGGTGAATTCGCTGAAGCTCGCCGGCGAGGTGACGGCCGGCGGCGCGCAGGACGCGGACCCGAAGGTCTTCGACCTGGTGGTCCTCGCGATGCAGGAGCCGCAGTACGGCTCCGCGGGCGTGCGCGAGCTTCTCCAGGCCGTGGCCACGTCGCGCGTGCCGTGCATGTCGATCATGAACATGCCGCCGCTTGCGTACCTCGCCCGCGTCCCCGGCATCGACGCCGCGCGCTGCCGCGATGCCTACAGCGACCCGGCCGTGTGGGACGCGTTCGACCCGAAGACGATGACGCTCTGCAGCCCGGACCCGCAGGCGTTTCGCCCCCCGGACCAGGAAGTGAACGTGCTGCAGGTCCGGCTCCCGACCAATTTCAAGGCCGCGCGCTTCGATTCGGAGAAGGACACGGCGCTGCTGCGCGAGATCGCGGCGGGCGTCGAGGCGGCGCGCTTCGAGCTGGGGGGCGAGAGGATCGAGCTGCCCGTGAAGCTCAAGGTCCACGACTCCGTGTTCGTGCCGCTCGCCAAGTGGGCGATGCTCATGGCGGGGAACTACCGGTGCGTGCAGGCCGATAGCGTGCGCTCCATCCGGGACACGGTCCACGGCGACCTGGCGGCCTCGCGCGCGGTATACGAGTGGGTGGTGGAGCTTTGCGTGTCGCTGGGCGCCAGCCGCGACGACATGGTGCCCTTCGACAAGTACGCGAACGCGGCGCTCTCGCTCCAGAGCCCGTCGTCGGCCGCCCGCGCGCTCGCCGCCGGCGCCCCGCGGATCGAGCGCGTCGATCGGCTGGTCCAGGCGGTGGGCGCGCAGCACGGGAAGCGCTCGGCCGCGATCGACGAGATCGTCTCGCGGGTCGACGCCTGGCTCGTGAGGAACCGCCGCAAGGGCTGAGGCCGCGGCGGGGGCGAAAACGCCGCAACCGCCCGGGAAATGCGGTGTCGAACCGCGTTTCCCGGACTTGCCCCCATGCCCCAGCCGAACGGCGGCGAGAGCCGCGCCCGCAAGGAAAGCCGCCAGGATCGCCGGCGCGAGCAGCAGAGGGACGAAAAGGAGCAGAGGGACGTCGCCGAGCGCTCCGCGCCGCGCACGCCCGTCATCTACCAGGTGGTTCGCCTCCACGGCGAGGAGGAGATGTCCCGCCCGGGCACCTCGCTCTGGTGGTCCGGCATGGCGGCGGGACTCTCGATCAGCTTCTCGCTCCTCGCCCAGGGGGTCCTCCAGGCGCACCTGCCCCAGGCCGCATGGTCGAGCCTCGTGCGCGACCTGGGCTACCCGATCGGGTTCGTGATGGTGGTCCTCGCGCGCCAGCAGCTCTTCACCGAGAACACGATCACGATGGTGCTCCCCGTCATGGCGCGGCCGTCGCTCGCCGCGTTGGGGACCCTCACGAAGGTCTGGGCGATCATCCTCGGCGCCAACCTCGCGGGAACCCTGGTCGCGGCGGCCTTCTGCACGTTCACGCCGGTCCTGGAGCCCCAGGTGCGCGACGCCATGCTCGCGATCGCGCGCCAAGCCATGGACAAGGCGCCGCTCGCCGTCTTCTTCCACGGGATCACCGCGGGCTTCCTCATGGCGGCGATGGTGTGGCTCCTTCCCAGCGCGGAGTCGGCGCAGTTCTTCGTGATCGCCGCGATGACCTATCTCATCGCCATCTCCGGCGCGGCCCACATCGTCGCCGGAAGCACGGAGTCCTTCCTGCGGCTGCTCGCCGGGGACGCGGGGCTCGCGAGCGTGGTCGCGGGCTACCTGCTCCCGGCCCTCCTCGGGAACGTCGTGGGCGGCACCGTCCTCTTCGCGCTGATCTCGTACGCGCAGGTGATGAAAGAGATCTAGGAAAGGAACCCGCCGGCGGATCGCTGTCGAACGGGTCTGGCCAGCGCATTCTTTCCGGAGGTGTCCCATGCGCGCGAAGGTGTTGAGCCCGGGCGAGCCCCGGGTGATCGCAATGGTCTTCGAGACGGGCGAGGATCCGGTCGCCGCGCTCACCGATTTCGCGGCGGACCACTCGCTGCGCGCCGCGAGCTTCACCGCCATCGGCGCCTTCAGCGAGGCGACCCTCGGCTACTTCGAGTGGGACAAGAAGGAATACCGGCGGATCGAGGTCTCCGAGCAGGTCGAGGTGCTCTCCCTCATGGGCGACATCGCCTTCGAGGGCGAGAAGGCGAGGCTCCACGCGCACGCGGTGCTCGGGCGCCGCGACGGCTCGGCGTGCGGCGGGCACCTCCTCGCCGCGAAGGTACGGCCGACGCTCGAGGTGATCCTCAGCCAGGCGCCGAGCTACCTCGCACGGGTCCACGATCCGGAAAGCGGGTTGGCCTTGATCCGGCTCGACCGCTGAATCCCGGCGCCCGGTCCGCCGGGAGTAAAGTAGGCGCACCGCCACATCTCGAGGTTCTCGGGCATGGATACCGCGACGCGGGACGTTCGCCGCTACGACAACCACATCGCCGGCGAGCGCGTCCCGGCGGCCGAGGGCCGCCGTTTCGTTTCCACCAATCCCACCACCGGAAAGCCCTGGGGCGAGTTCGCCGACTCCGGCGGCGCGGACATCGACCGCGCCGTGCGCGCCGCGCAGGCGGCGTTCGCCGGTCCGTGGGCGCGCCTGTCGCCCACGCGGCGCGGCCGGCTCCTGATGGCCTGGGGCGACCGGATCGCCGAGCACGCCGAGGACATCGCCGCGATCGAGACGCAGCAGAACGGCAAGCTCGTGGCCGAGATGCGCGCGCAGGCGAAGGTCGTCAAGGATTTCCTCTACTATTTCGGCGGGCTCGCGGACAAGATCGAGGGCCGGGTGATCCCCCTCGAGCGCTCGAGCGTCCTGAACTACACGCTGCGCGAGCCCCTGGGCGTCGTGGGCGTGATCGTCCCCTGGAATTCGCCGACCTTCCTCACGATCATGAGCGTGGCGCCGGCGCTCGCGGCGGGAAACACGATCGTGCTGAAGCCCTCCGAGGTCACCTCCGCCTCCGCCTTCGAGCTGGCGCGCCTCGCGGAGGAGGCGGGGATCCCGCCCGGCGTGGTGAACGTGGTGACGGGTGCGCGCGAGGCGGGCGAGGCCCTCGTCGACCATCCGGGCGTGGCGAAGATCGCGTTCACCGGAAGCGAGGGCGGCGGGAAGGCGATCGCCGCGAAGTGCGGCGCGCGGCTCGCGGGCTGCACGCTCGAGCTGGGCGGCAAGAGCCCCAACATCGTCTTCGGCGATGCGAACCTGGACCAGGCGGAGGCGGGCGTCCTCGCGGGCATCTTCGCCGCGGCCGGCCAGACCTGCGTCGCGGGCTCGCGCGCCTTCGTGCACGAGAGCGTCTACGACGAGATGCGCGAGCGCCTCGTGAAGCGCGCCCGTGCCATCCGCCTGGGCGACCCGCTGCGCGCCGAGACGCAGATGGGCCCCGTGGCGACCCGCGCGCAGCTGGAGAAAGACCGGACGATGGTCGAGCGCGCGGTGGGCGAGGGCGCCCAGGTGCTCTGCGGGGCGCAACGGGCGAAAGTCGCGGGATTCGAGGACGGGCTCTTCTACGAGCCCACGATCCTCCACAACGCGGGCCCCGCCAGCTCGATCATGAACGAGGAGGTGTTCGGTCCCGTGCTCGCGTTGACCCGCTTCCGGGACGACGACGAGGTCGTGAGGCTCGCGAACGCCACGCGCTTCGGGCTCGCCGCGGGATTCTGGACGCGCGATCTGCGCCGCGCGCACATCCTCGCGCGGAAGCTGCAGGCGGGCACGGTCTGGATCAACACCTACCGCGCGCTCACGTTCAATTCGCCTTTCGGCGGCTACAAGGCGAGCGGCCTCGGGCGCGCGAACGGGATGGAGTCCGTCGACCAGTACCTCCAGACGAAGAGCGTGTGGGTCGAGACGGGCGACGAGGTGCAGGATCCGTTCGTGCTCCGGACGTAGGGGGCCGCTTGCGGATCGGGGTGCCGAAGGAGATCAAGGACAACGAATTTCGCGTGGGCCTCACGCCGGGGAGCGTGCGCGAGGTCGCGGCCCATGGCCACGAGGTGCTGGTCGAGACGGGCGCGGGCGCGGGGATCGGCGCGGCGGACGGCGACTATGCGTCCGCGGGCGCGCGCATCGCCGCGACGGCGGAGGAGGTCTTCGCGCGCGCCGAGATGATCGTGAAGGTGAAGGAGCCCCAGCCGGCCGAGCGCAAGCGCCTGAGGCCCGGGCAGGTGCTCTTCGCGTACCTCCACCTGGCACCCGATCCGGACCAGGCGCGCGAGCTCATGGCGGGCGGCGCGACCGGCATCGCCTACGAGACGATCGTGGGCCCGGGCGGCGGCCTCCCGCTCCTCGCGCCGATGTCGGAAGTCGCGGGGCGGCTCTCCGTGCAGGCGGGCGCGCATTGCCTCGAGAAGGCCCAGGGCGGGATGGGCATCCTCCTGGGCGGCGTTCCCGGCGTGCCGCCCGCCAAGATCGCGATCCTGGGCGCGGGCTTCGTGGGCACCAATGCCGCGCAGATCGCGGTCGGGAGCGGCGCCCACGTGGTCGTCCTCGACCGCAGCCTCGAGGCGCTCCGCCGCATCGAGCACCTGCTCGGCGCGCGCGTGGCGACCGTGCATTCGAACCGGGAGACGCTCGAGAAGCACGTGCTCTCGGCGGACCTCGTGATCGGCGCGGTGCTCGTGCCCGGCGCGGCGGCGCCGAAGCTCGTGACCCGCGAGATGGTCCGGCGGATGAAGCCCGGCTCCGTGCTCGTGGACGTCGCGATCGACCAGGGCGGCTGCTTCGAGACGTCGCGGCCGACCACCCACTCGGATCCCACGTTCATCGTCGACCGGGTCGTGCACTACTGCGTCGCCAACATGCCCGGCGCCGTACCGCGCACTTCCACCTACGCGCTCAACAACGCGACGCTGCCCTACGTGCTCGCCCTCGCGGAGCACGGCTTTCGCGAGGCGATGAAGCGGGATGCCGGCCTGCGCGCGGGCCTGAACGTGCACGGAGGAAAGATCACCTGCCCCGAAGTGGCGCAGGCGCTGGGGCTTCCGCACACGGACGCGCTCGCCGCGCTCGGCTGACTTCAGCAGGGCGGCGATCCCCGGCGGCGTGACGCCTTTAGCGGCGCAGCACGCACTTCTCGTAGAGCGTGGGGAAAGTCCCGGTCGGATCGTATCTTGCCTTGAGCGCGGCGTAGGCGGGACCGCCGTAGCGCGCGTCGAACTCCTCGCGCGGGTAATAGCTCTCGGAATAGAGCGACTTGATGCCGCCCGCATCGGCCACCGCGCGCTCGATCGCGCGGTTGAAATGGCCCCGTTCGTGCGCCTCGCGGGAGCGGACCACGTCCCAGAAGCCGAAGTTCACGTACCACCCGCGCTCCATGGGGTAGAGGGAAAAGCGGCCCGCGTCCGCGCCGGGCCCGATGGGGCACATCCAGACCGGCCAGATGCCGATCTCGCGCGCGAGGAAGCCGAGGAACTCGGCCGCCTTCCCGATCGGGATGTCCACGTCCTGGATCACCGACTCGCCGTAGAGGCCCCGCAGGCGGTCGATCGCGCGCGTGAGCCCCACGCGGCTGTTCCAGCGCATGATGCCCGCATACGTGCGCGACCCCAGCCGCGCGCGGCCATACAAGCGCCGCACGACGGGGTTCTGCGCGAGGAGGTTCTTCGAGCACCAGAACCAGTCCGTATCCCAGCGCCAGAGGAAATCGCGCGTGGTGAGCCAATCCTCGCGCTTCTCCGGGATCGACCGGTAGTAGATCCGTTCGACGCCGGTGTAGTCGCTCGTGGCGGGCGCGGAATCGGCGAAGCGGCCGAGCGTGAGATACAACCGGTCCGGGGCGAACAGGGTCCCGTCGATGAAGTCCGCGTCGCCGGCCGCGCAATGGCGCTCCACTTCGCGAAAGTACGCCCCCGGGTCGGAGAAGGGATGGTGCTCCACCCGCACGTACGGCCTCACCGGGATCGCCCGGGAGACCACGCGGAGCGCATAGCCCAGCGTGCCGTACGAGTTCGGAAACCCGTGGAAGAGGTCCGCGTGCTCGTTCGTGCGCGTGCAGGCGACGACGTTTCCATCGCCCGTGAGCACTTCCATCCGCTCGACCGCCTCGTGGACGAGCCCCTGGCGATGCGAAGTGGCCTCGATCCCCACGCCGGCGACTGCACCGCCGATCGTGATCGTCTTCAATTGCGGGACGACGGCGGGCATCACGCCGTGGGGGAGGCACGCGTCGGCGAGCGCCTCGTAGGTCGCCATGCCCTCGGTGTCCACGAGGCCGGCCGCGGCGTCGACGCCCAGCACGTGCGTCATCGCGCGCACGTCGAGCCTGCGGCGCGCGGCACGCTCGCGGTCGCGGAAGAGATTGGATGTCTCCTTCGCGAGGCCGATGGGTCCCGCGCCCTCGCGCATCGCGCGCACGAGCGCCTCGCGGCGCGTCGCGTGCGCCGCGAGCTCGGCGTTCATTCGGTGCCGCGCTTCCCGGCTTCCCGCGCGTGCATCGCCGCGAACTCCGCGCCGGTGCCGGCGGCCCCCGCGTAGAGGTGCGCGCGGGACATCGGGTAGCTCTCCCGCGTCGTCATGCCCCTCGAGAACACGATCTGGAAGAGGTGCGTGTGGCCGTCCGACGAGCGGAACATCTCGGCGCACCCGAAGAGGTAGGCGCGCCAGACACGGCGGAAGCGCTCGTCGAAGCGCCTGGGGTCGATCGCGTGGATGCGCTCCCAGTTGCGCTCGAAGCGCTCCGCCCAGGCGTCCAGCGTCAACGCGTAGTGGCGGCGGAGGTTCTCGATGTCGACCACTTCGAGGCCGGCGCGCTCCATCGCCTCGATCGTCTGCGCGAGGCTGGGGATCCAGCCGCCGGGAAAGACGTGCTTGCGGATGAAGAACT
>Ga0207695_10002135_pt1 | contig 29959 bp, 36 predicted proteins | sample KBSC54metaG_FD_184354 | JGI IMG/M metagenome (GOLD analysis project Ga0207695, IMG submission 184354) | Corn rhizosphere microbial communities from Kellogg Biological Station, Michigan, USA - KBS C5-4 metaG (SPAdes) (version 2) | ecosystem: Host-associated > Plants > Roots > Rhizosphere > Soil...
CGAGAGCCGGACAGCCCGCGGCCAGCACCGTCGCTTGATCCAGATCGCGCGCTTCGATGAGGCTGAAACCCATCACGAGGTCCTTTTCGGCATACGGACCGTCGGTGACGTTCTTCTTCGAACCGCGTACGAGCTTGCCGCCGTGCTCCAACGGGTTGCCGCGCTCGATCAAATGGTCCTTGGCGCTGAGTTCCTGGAACCACGCCTGCCACTTCGGAATGTTCTGCTGCATCTGCTCTGGCGACAGCGCCGGCTGATCCTGCGAACGGCGGTATACGAACAAGAACTGAGCCATGGGTTGTCTCCTTTTTCGATGATGGGAAGCGACCGCAATGTGTGTCGCTGATCCATCGACGTATGCGGATGGTTGCCGGGGACAAATTTTTCAAATAGTCGTCAGCTGGAACATGGCAGCGATGTTTACGTCGGCGGATTGGCGCAAGATCGAAGCGACGTTTTACTTCAACGCCGTCTGCCGGCCATGGCTCGAAATTCGTTTGATCGAAGCGATTCTGGCACCGGTCAATGCTCTTGCTGTCGCACCAGTTGCTGCAGATGTTCGTTGCTTTCCAACGCCTGGATTTTTGGATTGCCGAGCAGACTCATGAAATCTCCTTCCTGGATGGCCTTCATGATGACCGGATCGCTCAGGACGGCCTGGATTTGCGGGTCGGACTGCAGGCTCATGATCGATTGCACGGCCGCTGGATCCTGCGCCAGGCTCTTCTGCAGTTGCTGAATGTTTTGGCTCATGGCGTCTTCATGCGCCGGTGTGCCCGAAGAATCCGCCGAACTCGAGGCTTCGCCGCTGTAGACGATGCGCACGATGTTCGCCTGAGCGACATGCACGGTGCCGATGCTGGACGAGACGATGGTGTACACGCCGTCCTCCAGACCCTGGATCTCGCCGTGGATGCGGCTGCCGTCTTTGAGTTCGATCGTTGGCGACGCCAGAGCGGGGGAGGCGAGTCCAAGCACGGCGGCAGCGAGGCAGGTTGGAAACAGGATTTTCATGGGCGTCGCCAGGATGCATCAAGCCGGATCATCCTACTCCTGGCGAACGGAAATGGGGGAAGAATGGGCGCGGCACTTGCTACTTCACCATCGCACGATAAGTCGCCACCACATTGCTGAAGCGCATCCCGAAAGCGACGACGTCGCCCTTCGATGAACCATCGGCGGCGATTTCGCCTTCCATCAGCAGATAGGCATCGCACATGCCGCCGGTCAGATCGATGCGGGCCTTGTTGCCGCTGAACTTCGCCACGCCATGCGACGTGGTTCGCAGCGTGGGGGAAAGATTGTCTTTGCGCACGAACTCGACTCGCACGGCATCGGGATTCATGTCGCCAAGGCAGGAATCACCGGCTTGCGCGGTGATCCGCATGTCGATTGCGCCGAGATTGTTGCCGGCGCTGTCGGCGAACTCGACGTGCCATGGGATGCCTCGCGGGAATTTGCCGCGCAGAGCATCGATCGGCGAATGTCCATCCGCATGGACCGCGCCGGCAGCAACGAGCGACACGGCGATGGCTAGGCGTGCTGCGATTCTGCGCATGACGTTGCTCCCGGCAATCCGACGCTGCAGTCTACGGGATAGCCGAGCGGATCGCCTTGGCGTTGTATCATGCGCCGGGGACTCCGACCGGCTACTGCCTCGTGCGATGGCTCATATCGTTCTGATCACGCATGTCTACGACAATTTCCGCGATCGGGATTTTCTGCTGCGCAGTCTCGCCGGCAGTTGGCTCGATGCGGGGCACGATGTCAGTCTGGCGGAAGGCCTCGGCGGCTGGCCCGCTGCGGACGCCGCCGTCATGCACGTCGATCTCTCGGTCGTGCCTGCTGCGTATGCCGAAGCGGCGAAGCGCTATGCGGTCGTGATCAACGGCGCTGCCGTCGATGTGCGCAAGCGCCGCGTCAGCCGCAACCTCGTAACGCACCACGACGACTGGACCGGCCCGGTCATGATCAAGACCGATCTGAATTTCAGCGGCATTCCTGAAAAGCGTGCGGCCGAGTGTTTCCGGCGCGATCGCAAACCCGCGGATCTGCCGCCTGGCCCGATCGTGTCGACGACGCGGCCGTATCCGGTGCTCGGATCGGCAAACGAGGTCCCCGACGATGTTTGGGACAACCCGGGCTTGGTGGTCGAACGTTTTCTTCCCGAGCAGGATGAACACGGCTATTGGGTGCGCGCCTGGGTGTTCTTCGGCGATCGCGAACGCTGCACGCGCTATCGCGGCACGCATCCGATCGTGAAGAGCGAAACGATCGTCGCACGAGAGCCGGCACCGGTGCCCGATGAACTGCGCGCCGAACGCGCGCGGCTCGGTTTCGATTACGGCAAATTCGATTTTGTCGTGCGCGACGGCCGGGCGATATTGTTCGACGCGAATCGCACGCCGTCGGCGCCGCCGCCGAGTCCCGAAATCGATGCGTCGAATGCACATCTGGCCGGCGGTCTCGAATTCCTGCTGAGGCAATGATGGCCGACGACATGCCCGCTGCGGCACCACGCGATCATTTTTCGAAGATCGCCGCGCATTGGTCGCATTTCGGCCCGCCGCTGCGGCCTTCGCCCGACGATACGGCAGCGATCCAGCGCGCGATCGGCGGACTGGGCGCAGGCGCGCGCGTCGTCGTGCTCGGACTGACGCCCGAGATCATCGGCTGCGACTGGCCGGCCGACGTGCGTCTTTCGGCCGTCGATCACAGTCCGAAGATGATCGCGGCGTTGTGGCCGCCCGAGCGCGGTCCGAACAACGCGCAAGCCTTTCTTGCCGATTGGTGCGCGATGCCGATGGCGCCGGGCACGATTGATCTCGTCGCCGGCGACGGCTGCTATGTGCTGCTCGCTTATCCGGATGGCTATGAGAAGCTGACGCGCGCCGTGTGGAACGTGCTGCTGCCCGGCGGACGGTTTGCGATCCGCGTGTTCGTGCGGCCCGACCGCGCCGAATCCATCGCCGACATTGCCATGGCCTTGACGGCGGGAAGGATCGGTAGCGTGCATGCGCTCAAGTTGCGCTTGCTTGCCGCGGTGCATGGTGCGAGCGGCATGGGCAGTCGTCTCGATGATGTGTGGCAGGCGTGGAAGTCGCTGCCGGCGTTGCCCGCGGCGCTCGCGGGAGTTCGCGGTTGGACGGCGGAGGAGATCGCCGGTATCGAGTCGTACGAAGGCATGCAGGCGCGCTATTTCCTGCCGACGCTGTCCGAGTTTCGGCACAGCGTTGCGGCGTGCTTCGATGAAGTCGAATGCAGCTTCGGCGCTCACGAACTCGGCGAGCGCGGTCCGACGCTCGTGTTCGTACGGCGCGAATGAACGCGTCGCGATGAACTTCATGCCTACGCGCGACCAGAACAGTGCGTCACCGGCAAAGTCGGTGGCTTCGCGCTGGGATCCGCGCGCACCGACGTTCGCATCGCAGAACGGCCGCGTCGCACCGTTGTCGAGCCAGGAATGCGTGTTTCTCGTCAAAGGCGACGACACGCCGCATGTGATGACGATACAGGTATTGCAGGCGCTCGATCAGTGCCGCGAGTTCCGCACGCTTCACGACCACGCCGCGCGCGTCGAAGCGAGCGTGGCCGGGCTCGCCGGCAAGGGCGATGCAATCCGGCGCGTGCTCGACGGTCTCGTGCAGCGCAAGCTGCTGCTGCGCGACGAGGATTTCCTCGGCCGTCTGCGCAGCACGCCGCGCCGTGTCGCGCCGCCGCTGCGCGCCGTCTGCATTCGCGCTTGCGATCGGCCGGAATCTTTGGCCGGCCTGTTGGCCTCGCTGACCGACTATGAGCGACGCCATCAGGCCAAGCGCCGCTACGTGCTGATCGACGATTCCACGTCAGCGGCGAACAGCCACGCGCAGCGCGACCTCGCAGGCGGATTCGCGCGCTCGAGCGGATGCGAGGTGGCGTACGTCGGGCGCACCGAATCGACACGACTGGCCGAGCGGATCGCCAAGGCCTGCCCCGAAGCGCGCGATGCGGTCGGCAGCATATTGTTGCGCGACGCGCACGCGCAGGCGCGACGCTTCGGCGGCGGCCGCAGCCGCAATCTCGCGCTGCTGCTGTCGGCCGGCGCGCGCCTCGTGCTGCTCGATGACGACCTGCGGCTGCCGCTGCGGCGGCCCGACTTCGCGCGCAGTGGACTCGACCCGAATCCCGACGCGAACGCATGCGTTCGTTTCTACGCCGACATGCAGCAGGCGCTCGCCGGCGGCAGCGAAATCGATGCCGACCCATTCGAGCTGCACCTCGACGTCTGCGGCCAACCGCTCGGCGCCTGCACGCGCGGCGACTACGATTTGAAGCGCGAAGCGCTGCGCGGACTGAGCCTCGATCGTCTCGGACTGCTCGACGCGAACGCGCACGTCGTCACGAGCCACCACGGCAGCTGCGGCAGCTCGCGCAGCGAATCCACGCTATGGCTTTACCAGGCTATCGATCGCCTGGGCCGCGAAGAACACTGGCAGGACCGCGAGAGCTATTACCGCAATAGCGACGCGCATTTCATCCTGTACGCGGTCAGCAAGGCGCGCGTGATCGATGTCGCGGGATTCACGCCGTTCGCGTTCGACAACAGTGCGCTGTTGCCGTGCACGAATCCGGTCGGCCGCGCCGAAGACAGCCTCGGTGCCGCATTGACGCGTTACTGCCGGCCCGAGTCGGTCGCGCTGGAGCTGCCGGTTGCGATCGGACATGTGCAGGAATCGCTGCGCGCACGCTTTCCGATCACCCGCCAGGCCAATACGCCGCGCGTCAATGATTTCCTGCGCGAATTCGTAAAGCGGCAATTCGGCATGCCTGCAGCGGAAGAGCCCGGCCAACGCCTGAGCCTGCTCGCGCACGTCATGCGCGATCTCGCCCGTGCCAGCAGCCGTGCGCGCATCGACCATTTGCGCGAGTACCTGCATTTCGTGCACGCCGGCATCATCGACCGTCTGCAGCACCAGCTCGAAGCCACGCCCGATGCGCCGGTGTACTGGCAGGCGGATGTCCGTGCGATCGTGCAGACCAACGCGAAGCGCCTGCTCACGGGCACCGCCGCGCCACGTCTGGCCGAGTGGCCGATGGACCTCGATGCTGCCGGCTGCGCGAACGCGCTGAGTTCCGAGCTCGAGGCGATGGCCGATGCATGCGAGCACTGGCCGGCGATGTGGCGATACGCGGCGGACGCGGGCGAAGGACTACTGTCCGCCGTGGCTTGACGCCATGCCCCGCGAGGTCGTGGGACGCCGCTGATCGACGGTCGTCACTTGCCTCGGGCAAATCGGCGCGCAACTCTGACGTTATCATCAGCGTCCGACCAACGACCGATTGCGCCCGTGACAGCTACTCTACCGACAAACGGCATGTGCGCGCCGTTCAAGAACGTCACCGCCGTGAGTGCACTGCGCGAGGCACTCGTGACGATGCTCGCTGCAATCGCTACCCTGCTTTGCACGCTGACGATAGCCGAAGGCTCCGGGCCTGCGGTGCTCGCGGTCGTGCTGTGTCTCTCGCTCTCGCGCAGCCAGCTTGATCGCGATTCGCGGCATAGATTCGAGGCCGCGGTTGCGCTGCCGGTCGTCGGCGTCGCCGCGCTCGGCGTCGGCTTTCTGCTGCTGCATGCGCCATGGCTCGGTGCTGCGGTATTCGTCGCCGGCATGTTCGTTTCGATCTGGTTGCGCCGGTTCGGGCCCGATGCGCAACGCGCAGGATCGCTGATCGCGCTGCCGTTCGTGGCTCTGCTCGTGACGCCACCGATGCCGACGACGCAAGCGGGCCCGATCCCGGCGTTGCTCGTGCCGATCGCCGTCGCGCTGCTCGCATTGCTCTGGGTCAGTGCGCTGCATGCGCTGGCTCGACGCACCGGTTTTCTGCCGCCGCCGCGACTACGGCGGCCGCCGGCGATCGCATCGGCAAGCGAGAGTTCGCTGCGCCCGATCGCGAGCACGCGCATGGCGATCCAGATGGCCGTTGCACTCGCGCTCTCATTCACCATCGGCTACGTATTCTTTGCCGATCGCTGGGCCTGGATCGTGCTGACGGCATTCATCGTCATGAGCGGAAATCGTGGTCGACTCGATGTCGCGTACAAGAGCGTGCTGCGCGTCGGCGGCGCCGCGGCCGGCACGGTCTTCGCGCTGTCGATCAGCCGACATTTGCCCGCGCACGGCGCCGGCACGGGCGCAATGATCCTCGTTATGGTCTTCGTCGGCGTATGGCTGCGCCCGCTCGGCTACGCGTGGTGGGCGCTGTGCGTGACGATCGCGCTCGCGCTGCTGCAAGGTTTCAACGACGCGACGCCGACGCAGATATTGTGGCTGCGGCTCGAGGAAATCGTTGTCGGCGCGATCATCGGTGTTGCTACGGCATCGTGGCTGCTGCCGATACGTTCGACCGCCGTGCTGCGCAGGCGCATAGCGGATGCGCTGAGCTCGCTCGGCAGTGCGCTCGATCCGAAGACGAATCCGCGCACATCCGATGGATTCATCGCAGCGATCGCCAGCGTCGAACAACTCGCGCCGGCATTCCGTGCCTGCCGTTTGTTTACGCGTCGCCTGCACCGCGTGCAACCGGCCGACTGGATCGACACACTCGCCGCGTGTCGAACTCGCGCCGTTGCGTTGATCAAAAGCGGGGCAACGGCGACGGACGTGCGCCGTGCAGTCGGCACCGCGCGCAAAGCGCTGCTCGAACCCGTCACGTTGCTGTCGGCATTGCAGGAACTGGAGCGGTCGCTGAACTCGCCCGTGCCCGCATAGGCCGGCGCCCAAGATCGCGCTGACCCAGCTTTGGGTTCTTCGTCTGTAGAATGCACGCGCAGCCTTTTCCGAGGACCACCATGGACAGACGCCGCTTCCTGGCTACCGTCGGCACCACGGCCGCTTTGAGCGGACTCGGCGCCGACCGCGCCTTGGCCGATGATCGCGCCGCGACAACAGCTGCCCACTTCGACGCAGCCACGGTCAAGGCGATCCGCGATCGCATTCAGCCGATCCGCTCGGACGAATATGGGGCGCGCCAGGAACAGGCGCGCCGGCTCATGAAGGACAACGCGATCGACGCGATCTTCGTCGAGGGCGGGACGACGCTTGCGTACTTCACCGGGCTGCATTGGTGGCTGAGCGAACGCCTGTTCGCGATGGTGCTGCCGCAGCATGGCGATCCGTTCTTCATCTCGCCGAAGTTCGAGGAAGGCCGAGCGCGCGAGAAGCTCGGCAATGACGTCAAGTTCTACACCTGGGAAGAACACGAAAAGCCGATCGAACGGATCCGCGACGGAATGAAGGACCGCGGCCTGCTCGGCGCGACGCTCGGCATCGAGGAAACGACGCGCTATTACGCCGTCGAACAATTGCAGCAACGCCTGCCCACGCTGAAATTGCGCAGCGCGACGCCGGTCACGGCCGGTTGTCGCAGCGTCAAGTCGCCGCACGAGATCGAACTGATGCAGGTGGCCAACGACATCACGAAGCAGGTTTATCTGCAGGCGCAACGCGAGTTGCGCGAAGGCATGAGCGAGAAGGAGCTCGCGGCGATTATCGCTGCGCGCTACGAAGAATTCGGCGTCGAGGGCGATGCCCTCGTGCTGTTCGGCGAGGCTTCGGCGTATCCGCACGGATTGAAAAAGGACGTGCTGCTCAAGGAAGGCGACATCGTGCTGATCGACGACGGCTGCAAGGTCGAAGGCTACGGTTCGGACATCACGCGCACGATGGCGTTCGGCAAGCCCGGCGCCAAGATGCAGAGCGTGTTCGAGATCGTGCGCGGCGCACAGGGCGCGGCGCTGAAGGCCGCGCGGCCCGGCGTGCCCGCGGAAAAAGTGGACGCTGCCGCGCGCGGCTACATCGCCGATCACGGCTATGGGCCCGGTTACAAGTACTTCACGCATCGGCTCGGTCACGGCATCGGCATGGACGGCCACGAGTGGTTTTACCTGGTCGGCGGCAACACGCGTCCGCTGGCGCCGAACAACATGTTCAGCAACGAACCGGGCATCTACATCATCGGCGAATTCGGCATACGCACCGAAGACGAGATGTTGATCACCGAAGACGGCGCGCGCCTGATGCTGCCGCAGGCGAAGAGTTTGCAGGAGATTTTTTGAAGGCGTCGGCGGAAATGCTGCGCCCAAGCAGGTAAAGTACTGCCAATGAGCACGGGCAGGGCGGCGACCATGCAACTCGCGCAGAGTGATTGCGAATGACAACGAAGCCCAAACCGCGCGGTCCGACAACGGTTCAGGACTGGCTGACGTACGTGCTCGTGGCGGCCGTTGCCGCGTGGCTTGCGTCCTACGTCGACGGCTCATTAATGGCCAACTACGCCACGGCGCGTTTTTGGGAGACGTGGGCCAGCAGCGGCAGCCCGCTGGCACATTGGGCTCCGCTCGTAACGTTCGCCTTGCTCACCGGCATCGTGCTCGGTCTTATCATCGCCTGGCTGTTCCCACAATCCGTGGCAATGAAGGTCGCAGCGATCGCGGCTGTACTGCAGCTGGCCGCAGGCGTGCCTTCCGGGTCCATCATGACCGGCATCGTGCTGGCGGCCGGCGTGCTGGCCGGCGCGCTGCCGGCGCGCACACGTTGACGCCTTCGCGCGCGATCACGCGCTCCTGCGCTTTTCCCCTGTTCGCAAGCAACGGTTCATGTAAGTGAGAGCAGGATTCTGGTGTGCTGCCGCATGCCAGAACCGGTGCGACGCCTGCTCATCAGTCGATAGGAGGAACCTGTATGCGCACGCAATTGCTGATTCCCACAATGCTCGTCTTTGCCGCGGTATCGCTGCAGGGATGCAACCAGCAAGCCGATACCGCCGCCAAGGCGCAAGCCGATGCCGCCAAGGCCCAGGCCGATATTGCCAAGGCGCAGGCAGATGGCCAGAAAAAGATCGTCGATGCGCAGGCGAAACTCGATCAGGTCGTCGCGCAAAACAACAAGAACATCGTCGGCGCGCAAGCGGACGCCCAAACCCAGGCGACCAAGGATCAAAATGCGCCACCGCCGGCCGATAACGCGGACGTCGTCAAGGCACGCAACGAGGCCGAAAACAAGATTGCCGATGCGCAATACGACGTCGACAAGGCGAAGGCAGAAGCCGATAAAGAGGTCGCCGATGCGCGTTGCAAACCGCAAACCGGCAGTGCACATGACACGTGCGCAGCCAATGCGAAGGCCGCGTATGACTCGGCGGTCGCCGCGGCGAAGGCGAAAAACGACGCCGCGCACGCTGCGCACCCGTAGCTTGCGAAATGCCGTCGCGTCGCGGTCGCGGCGCGACCGGCACAGGAAGATCGCCTGAATGGAATGGAGGTTCTTATGCGCACACGTTTTCTGCTGACGCTCGGAATCGCCGCGGCCATGACCACGGGCTGCATGAGCGACGTGAAGACGTCGGACAATACACAGACCTACGATTGCTCGGGACCCGGCAAAGGCTGGGGCGATTGCACGGCGAAAGCCGACGCGGAATGTGGCGCGAACAAGTACGCGGTGGTATCGCGCACCGGTGAGTCGGGTGGAAAAGCCGCCGCCGGCAACACCGAAATGAAGCGCACGATGGTTGTCTCCTGCAAACGCTAACAGCACGCGGGCCGGAAGTCCGAGGCGACACAGATCAGTAATCCGCTTGCCCGAAAGGCGCATCCCGCTTGCTGACGAGCAAGCGGGAGCTGCCGGTGCGCGGTCTTCTGCCGCGTCGCGCAAAGAACCTTCACTCCTTGAAGAGCCGGCCGCAAGCCGCCTGACGCACGTGTTGTGACCCGCGTGCGCAAGCTTGCGCTTGACAGGGACACGCGCACGCGAGCCTACTCGTCCGGTACATTGGGTGAATGATCTCGAAGCATCTTCGTTGCCGGTCTTTTTCGGGGCGGGCCGGCAGCGAATACCATCGCGTATCTCGGTTTCTCGATCATCGAGATTTGCGCGCGCGATGCACTTGTCAATGCTCCGCTGGAGGTCGCATGAGCCACAAACGTTTCGGAATTCGCTACGTCGCCCTGGCGCTTCTGTGCATGGTCCTGGTTCCGGCACCGGCAGCCGTGATCACGGTGACGAGCACGGGCGACACCATCGCCGTCGATGGCCTGATCACGCTGCGCGAGGCCATCACGTCGATCAACAACCAGGCGGACATCAATGCGGACGCGACCGTCAACCGGGTAGGGGGTTATGCATCGACAGTGGGTGGCACGCCCGACGTCATCAACTTCAATATCCCCGGAAGCGGTGTCCAGATGATATCGCCGACCTCGGCTGAACCGGCTATCGTCGCGCCGCTGACGATCAACGGCTACTCGCAGACGGGCGCGAGTGCCAATACCCTGGCCAACTCCGACAACGCCGTCATCTTGATCCAGCTCGATGGCACAAGCGCCGGCGCAAGCGTCGACGGTTTGACGCTTGGCGCCGGCAGCGGCGGCAGTACCATCCAGGGCCTGGACATCACGAACTTCACGGGCAACGGTATCGTCATCCAGAGCGCCGGCAACAGCATTCTCGGCAACTTCGTCGGCGTCGACCCGACCGGCACCACGCGTGCGCCCATCGGTACCTTCCCGACCAGTGGCGACGGCATCCGTATCTCGAATGCTTCCAATAACCAGATCGGTTCAACGAGTCCGGCAGATCGCAACATCGTCTCGGGCAGCACGCTCAACGGTATCCATATCCTCGGCACGTTGGTCGCACCGGCGACGGGCAACATGATCCAGGGCAACTTCGTCGGCGTGGCCGCCGACGGAATAAGCAGCGTGGGTAACCGCACCGAGCCTGCGCCCGCACCCGGCGCGGCGGAAGGCAATAACCTGTTCGGTATCGAGATCAGCGGCGGCAATCTCAACACGGTCGGCGGCACGGCAGCAGGCGCCCGCAATGTGGTCGGCTTCAATGCCGACGGCATCGACGTGGATAACGGCGGACAGCAGAACACAATTCAAGGCAACTTCTCCGGCGTAGGCGCTGACGGCGCCACTCCCACGGGCAATCTGCTGCACGGCATCGCATTGCGCAGCTCGAACGGCTTCGGCAGCCCGCTCGGCCCGGCGCAGGCCAACGAGCCGGGCGTATCTTTCAACGCGATCGGCGGCACCGCGGCCGGCGCCGGCAATCTCGTCGACTTCAACGGCACCGCAGGCATTGCCGTCTTCGGCAACCCCGTGTCGGCCTCCGGCCAGCCGAATGTCGGCAACGCGATCGAGGGCAACAGTTTGTTCGAGAACGGTCGCAGTTATCTGACGGTTTCGTCGGCACCGACTCCGCTGCTGGGCATCGACCTGAGCAACGGATTTGTCTTCCCCAGAGACGACGGCCTCACTGCCAATGATTCCGACGGCCACGGCGCCGCGAACGATCCCGACAACTTCCAGAATTTCCCGGTGTTGGCCTGGGCGGCGGCGGGCAGTTCGCAAACGACCGTTAGCGGCACGCTCACGCAGAGCGCGTCGCCCAACGCCACATTCCGCATCGAGTTCTTCGCCAATGACGTCGATCCGCTCGGCCTTCCTGCTGAGGGGCAGCAGTTCCTCGGCTTCACGAGTGTGAGTACCGACGCGGGCGGCGCCGCGAGTTTCAGCGCCACGCTCGGTTCGGTCGTCGCTGCCAACCGCCTCGTGACAGCGACCGCGATCGACCCGCTCGGCAACACCTCGGAATTCTCGGCAGGCGTGACGCTGACCACGCATTTCGTCGTCAGCGCACCGTCTGTCGCGACTGCAGGATCGGCGTTCACCTTTACGGTCACTGCGCAGGACCAGGCCAATAACCCCACCGCATATGCCGGCATGGTGCATTTCACGAGCACCGACGGCGCCGCGGTGCTGCCGGCGGATTCGACGTTGGTCAACGGTACCGGCACGTTCTCGGCGACGCTGAATACGGTCGGCAGCCAGACGATCACGGCGACCGACACGGTCGCAAGCCCGGTTGCCGGCACGAGTAACGCGATCGTGGTCGGCCCACTCACGCCGGTGCGGCTGCAAGAGTTTGACGTGGAATAGTTGAAGAGAATCGTTGCGGCGACTGTTGCAGTCGCCGCAACTGCGGGCCCAAACGGCGCCTCAAAGATGTTTTTCGAGGTACGTTCTGATCGTCAGCTCGTTCGCGTTGGATGCAGAGGAAAACGGGAACGCGTACTTCAGATCGCCATTGGCCAGCTCCACCGAGACCGCGGGCGCGCCGGAGCAGGTGAGGCTTTTCACGGCCCCGGCGATCGCCTTCTTGCCCATGGCATCGCCGCAGACGTTTTCCATCGCGGTCAGCGCGGCCGCGCACCAGCTGACCACGGATTTCTGCAGGAATTCGTCCGGACTGAAGCTGGCCGTGTCGATCGTCGTTTTCAGATCGGTGCCGCACCGGGTGTTGGTGAGCGCAACCAGCGTAGCCAATTCACCCTCTTGGTCGGCCTGGCGTTTGCGGATCTCCAGAGATTGCGCGCTGGCCGTGGCGGATGCACCGGCCAGCAATATCGCCGTAGCGAAGAACGTGAAGATATTCATGGGCGCCTCGTGTGGGTTGAACAATGACGGTGAGCGGTTGTCTGCGTATCATCAGCAACAACGCGTGCGCGCCGTTCAACCGAACACCAGCGCCGAGCGAGCGCGGAGCCGCTGAGCCGCTCGGTCGCGCGGTTATACTTTCGGTCTTTTATCGTCGGACTCTCATCGATGTTGTCTGAGTTTTTACGCGCCGCCCTCGAGCTGGGCTTGCCCGTCGCCGCCCTGAGCTGGTTGTTGTTCTATCGGCTGTACAGCCGCGGCGAACTCGCGCGCGACGCGGGCCACAAGGCGATACACGCCAACCTCAAGGAAATCAAAAACGCCCAGAAGGTGTCGGATGAGCCTTCCGACAGCTTGCTGCACGCGAAGTGGATGAAATTCGGCGGCGGCTTCTATGGCGTCGCCGCAGCCTGGACGCTGCTGTTCATCGAAGCGAGCGGCATTGTCGATGTCATGGCCCATCCGTCGCGCGTCGAGCAGATGTTCCGGAACGGGCCTGGTGACTTTCTCGCCAAGCAGATAGCCGGCCAGGTGACGACGCTCGTCGACGCATCGATTTGGTTCGCCTGGTGGCCCGGCAAGGGCCAAGGGCCGCTCGTCTGGGTCGCCGTTGCCTACGTCGCGTACCTTGCAGGACTCAATCTCGCGCGCTACGAAACCGGTTTCGGCAGTCAGGTCGTCGGATTGGATTCGCGTGCGCGGTGGCGAGTATTGAATCCGTTCCACAGAAGTCGCTCCGAACCGGTCAAAGAAGAAGGCGGAAACTAGTCGCGCCCCGCCATAACCTACTGCGGCGGCGCCGACAGCGCGTTCTTGACCCAGTCGCCGCGCTGAAAGATCGCGGTGGCGTACCAGTGTCCGTCGGGCTGGCGACGGAACCAATACACGTCATACGGACCGTGGTGGTCGAGCGTCGGGATGGCGGCGACCGTTGCCTCGGCGAATCCCCATTGTTCGGACGCGGGGCGCATCAGTTCGAAGACTTCGGTAGCTTCGGATTGCCGTTGCTGCGCATCGGCTTCCGGGTGCAACGCCACGTATTCAATGGCGAAGCAATCCTGGCCCAGGGTGTGATCATCGTGGTCGGCACCCCAGACGAGATTGAACGACGTGACCTGGATCGTGCTGCCGGATGCAAGTTTCTCCGCATGCCACGGCGTCCTGAACGGAGGTCCGCCGTAGTTGCAACCCGCGATGGAGACGAGCAGCAGGACGAGCGAGAGGCGAATTGCCTTCATGAAGAATTCCAGCCGGTGACACCGACTGTGAACGCAGCATGGTTCCCGGAGCGAACATGCACGCCCGGACTGACCGCATCGACGCCGGTCGGCACAGCCGAACGCAATGAGCGCGTTCGCTTCGCGCGCGCACAGACGTTTACCCGATAGACCAGCCGTATTTCGACATTGCGGCGCTTGCGCGAGAGAGTAGGATGACGTGCGCGCGCGCGTTTCGGCTGCTTTATTGACCGGGGGAGATCATGACAAATTCACGCACGACACATCCCGTTCCCATACGGCTGACGCGGCTGGCCGCGTGTTTTTCCGTAATGTTCGGTGTTTCCAACGAAGCCATGGCGACCAACGTGACGGATTGCACGGATGGTGGCGGTGCGAACACGCTTCGCAAGATCGTCGCCAATGCGGCGTCCGGCGATATCATCAGCGTTTCGCAATGCAGCCTGATCACGCTTAGCAACGGCGAGCTGTCGTCGTCGAAAGCGAACGTGCGTATCCAGGGCAACGGCTCGAATGTGATTTCGGGCAACAACACCAATCGCATCATCAAGCACACGGGAACCGGCGGTTATTTGGCGTTCCACGATGTGACGCTGCAGGATGGCAGGTATGTCGGGCTCAGCGCGCTTGGCGGTTGCATCTACTCCACGTCGCCGAACGTGCGGCTCTATAACACCACGGTGAAGAATTGCAGTGCGACCGAAACCGATATCTCAGGAAATGCCCGCGGCGCGGGCATTTACGCGCTGGGGCATGTCGAGATGCGCGACAGCACGGTCACCGGCAATACGGCGACGCAACAATCCACGGGGATTTTCCACGCAGAAGGCGGCGGCATCTATGCGGATTCCGTGTCGGCTTTCAACAGCACGATCTCGAACAACACGACACAATCGACCGCGGGAATCGCGAGCAGCGAGTACACGCAGGGCGGAGGGATATTCGCCAACAGCGCGGTCATCTATTCGTCGACGCTTTCGAACAACTCTGCCGGAAAGTACGGTGCGATGAAACTCGGCGGCGGCGTCAACATGGTCGACAGCACGATATCCGGCAACTCTGCGGTACACAGAACCGGAGGGCTGGGTCTTCAGGGTGCCTCGACGATTGCGAACAGCACGATCGCATTCAACAGCAGTTCCGAGGCGTTCGGACCGGCGGGTGTGCGAACGACCAGCGCGCTGAACCTGCAGAGTACGATCATCGCCAACAGCACGTACGGCAGCGTGGCGGCAAAAGATGTCGGTGGCTCCGGCTCGATTGACCCGGCCAGTGCCAACAACCTGATCATGAGCTCTCAATTCGCGGTGCCTGCCGATACGATCCATGAGGATCCGCATCTGCTGCCGCTCGCCAACAACGGCGGTCAGACGCGGACGCATGCGCTGAATCAGGACAGCCCCGCGATTGATCGCGGCAATGCGGTGTTCAATTACTCCAACTTCGTGCCGGTTCTGTGCGATCAGCGGGGCAATCCGGGCCACGAGCTCAATCCGCCGAATACCTACAACTGCAGTGCGGGTAGCGGCTACGTGCGCACCGATACGGATCCACTGCATTCCAAGCCCGACATCGGCGCGTTCGAGGTGCAGTTCCCGATTGCGGACTGGATCTTCTTCGACGGCTTCGGGTTCTGAACACGCGCACACCGTCCGTGCGGGTGACCAAGAACGCCAATAGTGGGCGTCCCGGCGGCTATTCGCGGCTGGTTGCCGAGCGCGACGAATTCGGACGAAATGGCTCTGCGAAGCCATTTGTTCCTACTTGGCACTCGCTATGCAACATGCGCTATTGCATCGAGAAGGGGACCATCATGGGCACCGCAGAACCGAATGTCTTGCTTCAAACGTCCGACGAGGATCTCGCCAAGCAGTATCTGGAATTGTGCCGCAGCGGCAAACGCGGAAGTCACATGTTCCAGTGTCTGGAAACGGAAATGCGCGCGCGCGGTCTGATCCGTGAATCTCGCCTGGACACGAGCTATACCGCATCGCATTCGTCCTTCAGTCCGCGCAGCTCGATGTTCTCGTCGTTCCGCTGAACATTCGAAACGGGTCGATATGTCAGACCCGCTCGCAAAGCGGTCGCCTCTATAATTGAGCGCGGTGGCGCACCGTCACCGCTGCCCGGCGATTGCGGCGACGACGATCGGCCGTCTTGGGAGCGCCGGCATCCCGTGCGCTGTGACCGACGCATTCTGGACGTAAATGCGCGTATTCGTACTCAGGGCAAGGTCGGCACCGACGACCAGTCGCGAGCTCTTCGAGGGCGTCGGCAAGGAGGCCCATACCGAAATCCTCGCACACACATTGATGAATGCGATTTTCGTCGCGCAATCGCATCGTGCCGATGTCGTGGTGCATCTGGTTCTTGAAAGCACGAAAGATTATTCGCGGACGATCAGTTTCGACTCGAACGACATGCGCGACATCGGCGGCTTTCACGAGCAGGCCTTGCTGGCCAAAGTGGCCGCGGCGCTCGATGTCTCGGCAGGAATGGGCAAGGAGGAAAAGCGCCCGGTCGGGCCCGGCATCGTTGTGCGCACGATCAGTTTCGAGAAACTGGTGCAGGAGCTGGCACGCGATCATCCGCTGTTGGTCATGGACAGAAAAGGCACACCGATGCGTGACAAGGCGATCGCCGGCGCGCCGTGTTTCATATTGACCGACCACCTGCCGATGCCGAAGAAAAGCTTGAGCACGCTTGAACGTCTGGGTGCCGAGCAAATCAGTCTCGGATCGAAAATGCTGTTTGCATCGCAGTGCGTGCTGCTGATCCACAACGAACTGGATCATCAGCAGCAATGAGACAGGGCGAGAGTGAGCATGCACTCGATGGCGTCTGGCCCGCTTTCCCTACCTCGTAAACGAGCCCGGCACGATCGCTTTTTTCGTACCGCCAATGTTCTCCAATCCCCAATCGGCGATTGCGCGCAGCACGACGCGGAGTTGCTTGCCCTGTGTGGTCAGCGCATAGGCGTAACGGACCGGGCGCTCCTGGTAAACGGAACGCGTGATGATTCCGAATTGCTCCAGACGCTTGAGGCGATCGGCCAGTATGTTCGTCGGAATGCCTTCGGGCGATTCCAGAAACTGACCGTAGGTCAATTTGCCGGCGAGCATGTCACGCACCAGCAGCAGCGACCACTTGTCGCCTATGCGGTCGAGCGTATTCGCGACCGGGCAGATGGATCGCCGCAGCGGCGTGGGATCAGTCGCATCACGTGTCGTTTTCATTTAGTCACTTGCATAGTACAAGTCGCAATGGTAGCGTTCCGTCCACACACTTGCAAAGTGCAAGTATATGCGGAGGTTTGCCATGTCCAATTCAGTTTCGTTAGATGCAACGTTCGCGGCCGGCCTCAAGCCACAGCTCGCGATCAAGGCAGCGCTGGTCATTTGGCTCGGCGCGGTGGTCGTGCTGGGCGCGGCCGGCGTCTTTGCGGGAGCGCCCGGCATGCCGCCGCTGCCGATATTTGCGGGTGCCGTGGTCCCATTGGTCCTGTTCGGTGCGGCATGGCGAACGTCCAAGGCATTTCGAGAATTCCTGTTGGCTATCGACGTGCGGGTGATCGTAGCGGTGCAGGCGTGGCGCTACGCCGGCTTCGGCTTCTTCGCGCTCTATGCAAGCCACGTGCTGCCAGGGCTGTTCGCGTGGCCCGCCGCTCTGGGCGATATGGCAATCGGCATCACCGCGCCGTTCTGGATAGCCAGATTGACGCAAAATCCCGACGCGATGGCGAGTCGTGGATTCCGGCTCTGGAATGGCTTGGGCATTCTCGATTTCGTCATCGCTTTCTCGACCGCGACCGTCAGTTCGATGTTGCTGGTCACGGACACCCTGCCTTCGATGGCGCCGGTAGCGCGATTGCCGCTCCTGCTGATACCGGCATTCATGGTGCCGCTGTTTGCGATGCTGCATGTTCTCGCGCTGATGCAATCGAGGCAGGCGAGGGCGCTGCGCTACTGAGGGCCAACAGGTTGCTTCGCTCGCCGGGACAGGGCAATCTGGAGCGATGTCCACGCCGGCGACCGATCTGGCAACGATTCCCGAGGCCGAACTGCTCGAGCTGCGCCTTTCGGAATTGCCGGTACGCATCGAGGGCACGTGGCTCGAACCGCGGGTTGCGCAATTGCACAGCGAACTGGCGGCGCGCAATATCGTGTTTGCGCCGCGCTGTTATCTGGCGGACGAATGGCTGACGCCGGAAGGTGAGCCAGTAATCGGCATCCCGTTTTATCTCGCGCATCCACGGCTGATCGAGCTGCAGCGCAAGATGATGCTCGAGGCCGAGGGCGATACCGAAGACTGGTGCATGAAGCTGCTGCGCCATGAGTGCGGACATGCGCTCACCTATGCCTATGACCTCAATCGGAAGCGCAGTTGGCAGCGCGTGTTCGGGCATCCGTCGGAAGCGTATGAGGAAACCTATCGTTTCCGCCCGTACAGCAAGAGCTTCGTGCGCCACCTGGATTACTACTACGCGCAGTACCATCCGGACGAGGACTTCGTCGAGACGTTCGCGGTCTGGCTGACGCCCGGCCTGGACTGGCGAAAAAAATACGCCGGCTGGAAAGCGCTCGAAAAACTCGAATTCGTCGACAAGCTGATGAGGAGCATTGCCGGCAAGCCGCCGCTGCGTGCCAGTGGTCGCCAGTTGTGGAAGGTCGCGAACATCCGCAGCACACTCAAGCGTTATTACCAGAAGCGCCGGCACGCCGAGGCCGAGGATTTCCCCGAATTCCACGACGACAATCTGCGCCGCATGTTCAGCGAGGGCAAGGCCAAGGGCGAAACGCGACAGCCGGTCGCGAAGTTGCTGCAGTCGCACCGGAAACTGTTGCTGATCACGGTGTCGAACTGGACCGGTGAGCGGCGCTTCATGGTCAACAAAGTATACAAAGCGATTCTGCAGCGCAGCCGGGCGTTGCGCCTGGTTACCGGGGAGGCGGATGCCGTGGCGATCTTGCAGCTGACGACCTATCTGACGACGCTGATGATGAATTACCGCTATACGACGCGATTGAGAGGGCAGCGCTAGCATGGCGACGCGCGTGCTGATGGTCTTCGATCTGCCGTATGCGGTGAAACCCGGCTACGACTACGCCGAGGAATTTGCCGATCCGCAAGGCAGCTACACCGAGAACGATGTCTACCAGGCATTGCTCGAATGCGGCTACGAAGTGCACCGGTTAAGTCTGTTCGACGACGTGCGGCCGCTGCTCGATGCGGTGCGCGATATCAAACCCGACGTGATCTTCAACACCTGCGAGATCTTCAACGCGGTCACGCACTGGGACAAGAACATCGTCGCGGTGATGGAATTGCTCGGCGTGCCGTGCACGGGAGCAAGTTCGAGTTCGCTGTTCCTGTGCAACGACAAGGGGCTATGCAAGAAGATCCTGCGTTTCCATCGCGTGCGCGTGCCGAGATTCCATTCTTTCTATCGCGGCCACAAGGTATGGTTGCCCAAGACACTGAAGCTGCCGTGCATCATCAAGCCGTTGACCGAGGAAGCTTCGCGCGGCATTTCGCAGGCGTCGATCGTCGACGACGAGGCCGGGTTTCTCGCGCGCATCGGCATGATCCATGAGCGCATGAACCTGGATGCGATCGCCGAGGAGTACATCGACGGCCGCGAACTTTACGTCAGCATCATCGGCGACCGTGCGCTGCGCATCCTGCCCGCGCGCGAGATGACGTTCGGACAGATGGCCGAAGACGAGCCGCGCATCGCCACTTACAAGGCCAAGTGGGACGATGCGTATCGCCGGCGCTGGGGCATCAAGAATCATTTCGCCAAGACGCTCGAACCGGAATTGCAGGAGCGTATCGACGATGTCTGCAAACGCGCGTATCGCGCACTCAACATCCGCAGCTATGCGCGCTTCGACTTGCGCGTGACCGCCGCGGGCAACGTGTACGTGATCGAACCCAACGTCAATCCGTGCATCGCCAAAGACGATGAACTCGCGCAATCGGCGCTGAAGGCCGGCATCACCTATCCGGGCCTGATCCGCAAAGTGGTCAATCAGGCATTGCGGCGCAAGGCGGAATGACGGGCATTCCGTCGCCTGTGTGACCACGTGTTGTACCGGATCACTTGGCCGTGTCGGCGACCGCTCGGTCAAGCGCGGCGATGTCGATCTTGCGCATGTCCATCATTGCCGTGAACGCACGGCGCGAAGTTTCGCCGCCCGCGGCCAGGAGTTGCATGAGGCGCTTGGGCGTGATCTGCCAGGATAATCCGAAGCGGTCCTTGCACCAGCCGCAGGCGCTTTCCTGACCGCCGCCGGCAACGACCGCGTTCCAGTAGCGGTCGGTTTCCTGTTGATCCTCGGTCGAGATCTGGAAGCTGATCGCTTCGTCGAACGTGAATTGGGGCCCGCCGTTCAGCAGCAGGAACGGCATTCCCAAGATCGTCATCTCGACGGTAAGTACGTTGCCTTTCTTGCCGGCCGGATAATCGCCCGGCGCGTGGTGGATCGCATTGATTCGCGTGTCCGGAAACGTCGCGACGTAGAAGTTCGCCGCCTCTTCGGCATTCATGTTGAACCACAGGCACGGCTGGATCTTCGCTGGCATGGCCGACTCCTTTTATTGTGTGAACAGAAATTATTGGTTTGGATTCGGCAGTCCGCAAGCAGCGACACAGCTTTTTTACGTGACGAGTCGAGCCCCTGCAACAGTCGTCGCAGGGGCCAGACTTTTATTTTGCCTATTTGATATCCGCCCAGGCCTTGCCATTCTTGTAATGCAGGGTGACTTCGGAGATTTCCTTCAGATTGAGGTTTTCCCAGGTAATCGCGCTGCCGCTGGAATCTTCGACACGAAGATCCCAATGTGCCGTTTTTTCCTTCTTGGGAAATTCAATATCGATGCTCTCGCCGTCGCCCAACGTATCCTTGCCGAGCACATCCTCATCCCACTCGTCGCTGCTGTGCGGAGATGTGTATAACTTATGGATCTCGACACCGGTCTTGTTGACCAGGGTGAAATCCTGCTCGCCGGCCATGGCCAGCGGACTCACCACGAAAGCGGCGATCGTCGCTGTCATCGCAATCGTACGAAGCAATTTGCTCATGTGAATCATTGGAAGTAACCCCCTCGTTGATTTCGCACACCGCCTATCGGTATGCGTGGAAAATCCCCATGTTGCGCGCCGTAACTGTACTACGAAATTCCGATGACCGGGGTTGGCAATGCTGCGCCGGCGCGTTCGGCATTCTCCGCATTCCAACGCACCACCGCGTCCGTCGCCCAACCCTCGATGATGGTCTTGATTGCGCTCGGCATGGCCTGCTTCGGCCATCGCGCTATCGGCGGTATCATTGAAGCGCAAACCGGCAAGGAGACGCGGATGCCAGGCAAGAAGAGTCCTGCAAAAGTCGTTCTTAGGAAGCGCCCGTCGACGACAGGCAAGATACGCGCCGTATTTTCGGCCGAAGAAAGGGCCGCCATGAAGGACCGCGTTCAGGAGACGAAGGCGGCCGCACGGCGCGGCGACCGGGCAGCCGATGAAAGCGCGGTCCTCGCGAAGATCGCGCAGATGCAAGAAGCGGATCGCGCGAAGGCGGAACGGCTGCACGCCATCATCATGGCCAGCGCGCCAAGCCTCGCCCCGAAGCTCTGGTACGGAATGCCCGCCTATGCGAAAGATGACAAGGTCGTCTGTTTTTTCCAGAGCTCGCAGAAGTTCAAGACACGGTACGCGACGATCGGCTTCAGCGACAAGGCGAAACTGGACGACGGCAAAATGTGGCCGACCGCTTTCGCGCTGGTGGAGTTGAGCGCAGCGGAGGAGGCAAGGATCAGCGCGTTGGTCCAGAAGGCCATACGAGGGACGAAAGCCTAACGGCCGTAACAGCGGCAACGGACCCTCCGTTCACAGTGTGAACGCTTTCCCAATGTCGTGGCGTGACGGTCTTGTTTGCGCGCCGGCGATTGAGTAGGTTGAAAAACGTCTCGGGAGATGGCCATGAAATGGATTGGCGTATACCTCATCGGTTTTGTCGTCCTGCTCGGCGGCATTCTTGCCGCATTGTGGAAACTGGGTATTCTCCAGACCGTCGAACCGGCCTGGATTGCGATCGGCACCGCGATCGTCCTCGGCCTCGGCATCATGCTTGCCGTCTCGCAGAGCGGCCGCAAGGAAAGCATCGAAATCGACCGCAAGTAGGCGCGGATAACCTGGCCGAAACGCCGGGCGCAGCTGGCGAATTCCGCCAGGCAGGCCGTGGAACACTTGCATTTCGCGGGCGCCGAGTGCGCCTTGGGGGCAATTCGGCTTGACGCTGAACGTCGTGCGTCTGCTGATCTTGTATTCAGGCCGTAGTCACGGCGGCGGCGTGATTGTGCATGAACAATGCTAAGCGGCCGACGCGCCGAAGGCGGCATCGCGGCGGGGACGGCCTCTTGCAGGAGGTGAACATGCTGCACTATGCGCTGTTGTTCTTGCTCGTTGCCATCATTGCAGGCGTTCTCGGTTTCGGCGGTATCGCCGGAGTCGCGGCGGGCGTGGCCAAGATACTCTTCGTCTTGTTCCTCGTGTTGTTCCTGGTCTCGCTGATTTCCGGCAGTCTGCGGCGTTTCTAGCCGCGTGCCCTCTGCGGTGGCGTTTGGTTTTTTCCCAACAGATCCGAGGAGAGAAATGTGAAACACACATTCAAAAAACTCGCGCTGGCCAGTTGCGCAGCATTCGCGCTCGCCGGCATCGGCTCGACCGGCATGGCCGCCGGCGCACCGGCGAAGGCAAACGACACTCAGGCGACGTCCGAGAGTGTGTCCGATCAGATCAGTGACGCGCGCCGCGAAGCGCAGATCTGGACGACGTACGCGACGAATCCGCACCTGCACGCATTCGACTTGAAAGTCGAGGTCAAGGGCGGCAAGGCGGTTCTGAACGGCAAGGTGCAAAGTCAGGCGGCCAAGGATTTGGCCGAGCAGATCGCGCTTGGCGTCGACGGCGTCAAGCAAGTCGATAACCGTCTCTTGGTCGACGCCACTTATGAGCCGCCCAAACGTGCATCGGCAGACCGCAGTTTCGGCGATGTCGTGCAGGACGCCACGGTGACCGCTTCGGTCAAATCGAAACTGCTGTGGAACGCGCACACCGATGGCCTGGATATCCACGTCGATACTCATCGTGGCCAGGTGACACTCACCGGCACGGTTGCCACTGCCACGGAAAAGGATCTGGCTGGCCGTATCGCCAAGAACACCAACGACGTGGTCGGTGTCACCAACCAGCTCAGCGTCAGTGGCAAGCCGGGCACGACGGCAAGGGCCAAGGACGAAATAAGGACCACAGCCCGCGAATCGAAGGAAGCGATGTCGGATGGCTGGATCACGACGAAGGTCAAATCTTCGCTGATGCTCACACGCGATGTCGACGGCAAGGACATCTCGGTGACGACGGACAACGGCGTCGTCAAGCTCGGCGGCAACGTTGACTCCAAAACCGAAAAAGAACGCGCGATCGAAGTCGCGCAGAACGTACGTGGCGTAAAGAAGGTCGATTCGAGCGGCATCAAGATCGAGTAGTGCATTGCCGCGCGTAAACAGCGAAGCGTCGTGCGCCGCACGGCGCTTCGCCGTACAGGGAAGGCGGATGTCAGCATGCCAGGAGCGTCAGTAAAATCGTCGGAGCCGGCGCTAACGATCGAAGGCGAGGGCGATCGCCGATCGCTCGACGGCGTCCTGGATTTGCGCACGCTGAATCAGGCCAGGCCGGCGCTGCAGTCCTGGCGCAAGCAGCGCAAGTCGCACGTGCTCGATATCAGCAAGCTCCGTGGGCTCGATACGCCCGGCGCCTTGTTCCTGTGCGAACTGCGCGACAGGCACGTGGAACTGGCCGGGGTTCAGCCCGAGCACAAAGCGTTGCTCGAGCTGATCGGCGGGCTGCAACGCAACGTTCCCGCTCGGCCACCCGTTGTTCCGCGCTGGCGCGAGCTCGTGATCCGGATCGGCAAGGGCGCCGACGATTTTTGGCGAGACTCCGTCGACATCATCACGTTTGTCGGTCGTATCGTGAGTGCGTTGGGACATGCGCTCGCGCATCCATCTTCGTTGCGCGTCGCGTCGATTTCTCGCCAGATCTCCGAGGCCGGTATCAGCGCGCTGCCGATCGTGGGCCTCATGGCCGTGATGATCAGCATCGTCATCGGCTACCAGAGCGCGGCGCAGCTGCGGCGCCTGGGCGGCGAGGAGTTCACGATCAATCTGGTCGCGGTGTCCGTGATAAGGGAGATGGGTGTCCTGATCACTGCGATCATGCTCGCGGGACGCTCGGGCTCCGCGTTCACCGCCGAGATTGGCGTCATGAAAGCGCGCGAGGAAATCGATGCGCTCCATTCGATGGGCCTGCAGCCGATCGATCTGCTGGTTTTGCCGCGCGTGATCGGTCTGGTGATTGCGCTGCCGCTGCTGACGTTCTTCGCCGACATGATGGGCCTGCTCGGCGGAGCGATGATTTCCCACTCGCTGCTGCACGTCTCGCTGCCGCAGTATCTGGAGCGCGTGCGCTCTTCCGTCGAGATCAAGGATTTGTTCGTAGGGCTCGTCAAGGCGCCGGTGTTCGCGTTCTTCATCGCCACGGTCGGCTGCATGCATGGGCTGCGCGTACGCGGTTCGGCGGAAAGCGTCGGCCGCGAAACGACGCGCGCGGTGGTCAAGGCGATTTTTCTCGTGATCGTGTTCGATGCGTTGTTCTCGGTGTGGTTCGAGACACTCGGGTTATGAACGCCACCGCGACCCAACAGGCCGAACCGATTCTGTCCGCACGCGGAATCGTCAACCGTTTCGGCAAGCAGCGCGTGCACGACAAAATCGATCTCGACGTGCGGGCCGGCGAGATTCTCGGCATCGCCGGCGGTTCGGGATCCGGCAAATCGGTCCTGCTCAAGACGCTGATCGGCCTGCACAGGCCCGACAGCGGCAAGGTTCTCATTGCCGGCAACCCGGTCGAATCGATCGACGCTCGCGAAAAAGCAGCGCTGATCGGCGTTTTGTTCCAGCAGGGCGCGCTGTTTTCGTCGCTGTCCGTGGCGCAGAACGTCATGCTGCCGATGCGCGAATACACCGACCTGCCGCTCGCGGAGCAGGAGAAGATCGCCGCCGTCAAGATCGAGCTGGCCGGCTTTCCGGCGGACAGCGCGGCGAAGTTTCCAGCGCAACTGTCCGGCGGCATGGTCAAACGCGCCGCGCTGGCGCGCGCGCTGGCGCTCGACCCGAAGATATTGTTTCTCGATGAACCCACGTCCGATCTCGATCCGCTCACTGCGAGCGGCATCGATGAGCTGATCGTGCAGCTGAATCGAGGCCTCGGCATTACCGTGCTCATCGTGACCCACGACCTGACCACATTGCTGACAGTATGCGATCGCGTTGCATTGCTCGTGGACGGCAAGATCACGGTCGGCGCGGTGGACAAACTCGCGCGCTCGCACGATCCCTGGATTCACGACTTTCTGCACGGCCCGCGCGCACAGGCAGCAATGAACGCAAGGAAATCCAGTCATGGAACCCGATAAGCACTATTTCATCGAAGGATTATTCGTGATCGTATTGTCGGTTGCCGCGGCGTTCTTTGCCGTCTGGTTGAGTCGAACGGGCAACGACGACGACGTGCTCTACCGCATCCATTTCGACGAATCCGTCAGTGGACTCGCACTGGGCGAGCCCGTGAAGTTTGTCGGCGTGGACGTGGGAACCGTCAAAAGCATGAGCATCGATACTGTCGATACGCATTGGGTGCAGGTCGACGTCAAACTGCGGAAAGACGCGCCGGTCAAGACCGACACCAAGGCCACGTTGAAGACCAAGGGCATCACCGGCGTGAGCTTCATCGAGCTCAGCGGCGGCAGCGCCGACGCGCAGATGCTTGTTGCAGCCACGCCCGCGGGAGAAGTTCCGGAGATTCCCGCGGAGAAAAGCGCGCTGACCACCGTGCTCGAGCAATTGCCGAAGGTGATCGCGAAGTTTTCCGCGATCGAGGACAAGGCCAAGAAAGTCGTGTCGGACGCCGGCGCGGTAACGGCCGAAGTCAAGGAGAATCCGTCGCTGCTGTTGCGAGGCAGGAAGGACGGCGACAAAAAGAAAGCCGAAGGCAAGAAAGACAGCGAAAAAGCCGGCGGTCAAGACTAGCGACGCTCGCTAGCGTCGCGATACGGTCTGTGCCTCCGCCTGCGCAGCTTCCTCGGCCGGTGGCTGCAGCTTCACCGCCAGTTCTTCGAGCACGGCAATTTCGTCGTTGAGCGCGTCGTGCAGCTCGCTTTGCCGCGTCATCAGCGCCTCGATTTTGTCGGCGTGCTTGAGCTTCTTGAGCTCACCGTCGAACAGCAGCCACTGTGCGGTCAGGCTCTCGGTGTTGTTCTTCGCGTAATGGCGCATCTCCTTGAGCTGCGCGAGCGTGTCGTTGACGTGTTCGAGCGGGCTTTTTGTATCCGTGGTCATGGCGTTCTCCTCACGGTGGAGCGCCTTGCAGGATAGCCGCGTGAAGCTGGCTGAAACCGAAACGCAGGATATTCGTGGCCCCGCCGCCACCATTGCGGCGGTGCGGCGAGAATGCCAAGCTTGAGCCTTGGCTTCCGGGGAGGGACCCATGGCAATGTCCGATGCGGCCGAGATGACGGCTCTGCGTCAGCGCTTTCCCAAGTTGGCGCCACTCTCCGCCGCATATCAGGCGCTGACGATCTTCGGCACCAACGCCTATTTGCTTTATCTGCTGCTGCGCGGCGAAGGCACGCCGTCGGCGTTTGCTCTCTACGGCGTGCTGGAACTGATCGCTTGGAGCGTAATCGCGAACACGGCGCTGATGCCGGTACCAAAAGACTTGCGCGTCGGCAGTCCGGACGTGCCCCTGATTGGGCGCATCATGACGATTGCCGCGTTTTCGGCTTTCCTCGGCGGCATTGCCTGGGCGTGCGTGCCGGATCGCGAGCACATCGACCAGTTGTTGCACGCGCCCGACCCCTTCGCCGCCTTGGGCGACTTGCACATCCTCTGGCCGCTGTTGGCGAGCGTAGCGCTGGCCGCTTCCGGTTCGATCGGCGACTTGATGCGTTGGCGCGGAACCGGTGGACCGTTCGTGACAGGCACGGCAATGGCCGCGTCGTCGAAATTCATCACAGCAATCGTCGCACCCATTGCAGCGATGATGCTGAGCGACGCCTTGGCTGACACGGCGCACAAGGCCCTGGTTTGGAGTTCCGCGTACCTGGCCATCAAGTGTGCATCGGAATTGCTGATGCTCGGCTGGCAGTCCGCCGGCATGCCGGACCGACAGCGCGAGGCCGGCTGAGACGGCACGGCCTCGGACAATCGTTCGCAGAGGGCGCCTGCGTTGAATCTACAGTCTCTTCTCGAACCAATAATGCGCGTACGGATTGTCATTGAAGCGTTCGATTGGCTCGTACCCGGATGACCGGTAGAGTTTCAGCGCTTCACTGAGCGACCGATTGGTGTCGAGACGAACCGTGCTCATGCGGCGGCGCTTCGCCTCGCGTTCCAACTCGCAGAGCAGTCGGCGCCCGAGCCCGATGCCGCGCGCGCGCGGAGAAATCCACATGCGTTTGATTTCGCCGACGCCGCGCTCGAGAGCGCGCAGCGCACCGCAGCCGACCGGCGTGCCGTAAAGGCGGGCGACGAGCAGGCACCCGCGCGGGGGCTGGAAGTCCGTGACGTCGTAGCTGACGCCTTTGCGCAAATCGAAGCCGCTGCGGAATCTCTGGTCGAGTTCTGCGAAGTACTGTGCGTAGCAAGCTTGTGCGTCACGGCTCGACGGGTCTTCTCGAGCGATCTCGACGCTCGATGCGCGCAGCAGGGCTTCGACTTCAGCCATCGCGGCGAGCAGTCGATGCGACTGCGCCTGGGTCAGCGGGTCCAGCATCGACCTGGCAAGCTGGTCGGACCGTGCATTGAGCCGGCGCAACTCGGCTGCGCCGGATCGGGAAAGGCGCACGCAGCGGACGCGCCCGTCGGCGCCGGACGGGCGTGTGGCGGCAAGGCCTTTGCGCTCCAGCGTGCGCAGCAGGCGGCTCAGGAAGCCGGAGTCCACGTCAAGCCGGGCGCGCAAATCACGTACGGTCGCGCCGTTCAGGCCGATCTCGAACAGCAGGCGCGACTCGACATACGGCCGATCGCGGCCCAGATACTTCTCGTTCAACACCCCGAGTCGCAGCGCGACGGTGCGATTGAACGCGCGGATGCTCTGAACGTGTGCTGTCGTCATTGTCTGACTTTAGTCAGATAAACCGGATTGCGCAAGACTGCGGGCGTGGCCGGCGCTTTTTACCTGCGCGCCACCTGATCAGCCAGTCGCATCAGCAACGGCATTTGCGCCGGCAGGATTTTCTCTCGCGCTTCATCGAGCGCGAACCACGCCACCCGATCGACTTCCGGGAACGATTGCCGGCGGCCGCTGTGCGGCGGCCATTCGATCTCGAACGTATTGCTGTGCAATTGGTGGATATCGAAATCGCCTTCGGCCGCGAAAGCGGCAACGTGCTTGCCGCCTTTCTGGGTGATTTCGCCAAGCGGCGTCAATGCAACGGGCGCATCGATACCCAGCTCCTCGCGAAATTCCCGGCGCGCGGCATCCAGCGGATCTTGGCCTTGCGCGTACTCACCTTTGGGAATCGACCAGGCACCGGCATCGCGACCGCGCCAGAACGGTCCGCCCGGATGTGCGAGCAACACGTGCAACACGCCGTCGCAGTGTTTGTAGAGCAGGATTCCGGCCGAGCGTGCAGGCATGTTTGAATAGCAGCGGGTTCAGGGTGCGTGAGCGGTTCAGGCCATTGTCAGTTTTTTGCTGCGGGCGCGTCCAATGCGTGAAACCCGTGAAAGAAACGCCTTCGCCCCCATATCGATGACCTGATTCGATCAGGAGAACCCCATGACCGACTATCGCAAGACCCCCGAGGCGCTCGCCAGACTCACGCCGGAGCAGTACCGCGTGACGCAGGAGAGCGCGACCGAACGTCCGGGCACCGGTGCCTTGCTGTACAACAAGGAGCCCGGGATTTATGTGGATATCGTTTCCGGTGAACCGCTGTTCGCTTCGAGCGACAAATTCGAATCCGGATGCGGCTGGCCAAGTTTCACCAAGCCGATCGAACATGCGAATGTGAAGGAACTCAGCGATTTGACGCACGGCATGCGCCGCACCGAAGTACGTTCGGCGCACGGCGACAGCCACCTGGGCCACGTGTTCAACGACGGCCCGCGCGATCGCGGCGGACTGCGCTACTGCATCAATTCGGCATCGCTGCGTTTTGTCCCGCGCGAGCGGATGGAAGCGGAAGGCTATGGCAGCTATATCGATCAGGTGGAGGACATTCGATGACGACTGAACGCGCAATTCTCGCCGGCGGTTGTTTTTGGGGCATGCAAGAGCTGATTCGGAACATGCACGGCGTGATCGCCACGCGTGTGGGCTATTCCGGCGGCGACGTGCCGAACGCGACGTACCGCAATCACGGTAGCCACGCCGAGGCCATCGAAATCCTGTTCGATCCGGACAAAATCGGTTATCGCCAGTTGCTGGAATTCTTCTTCCAGATCCATGACCCGACGACGAAGAATCGACAGGGCAACGATACCGGCATGAGTTACCGCTCGGCGATTTATTACACGTCGCCGGAGCAGGAGAAGATTGCCGAGGACACGATCGCCGATGTCGAAGCCTCGGGCTTGTGGCCGGGCAAGGTCGTCACCGAAGTGGAGCCCGCCGGCGATTTCTGGGAAGCCGAACCGGAGCATCAGGATTATCTGCAGCGATATCCCAGCGGATACACGTGCCATTTCGTGCGGCCTGGCTGGAAACTTCCCGCGCGCGCGAAAACGGCGGCGACCTGAGCACTGGCGCGACCGGCCGCCTCGATGCTGATTGCGTCGATCGCGCGCGACGTCTATTTGTTAACTGCGGATTCACCGCATGGGTCCTCTAATAACCGGCGTGCGGCAGGATGGGCACGCGGTGCGGCAGAAACATGGACACGGAAAGCTACTCCAGGGTCCGCAACAGGATGGTTGCTCGGCACATCACAGGACCTGGTGTGCGCGATGCGCGCGGGCACGACACCAACGATGTGATCGCGAGTGCCGCGGAGCCGTTGCCGGATTTCGACGACACGGATTTTGCTGCCGCCTTTGAGCGCTTTGCCGACAAGCGCATCGTACTGCTCGGCGAGTGCAGCCATGGTACGTCGGAGTTTTACCTGGCTCGTGCGGCGGTCAC
>Ga0207695_10002136_pt1 | contig 29947 bp, 38 predicted proteins | sample KBSC54metaG_FD_184354 | JGI IMG/M metagenome (GOLD analysis project Ga0207695, IMG submission 184354) | Corn rhizosphere microbial communities from Kellogg Biological Station, Michigan, USA - KBS C5-4 metaG (SPAdes) (version 2) | ecosystem: Host-associated > Plants > Roots > Rhizosphere > Soil...
TCCTGATTTCAACCGCAAGCCCTCCCATTTAATCCCAGTCCACCAAACAGGTATAGCCTTACCTTCACCCTTACCCCACACTAGATCGTACAACAGCGGCCTTGCAAACGATTCCTTGACCCATCCATCGCAATCCATCGGACAATCTTTGATTGTAAAGTCAAATTTCCCGATCTGATGTGGCTCAGATCTAGTTTTCCAGCGCTGCCTTTTCACTTAAACCAATCTCCTTTGACCAAAATTAAATTTTCTTCAGGAAAATATTTGTGAAATCTCTTAATTTTTGTGAGACTTTTTTTATCAAAGTAACCCTTGACCTCAACCCAGTAGTGGCTCCCGTCTGGGTTGGTAATTTTAAAATCCGGCAGGTAACTTCTTGTGCCGCGTCGGATGTTTTCAAACCAAAAAGTTTTTGGCTCATGTTCCCACTCCTTGATTGCTTTTGCTTTTTTTAAACCCTCCAGATAGAGGGCATACTTGTACTCCCAGTTAGAGCGAAAGAAAATGCGGCGATCACCCACCTGCTGCCAGCTTTGCTTGGCCCCATAGACTCTCTTCTTATCCGCAATTTTCAATCGCTTCCTAACCAGCATTTTTTACCTACATTCCTCGACTTCTTAAATCTTCATTTTCCCAAAGAGTTATGATGGTATTTTCAGAAGAAAATAATCTGCTTGCTATTCTAGGTTCATACATTTGGGAAATTTGAGTTTTGTTTAAATTCGATGTAAAAACCGTAGGCTTCTCCATGTTGTATCTAATGTCTATTGCATTGAACAACACTTCCTTACGCCAATCATTTGGAGGTGTAGAGCCTATATCGTCGATGTATACAAAATTATCATCCAAACACAATTCCAATGTCAGCATGTAGTCATGGGTATTTTCAATAGCATCTCTGAGATGAGCATATAATTTTGCCTCTTTCCAATAACGCGGATGACCAAAACGTCTATAAACAAAATCAACCAATGCTGCACAAAGATAAGTTTTACCTGTTCCCGGAGGCCCAAGCAAAACGAGACTTTTTTTCCCTTTTTTCAACCAATCCCATATTCTTTCGACATCTTCGCTATGAAAGCTCTTGTCAATTGAGCATCCTCTGGCGTTCTTGTAGCGCGCGCCGAAGTGGGTTTCCTTGAAGTCGTCGGCTCTTCGCTGAAGGGCATCGCTTCTTTGCTGTAATTGTTCTTCATTGCTTTCAAATTGCATTTTTCAATCTCCATTTTTGATTCTAGTTTAGCAATATTTTTTTTGATTCCCGAAGGAGAAACTATGACACTTTTCCAAAAATCATCCTTAAAAATCCAACAAATTAAGGCAGTTAGATGAGAAAAGCTTTTCTTTTTCAGAAGCTGATCAAAGATTTTAGGCCAGTTTAAGGTGCTGTCGTTAAAGTGCGGATTAACATAAGAAATTTCCTGCTTGAGTTTTTCACTCAACTCCTGAGCCTCTGGCGAAGGTTTGTGCAGAAGTTCGGGCGAAGATTTTTGAGGAGATGTAAGAGGAGAGATATCATTAGTAGTATTATTATATATATAAGGAGAAGGGGTACCCCTTTGGACATTAATGTCCCCTCGATCGGGACATTTTTGTCCCTTCGCAAAAATTTTTTGAGAATCAGGTGTAACCCAAATTTTCCTACTAACTTTTATACCCTCTTTTTTCACTTCAACCTTTATGAATCCCAAGTTCTTTAAAGATTCGAGCCATCTTTTGATTGTCCTTACATCTACATCATAAAATTCAGCGAAATATTTATTGGATGCCCAGCAAAAACCGTATTGATTTGCTAACGATGTAAGTTCTGCATAAAAAAGTTTTGCGTTAGGTTCAAGATCTTTGCAATATCTCACTGTACCAGGAATAACAGCATAAAAAGCTCTTTGCGGAATTTGATCATTCATGTTATATTACCCTTATTGTAAGAAGTATCTTCCTTTTGGGCGTCCGGTTGTTGGGACGCCCTTTTTATTTTGAAAGATACATGTTTTTTCTTGTTGCCACGTTTTGCCATTTATGGCAAACTGTGTGGAGTTTAACAAAAAAAAACCTCATTGTTTCAAACAAAAGGGGCTTTCTTTTGTCAGACTTCAAAAACTTTGAGCCATCAAAAAAGCTCATGTAGTTAATCCTTGTTCTTTAGCTTACCCGGGCGCCAACCCATAGTGTAAGCAGTTGTTTTAGTCACAGCCCCCACCCTGGGGGCTTTTTCTTTGTATTGAAATCTATGCCCTAAATAGAGATAGATGACAAGAATTTTTTAAAAAAGTCTGGAGCATGTTAATCTAATTTAAAGACGCTTGCAATGAAAATCTTCATGAGATTCACTTAAAATAAATTTTGGCACACTGCTCTTTTTCATCCCTCTCAACTCTAAAAAAACCTTTTTTATTAAAGGCGTGATCGACAAAGTCGGCTAAATTAAGCTCTCCATAGGTTAATTCGATCATCTTTTTCCAATATTTCTCAGGCCATTCTCGATATTCGCAGAGATATTGAGTAAACCGTATGGACTCTGTCCCTAATTGTTTTGCCATCCAGTTTAACCTAATCCCCTTGTCTGCGGAAAATTTCCGTATCTTTTCTGCTACGCTCATTTCTTTCCTTTTTTCTGTTTACTTAAAAGTTACGTTTTTGTTATCATGCATCATAACGAACAAGGACCTTTAAATCAAGAGGGAAAAATGGACGAGATCATTGAGATCATAGACAAAATTAATGCCGCTAGTCTAAGGATGGAGGAAACGGCATTAAAATATTTAGTGATGTTAGAAGAGTTGGAAGCATTAGAACAAGAGGTTGCAAACAATGGATCTTGAAGACAAAAGAGCGCTCTACCCGCGTGTGAGCGACATAATCGGAAAACAAAACGGGGATGAACTGAAAAGCGTTCCTTTAGAAGTACTGGCCAATGCCTGCATTAGAGGAGAGAAGATTCACCGCTATTGCACAGCCTGGTTAAATAATCTTTGGGTAGATGATATTGAGGCGGAATATGTCCCCTATTTTGAATCTTTCAAAGAGTGGGCACAAGAAAATATTGTCAGTTGCTGTTATTCAAACGTAAGACTTTATGACGATGTAAAGCGTTTTACAGGTGAGTTTGACATGATTGTAAAGCTCACAAATGGAAAGCTGGCTTTACTGGATATAAAAACCTCGTGCAACAAGTCAAAAACCTGGCCTGTCCAGCTGGCAGCATATATTCACTTATGCAAAGAAAATGGGTATATTTTTGATACGGTTTACAACATCCACTTGAAGAAAGTAAAGCCAGCGGAGTTTGAAGAAATAGAGGGGAAGAAAGTGCTAGTTTCTCCCCCCAAGGTGAAAACATGTGCAATTGAATATATCGATATGAATCCTTTTTGGGAAATATTTTCTAGTGCTCTTAAGTGCTACGATTATTTTGATAGGAAGGAGGTAAAAGAATGTTGAGATCTGAACCATATTTCGATGAATGGAAGGAACAGATTTTGCCTTACCGATGCCGATTGAGAATTGATGAGGTTATGACTGACATTTTGGGACGAGGTGACCGTACAAGATTTCAGAAAATCTATGATGCTATTTATGAGCTAGTAGAGGGAGATATCGAAGAAGAACATATTGAAGAACAAGGAGATAATACATGAAAAATTTAGGAAAATTGAAAGAATTTTGTGATGAAAAACACAGAAAAATGGAAGAAATTAATCAAGATATAAAAGATCTAGAAGAACAATTGAAAAGATCCGGATTTTTAAAATTTTCATTGAAACCATTTGCAACTAGTCATTTAAGTCTTTTTTGGTGTCATGTTGAAAGACGCTTGCTGTGTGGAGAAAATTTTGCACATGGATTTGTAAAGCCTTTAATTGAATGTGATATGGAAACAAGAATAAAAATGCATGTATTTTTAGACAGATTTATTGATGAAATACTTATTAATGCAAAAGGAGAATAACATGAGTTTACAAACATTTGCCTCTATCCCATCCGAGACAGAGCTTAAATCTTATCAAATCGTGGCTACAATTGCCGCAAACAACCCCCACTGGAAAAAGCTTGGAGGAAACGGAAAGCCAGAAGAAGTGACGGCTACAATTCTTTCAGTAATGCTTTTGGCCCGAGAATTGGGATTCAGTCCTATGGTAGCAATCAGCGGAGGAATAAACAATATCCAAGGAAAGTTTGAAATTAGCGCAAGGCTTATGAATCAGGCAATGCGCTCCCGAGGACATAAAATGCAAGTGCGCGTGCTTACCGATGAAGTTTGTACTATTTGGGGAAAGCGTAAGGACACCGGAGAAGAAATGGAAGTGACCTACCATATTGAAGAAGCCAGACGTTCTGGCTTAGTCAAAGACGGGGGCCCTTGGAAGAAGATCCCGCAGGACATGCTTTTCGCTCGTTGTATGTCACGATTAACAAGAAGGCTAGCCCCTGACTGCATCGGAACCTGTTATGGTGAAGGAGAGCTTCAGGAAACGATCTTGAAGCAATCCCCAGAATCTATCGAGCTGCCCAAGAAAGAGGAGTTTGAATGTGCAGACATTGAGCCGGCCATAGAAACGGTTTTGGAATTGCCTGAAACTGTAAATCGTAGCCGGATTGAGGAATTCATTTCCGAGTCAGCTTTACAGACAAAGAAAACTATAGCCGACGTGAAAAAAAGAGCGTCTGAAAATCTACAGGGATTTCTTAAGATCTTCGGTATGTGGGAGGAAAAAAAATATCCCAAAACAGAAGAAAATTTCTCTTTCGATCTTTTGGAAAATGCAGTTTAATTGATATAGTGCGAAATGCAAAAAAGTCGTTGGCGGGAAGCTCGTAAGGCGGTCTTACGGCTTCCCGTTTTTTTTACCAGGAATAAACTGCCTGGAATTCTATGCGCCTGTTATTGTCCAAGCCGCTGTAATCATCATAAAGCGTAAACTTACTCTCAAGAAGTAAAGAATCTGCCAGAGCATAACTCGCCTTTAACTGGGCTCCCTTTCTGAATCCCTTGAAGTCAATGTCTGAAACACATTGGCTCTTAGCTGAGTGAAAACAAACATCAAATGAAAAATCGCCTGTTTTTTTGATTTTACCGAGAGTAAAACCTATATAGAATCCATCGTTATTATTTCTATGTTGGTGATTAAGCAAATAAGCGCCATATACAAGCGTTTCTAAAACTTCATAAGACATTGTGATTTGAGAAATTGTGAAATGGTAATCGGGATCAAAAACAGGATGGCCATTGACCTTAACGACAGGTGAATTCCATTCTGTAAATGAATATTTCAAAGTCAAAGGACAGGCGGCAATATGGCTGAATACAGCTTCTCCGATCCAGGCATAATGGTTATTAGCTGTATTTACAATATGGGGGCCACCATGGACGACAAAATCAAATAATCCAATCTGATTAAAACTGTAAATCAAGTGCGCTCCGTTGAAATTGGAGTTAAATTGCATCTTGCTGTCAAACATCGATTCCATTTTATTTCTGCCGATTTCGATACCCAGAGTCATTTTTTCAGATTCATAAAATCTCCAACCCAGAAAAGCTTTTTCTAACCAGATACGGCTATCTTTTCCGTTAAAAGTAGCGGCATTCATTTTTACAGATACCCATGACTTATCTGTGAAATAATCACACCACATCGCCGTCTCTGTTTTAAAGCCATGTGCGTCAATTCCGCCCCATTCTGAGCGCCACTTTGTACGTACATCTCCATGTAAATTTATATTTTTTAGCAAGTTATCGTTGGATGCAAAAAGTCCGTTGACTAATAATAGCGGCAAAAATATAAATTTGATCGCATACTTCATTGTTTTCTCCTTTGTTGAAGCCGGAATTCTCCGGCTTTTCTTTTAAAATTAATCATTATAAGTGGTTGCCATAGCATAGATCGCCCATAACATGAAAGCAAATGCTACGAAAAAAAAAGCAATTAGAAATCTCATGCGAGATCTCCATCGCTTGGCTTTTTGGGGCCACCTCCAGGTAAATGGGGATGGGGAATGAAATCAGGTGGCCAGAACTCACTGGACTGCTGATCGTCTTCTTTCACTTCAGTTTGCGGCAATGCGGCTATCATAGTGCCAAACATTACAACCATGCTCACAACATACAAAATATTTCTAATTTTCCACACGATTTTGTCTTTCATTTTCCTCCAATTTTTCTGATTTTTCATCTGCAATTTTTGCACTTCGACATAGACTAAGTGCTGAGACAAATATGACCACGACAATAAAAAATACTATAAGCATCATTGCCCCTTTAAAATCAGAATGTCAGGTAAACAAATTTAAGAAAATGAGAAAAATTAGACAAAAAAATATTTTATGGTCTGATTTTAGACAAGTAAAAGTTTAATTTGTAAAGTAGAAACCATTCATGGCAAATTCAAATGTATTAGAGATTTGTGTATTTGTAAGGTTGGCTAAAGCCAAAGTGGAACTAACCTGATAAAATAACCCTGATGTTGCACTATTATTCATTTGTAGAAGCAGTGTTTGGTAAGAGGCTGTCAATGTGCAATTCTGCATCAGTGTCACCCCGACATTATTATTAGTCCCGTTTGCACCGGATGCAACAGGGAACCCAGTTACTGCAACATTTCCTACTTGAGCTCCCTTGCTTGAAAGAACTACATGCAAGCTGAAATAAATAATGGATCCCAGTTGATAATAATAGCCCACTTGACCTGTATAGGTTATGCCAGTCGTAGAGCCTCCTATACTTATGGCGGGAGTAAAAGCTGTGACTGTTGCTGTTTGAGTGGTGGTATTTATGAGTTTGCTCGTAACAAAATTATTCAGACCATTGACTAATGTTCCGGCACCGGTAATCGCGTTGGTATTAGATGAATTTACAGAATTAAATTCCACTGAGGCGCCAGCACCTGTTCCAATAGAGATAGATGAGGCAGATCCGGAGGTAATACGATTATGACGAGCAGCGCTTCCTGCTCCTGTGCCATTAAAAGTAAGTCCCGTAGAATTAGTCGCCTCTGTATTTACTTCGCTATATTTTAAAAGCATAGTCCCAGTGCTAGTGGTTGAAATAGGACTAAATAAAATGCTATAAATAATATTGACCGCGCCTGCTGAATTAGAAAATGCTGTGGTTGAATTTCCGGTATTAGTGACATATGCATTTGAAATGCTTAGAGTTCCGGCGCTAGATTGACTGTATAAGGCTATTCCTGTAGTCCCTATATTACCTGTGCAATATTCAAGATTAATTTGTGATGATGAACTTGAGCTTGTATAAGAAATTCCAGTATTATTCGTGCAATTAAGATTACAGTCATTAAGATTAACAACCGAAGCAGCTGACCCAGTAACTGCCAACAAAAAATCACTATTAGTTTTTAATTCAATTCCAGTAATATTTACAGACCCGGCGCCTGTGAATGTCATTTTACCCACTATAGTGACATTGGCAGAACCACCTTGAAGTCCTGAATCACAAACAAATGCTGTTAAATTTACATTGGCAGTAAGCGTTAAATTTTCTGTATAAGTACCAGGTTGAATAAAGACGGTTTGATTGCCGCCTTGTGACACAGCTGCTGCATAGGCGGATGCAATCGTCGTATAGTTGGCTCCATCAGGACTACCGCCAGCGCTGACAATGTAACGCGCTACATGAAGATCGGGTACTACCGCTCTATTTACGGTAGCCGTGATATTAGGTGAAGAATATCCAATACTAAGAGAGCTATCGGGAGATGTAATGTTACCCACATTGACGTGAGATCCGCCTACATTAACATTTGTCGTCCCTATCCATAATTGTCCATTTGTGGCCAAACCATTGGATTCAGCTGGACTCACATTGTTAGCTGCTGTAAAGTCAGCATTTTTTGCAAAAACTACATCATTTTTAATTCCAGCCATTTAATCTCTTCAATAAATTTAAAAAATAAAATTCAGTTTACAACACCATATAGCTTAAAAGAACCAACTGTAAAGGTTCCTGTTCCGGGGAAAATTTTAATGGCATTGCAATTAGCAGCTGAAGATAAAAACCCATCTGCGTTTGTCCAATAACCTGAATCAAAATTTCCACAAGATTGATAGAATACATTTTTATAAAGAGAAGTACTATTTAAATTAAAAATAGATACTTCACAGCAAAAATTTGTCGTTGCGCTATCATTATAGCCATTATTTAGCAAAATACCAGATAGACCCGTTGCGGCAAATCCTCCAGAACTTGCTGAGCCAGCTGATTGAACAGTACCTGCAATCGCATAATTGGAATTGATCCATGTACTCCCGCCATCTGAAGAAAACTGCATAAAAATATTTGAATTTCCACCGACGGTAGTCACTCCATAAATTAGGAGCTTATAGACATCATATACTGTAATTCCGCTTGTAAATTGAATGTCAGATGAGGCACTTGCTGTTTGAGATGAAATTAAAACTAATGATCCGCTGGTAGGCGCAATTCGATTTATGGTAGCCGTAATATTTGGAGAAGAATAACCGATCGTTAAAGAACCGTCTGGAGAAGTGATATTTCCTACATTGACATGGGACCCGCCCGCATTGACGTTCGTAGTTCCAATCCACATTTGCCCATTCGTAGCTAATCCATTAGCTTCTGATGGACTTGTGTTATTTGCTGCCGTAAAGTCAGCATTTTTTGCAAAAACTATATCGTTTTTTATGCCAGCCATTATATTCCTGCTGTAACTGGCACGTATGTCACGCATCCATTCCAGTTAATTATCGTTCCAAGAGCACCCGTTGCTCTTAAAATTACGTTTCCTCCAGATACTACAAAGGTAAAGGAAGCTGCTACCAAGACAAGATCGCTTTCAGTAATCGGGCTTTGGACACTGATTAATGTAGCTGTAACTCCATCAGTTCTCACAACTCCAAAAAGAGTTCCTCCAATACCTGATTGCGTCGCTGCTTTTCCCGCTATGTTTGCTGTTAACGTATATGTTGCCGCTGATGCTCCCAAAGCAAGAGTCACTAAATCGGCTGTTCCAACATCGATAGTTGTCCCTGTTCCGCAGGTTGTAGGCTGCTCTAATCCCCAATATTCTGTAAAAGTCCCAGCATTCCCACGAGTGGAAAGCCCTGGGGCTAACGGATCAGATAAAGTAAAAATGATACCCGCACCATTTGGGCCGACAGTTATGCCATCATCTCCTTGTAGATCTGTAACTGACCCAGGAGGAGGAGGGCCCGAAGAAGCATTTTTATAAATCTGACTCATTTACTGTCCTGTTGCGTAAAGATAAGAAATCGAAAATGTGCCTGAAGCGCCAGTTCCGTAAAATGTGGTGCCTTTATCGATTGTAAAATTGGGGGCAACACCATGATTGCCCCGCATGTCTAAAACAAGAGCTTCACCTGCTGGAAAGGTTCTCCAAGTTGTCGTGCCCCCATCTATGGAAATAGCAATACTGACAGCTCCTTGGTTGTCAAATATGATTTGAACAGGATTATATAAGAGAGTGCCGATTTTGACGGCAGCCCCAGTCATGACCGCTGATAACTCGGCTGGAAAGCCCGCTCGCTGACTTATATTTATGGACATATTTACCTTTGTTAGGCAGCTTCTGGCTCACCTGTTTCTTCTTTTGTCTCTTCGGCAGCTTTTTGTTGAGCCGCTATACTTTCTTCGATTTGACCAATCATCTTTGTGATTTGAAAAAGTGCTTCTTTAACATGAGCAATTGGCGAACTATTATCGCAATAAAAACTATAAGTCCTATTATCAAGTTCTGTTTCAAGAGAAGTGAGATTTTTAATCATTCGTAAACCTTAAATTTGAATTTAACAAACATCTCTTAAATATCTCACTATTCTATAAAGTTCAATCCTCATCTTAGGTTTGTCTAAAGATGATATAAGCAAAGCTACTGACGTCTGCTGTCTGCGTGGAAGCTGGCGTGCCCAATATCACACTCGTCACAGTAAAGCTAGCGCCTGCACTGATCGAATATGTCAATTCTCCAAGTGTTACAGAGCCGTTCGTTGCAATCCTAGAAATAAAGATTCTGTCACTCGCAGAAATATTTGTGTTGGCAATCGTTACAGTTCCCAAAGTCAGAACACTTGTTCCAATAAAGTCTGTAACGGCCCCGCCATTTAAACTAATTTTTGTCGCCACGGCAGTTAAGTTAACGTCGCCTGTCAAATTGACTCCGCCAGATCCCGCTTGAATAGTTGTCGTCGAAGTGGTATTTGTTGAGCCAACTGTGACTGTTTTTGCAGCTCCTCCGGTAGCCACGTTAACTGTGGTTGCGGCTGCGTCTGCACTGATGTTTATTGCTCCTGTACCGGTTGCTAATGTCCATGCGCCATTTGTGGTTGTCCAGACGTTTGCACCGGTTCCTGAGTTGTGAACGATTGCTGTTGCGCCGGTTACGTTACCGATAGTGATTGTTTTTGCAATCGCCGTTCCGATGTTTATTGCGCCTGTTCCGGAATCCACGACTACTGAAGTGGCTCCAGTTTGGTTTCCGATAGTAATTGTTTTAGCTGCGGCATCCGCTCCAATATTGATTGCTCCTGTGCCAGTGACTAAGCCAAAAGTGCCGTTCGTGGTTGTCCAAGAAGAAGCCCCCGATCCTGAGTTTACAACGACGGCAGTTGCCCCTGTCACATTACCAATAGTAATTGTTTTAGCGGCTGCGTCCGTTCCAAGGTTAATTGCCCCTGTGCCCGTGGCCAAAGTGAACGCGCCGTTCGTGGTATTAATACTTGAAGCGCCTGTTCCTGCGTTGATGACAACCGCAGTAGCGCCAGTCACGTTACCGATTGTAATCGTTTTGGCTGCGGCATCTGCACCGATGTTTATAGCCCCTGTTCCTGTTACAAAAGCAAGAGTTGCATTTGTAGTTGTATAGGTAGATCCGCCTGATCCTGTGTTGATATTGACAGCTGTTGCACCCGTAATATTTCCTATTGTCACCGTGTGGGCAATTGCGTTTGTTCCCAAATTCAAAGCGCCTGTGCCGACGTTTAGAGAAATTGCTGTTGCGCCTGTGGAGTTGCCTAAAGTAATTGTGTGGGCTGCGGCATCTGCGCCAATGTTGATTGCTCCCGTACCTGTGACAAGAGAGAAAGTCCCGTTTGTGGTGGTGTATGTTGAGCCTCCAGTCCCTGCAGTAATATTAACCGCGGTGGCTCCTGTGGCATTTCCGATGGTGATCGTCTTGGCAATTGCAGTACCAATATTGATAGCTCCGGTACCAGAGTCTACAGTGACACTTGTCGCCCCTGTTTGGTTACCAATTACGATTGGTTGAGCAATCGCGTTTGCGCCTACAGTAACGCCAGCTGTTCCTGCATTGAGCACAACTTGAGTTGCGCCTGTGGAATTACCTAAAGTAATTATGCGTGCCGCTGCCCCAGTTCCGACGTTGATGTTTTGAGCTACAGCGTCATTACCGATGCTGATCACGCCTGCGGAAGAATTTAATTCTAAAACGCCAGCCGAATCTAAAAGAAGAGTGTCAGCAGAATTTAAAACGATGTCGCCTGTGCCTGTGCTTGTCACAGTAAAGCTACCTGTACCGGTGTTGACTGCAACCGCGGTGGCTCCTGTCACATTTCCGATTGTAATCGTGCGCGCGCCTGCCCCTGTTCCCACATTTATGGCGCCTGTAGAAGCATCCGCGCCCAGATTAAGAGCGGTAACTCCCGTAACGATTGTCGCGCTTCCGTTTAAAGTAGAGAGACCGGTAACAGTTAAAGTGGAGCTAGCAGAAAGAGTGGTAAAGGCGCCTGCTGCCGGAGTAGTACCTCCTGTTGCGGGAGGAGCTGCAAAAACAGCTGCTAAGTTGCTAGGTTGTACAGCCAAGGCTGTGATGCCTGGCACAGTTGCAGTTCCAGCAACTGCTTGTGCATCTGTAGCCAGATTTGTGATCCCTGTTACACCCGTTTGAGCAATTGGGGCCCCAGCTATGACCAAAGCATTTACATAATCGAAGATTGTTTTAACAGCCGGCACTAAAGTTGTCGAGGTACCGGTAGACATCTGGGCAGATGTGGCTAATTGGACAATACCTGCAGTAGACGTAGTCGCATAAGCATTACCCCCAGCCTGCCATGTTGATCCATTATAGATGTATTCTGTAGGGGGAGAAGTTGAACGGTCAAAAAATTGTTGCCCCAACCCACCTTTTAAACTTGCGGGAGGAGGGCCATTTCCTGCAATTGCCCCAGGGGGAACGTTGATTAAACCACCGATGCCGTAAACTAGACTCACGAGAAACCTCTTTGTTATGAAGCTTCAATGTAAAGCAGTTTTACATAGAAAATATATAGTCAAAATTTTAAATTAAAGATATTCACAATCTACACTTTGTTTAGTAAAATATATGGAAGAGAAAGACTTAACAGATAAAGACATAGATAGGCTTCAAGAAATTTTAAATCAAAATTCTGTTTTAAATGGGGAGTGCATTGAATGGACTGGAAAATTGTCTCAAGGATATGGTCGATTTATGGCGTTCAAAAAATCGTGGGGAGCCCATAGAGCTGCTTACTTGGTAACCAATAGATTTATTCCTGAAGGGCTTTTCATTTGCCACAAATGTAATAATAGAAAATGCATTAATCCCGATCATTTATATGCTGGAACTCCAAAACAAAATTCTCAGGACCTTAAGAACTCAGGATATTATCATATAGTAAGAGAAAAAATAGTAAAAAGTAGGAAATATAATTTAAAAATAAGAGAAACAAATTTTAACAAATACTTATCCGAATATCTGACAGTAAAGGAAGTTTCAAGTATATTAAATGTTCATCCAAACACTATATTAAATTGCTTACATAATGGACATATACAAGGCATACGTACAGGCATTGGGAGTCGTTCATCTTATAGAATACATCGCAGCGAATTTTCTAGAATGGGATTATTTGATCTTGAAAAAATAGTAGATCAACTCATCGAAAAAAGAATGCAGAATAATCCTAATGTGCTATAATGCATGGGAAAAGGAGTTAACTATGGAAAATTCTCATGATGATGATGTCATAAAAAAAATTGTTAGAAGTGAGTGGTCACAGATAATTACGGTAATAATTGCCGTTTGCGGTATGTTTTTTTGGTCAGTCTCATTAACAAATTCATCTGTAGAAGCGATTAGACAAGATGTTAAAGACTTTCACGGAAGGCTTTGTAGTTTAGAAGAAAAATATTTTCAACTTAGAGAAAATACAAAAGGATGAGAAATGATTGGTTTATTTTTTATAATATGGGGAGGAATTATAGTAGTGTCTTGGGCTATGAAAAATTAAAGCAAAGGCCATACATATTTTAAAAACTTTAGAGTAGCATACTTTTTCCCAATTCCTTTTATTGAATTTAATCGTAAATTTTGGTTCTCTTTTTTTGCTAACTCATCCAAAATTTCATTAATTTCATTTTCTCCCATTATTTCAGCCATAATCTCTCGATTACTTTCCTCATTAAGAACTTTGTAATAATCTTCAACTTTTGAACTACGATGTATTTTTCCTTCTTTTAAAATACTACGAGCCTTTTGCTTCACATTTTCCTCAAAAAGTTTCTTGCCCTTTTCGGTTTTAGAAAGATCATTCCTTAGCTGTCTAATTCCTGTACGATCCTTTAACTTTTCACCGATATATTCAGGAGATTTATTTAAGTATTCGGAAGTTTTTTCAACGCTTTTTGATAATTGCGGAGGAACTTGCTTTGCTCGGAATTTGATTTTTGCAGGGGCGTTAGATTCAAATGCCACCTGAATAGCTTTACTTTCTTCCGGAGAAATTACAGCATTAATTTCTCTTAAAGCCTTTTTAAATTCATCTGAAGTGTATGATTTAGGATTTTCAAAGAATTTGCCCAAATGTTTTTCTACAAGTTCTCTTGAAGAAGCTTTTACTAACTTTTGTCCTTCAGGTGATTTATTTAAAATGTCTTTTAGAACGTTAGATTCATCTAAATCAAGTGATCCTTTAAATAACTTGCTATAATCTTTATTTGTTACATCTCTAAAAGGACGGACATAATCGCTGTCGAAAGTTTCTACCCACTCTTTATATTGTCCTTTTGCATCTTTTAAGGCTTCGACTGCTTCCAAATTTCCCGATTCTTCAGCTGCAACTAATGCAGCATCTTCAAGTTGACCAATTGTTGGTTTGAAAATATTCTTAGCATTACCGTGTGCAAAATCATAGTCGATTTTTTGTCTTAAACTTTTTGCTTGATCAAGAAGAACTTGATTTGAAACTGGCTTATACCCTTCAAATATTTTATTTCCTTCTTCATCGAGAACAAATTTACCATTTTCACCAACTCGATATTCTGTCATTGAGTCAATGATTTTATCTAATGAAGTGATCAGATCCTTTTGAGGACCAGAAGGAGCTGGAATTTTGCTTAATTCATCACGTGTTTGTTCCAATGTTCGATATAGATTTGGATGAATTTCTTCTATATTTTCATTAAGTTTTTTGCTTTGTTCATAAGCTTTGTTTACTTGTCTATATTTTTGTTGATCAAGTTTAATAATTTCATTTTTGAGAGCTTTTCCTCCTTCAGTAGTATTATAAAAAGGTTGATCAGAAAAAATTCGCCCGACCTCTTCTTTTAAATTTCTTGGAGCTTCTGCTTCGGGAGGTTTTAAACCAAGTTCATCAAACTTTTGTTTTATTCTCCCTTTTAACGGTTTTCCTTCACCTGAAGTTTGTCCAAAAGGTAATTTTCCTTCTTCTTTTATTAGTGCTTCTTCAGGTTTAGGTTTTAGTTCATTTAATGTTTCTTCTCTTAATTCATACAGACTTCTTCGTGGAGGTTTTCCTTCAAACAAAACATTTTCAAGAGCCTTAACTTCTTTAGACGGTAGTTTTTTAATCATATTTGATAAATATCTACCGCCAGACCCAGCGGCCATTAAAAGCGCATGTAAGCCACCAAATTCACCAGCGGATTTTAATGTTTCAATTCCAGGGACTTTTCCACTTATTGCCTCTTCTGTGCCTTTTAATGCCCCACCTACGGCGGCTGAGCGTAATATTTTTTCGCCTACTTGTAGGGCTTTTGGTAAATTCTTTGTAACTTGTGGAAGCAAGCCAACTAAACCCTGTGTTGCTAGCATTGGCAAAAGTATTCCCGCTAATTCTCCGCCTCCTGTACCTTCTTCACCTTCTTCAACTTTCAATCCTGGAACATATTGGGATGCCCCCAATGTTGCACCTTTTACAAAACCCTTTCCAGATCTGTATTGTCTTTGTGCTGCAAGTTGGCGTCCATATGCCAATTTTTCACTAATTCCTAAATCTTTTAATTCTTCTGGTGTATATTCTTCGATTTGTTGAGATTTAGGTATTCCAATTTGGCTTGAAATTGCCGAAGGAAATGAATCCCAATTAAATTCACCATCTTCAGTTTCTGGATTTGTAGCAACAGATTCAAAAGCATCCCATGCAAAAGCCATTAAATTTCCTCTCCACCTGCTTCTAGTGCTGCTTGAAGTTGTGATTTTGGTATGCGTCTCACTTGTCCATCTGGCGCTCTCATCATTACGTAACCACTTAATTTTTCACCGTTATTTACAAGTTTATCTAACTCAGGCTTCATTTTTTCTCTAACTTGACTATCTATATCAATCGGACGATAGCCTCCATTTTTTTTAACGATTTCATCCATTATAGATTGAGATTTTAACATGATTTGTGCAATTTCATCATAATAATCGGCAATAGATTCGTTTACTTCCCCAGATTTAAATAAATCAGGAAGAATATTTTCATACCAAAAAAACTCTCTTTCAGTTGGTTTAGATCCAAATAATTTTTTAAATCCTCCTGAAAGTGCCTTTTGTGAATTAATGACAGCCTGAGTATCTTTATCTTGAAATAAGCCTGCAAATGGACTTTTTTGAGATACTAAATATTTATACATGGCATTTCTGGCTGAAAGTCCTGTTTTTCCTTTTTTGATTGCTTCTCTTAATCCTTTATTGGCATGAAGGATATTTCTAGCCTGATCGGCATCTTCAGCAATATTTTCTGCATATTTTGTGGTTTCTTTGTGACCAAATTGTTTTTCTTGAATATCAGATTTTCTTTGTTGAATTTCGGAATCTCTTAAACCTTGAAGTTCACTAATCTTTGATTTTGCAAATTCTCGATCTGAAGGATTGCTAGCTGCACCTAATGCTTGCTGCCATTTCGAAATTTCAGCATCATAATTTCTTTTTGGCAGTTTTTTTACAGGTTCAATATGGTTTTGAGGCATTTCATCTGACAGATTCTCAATAGATCCTAGATTTGATCCAGGTTCATTATCTGTTCCTAAAATCGCATTTTTGAATGCTTCTCTTCCTGTCCTTTCTCTTTCAGCATTAATTAATGTAGATGCTGTTTTACCTGTTATATCTCCCAAAATTTCAGCTTCCACTGCATTTCGCTCTACATCTGTAGCATTTTTCCAAAAATCAGTACCTTGAATATTTTTAAGGGTTTGTAGTTTTCTTTTTTTATCCGCATCTATTTTTTCTTTATTTAATCCACCTTGCAAAAGTAAATGTTGAGTATTGGGATTACGAATTTTTTTAAATTCATCCCCAAATCTTTCGGCTAAAGCATTTCTTTCTTCGCGTTCATTCATTGCACCTTTGATATTTCCAATGCCTTCTCCAATATCACGCGTTGCACTAGACATTGCTTCTAAAAATTGTTCGAGACCGCCTTTGGCTCTTGGGATAATCTGTACCATTTTTTACCTATATAAACTTTGCAGCTGTGTCCATTGCATTTTTGCCTGTATCAGAAAAGAACTTTAAAAATTGCATAAGCTTGGATGGACCTTTTTCCACCATAAATCTGTCATAGGGACGCTGATTTAAAAGGCTCTCGCTTAAACCCATCAAATCCATAATAGCTTGTCTTTGCAATCCCTGGCGCTTAGATGCAAGATCTTGTGTGAAATCCGAGGCTGCTTGCGTTGCTATGTTTTGGAAACCGCTGCTATGTCTGCCTCCTGTTCCCATTCCACTAAATCGAGAGGCCAAATTGCCGATTTGTCCTTGGAATTGACGTTGAGCCGGAGCTTCCATTTCCTCAAAAAGTGCCTGATCTCCAGATGCAAGTCTATTTAAATAACTGCTTGGAGCTACATGCCCAAACATGCTACTAAATAAATTCATCTGCTCAGGAGTGAATTGCTGGAGTTGACCAGATTGATAACCACGTGGGATTTTGTTGCCAGTGCCGAAAGACATATATACCTCTTTCCTTTACTTTAACAAGGTAAGGAATAAATTTAAATTACGGTTGCGCCAACCACTCTAAGACGACAACGCCACTCTGTAAAGCCGGAGATCCAGCCCCAGCAGCAAACTCAATTTGAGTCGATGTAACATCAAAAAGAATCTGTCCGGCAATTGGTGTGCCAATGTTGCCATAAATTAATCCGTAGGTCTTTGTACCATCTGTATAGGAGCCAAAACACCGCACAAATTGTCCAGGAACTACATTATTTATTTGATGATTGATCGCTGTTAGAGTTGTGAAAGTATAGACTTGCCTAAATCCCTGTTGTCTTTGATTGGCGACTAAAAACCAGGATTCTCCATTTAAAGCGGATCTTATGGTAGGGAAAAGAGAGATCGTCCGATTATTAATGGAATTTGCGATGTCAACACGATCCCTCGAGAGTTCGACACTCAATTCCTTGATTTCCGCGGGGAACTGTTTGGTTGTCGGGATGTAAGGGACTTGGTTGACTACATTGCTCGACATATTTACGCCAACATTTGAGATTGAGAGACATCCAAAATAATCGAATGTAGCTCTATCTCCTCAAATTGATTGTTAAAATCAGGATCTCTCATCTGAGTATCAGACATTGTAAAGCCAACCTGAATTGTATCTCCTATCAACGAAGTATTTATCCGATGCCAGATCTGCGCTTGAGATGCTGCCGTGGGCATTTGCAAGTTAGTATTTGCCGCAGTCAAGCCAAGATTTGCGCTCTCTGGACATGTATAAAGTACGGTACTATAAACAAGGGCATTATTTGTGGAATTCGGATCTGGAACTTGAGGATCTTCATTATAAGCATTAGCCCCATCTTGACTCAAAAAAATCAAGAGTGTGATCTGAGAACCGTTCGTTGTCGTCAGAAGGTATTGTTGAGGACCGAGTCTGGTTTTACGCGCTGTATCCCAAGCTACAGGAAACTGTTTTGTCTGTATTTGAGGGACATACATTCTTGTGATTAAACCGCCCCCTAGATATGTAAAGCCGCTTGACAATGGGGGATTAAGTGAAAAACCATTGGAGTTTATGAAAACAACTGAGAATATTTTCCCATTCACCTCGGTGGAAATCGTACCTAAAGCCCCAGAAATTGTAATGTAATCACCATTGCTTAAACAATGATCTGGCGAATAGATGGGCTCGACTGGTGATGCAGTTCCTCCCGAAACATATGCACCAAAGGCAAGAGAGTTTATGGAGATAGTAAATTGTGTTGGTGTAGCAGAAATCACAGTTCCTGTGAGTCCATTTATCTGAGTCATTCCAACGACACCTGTGAATGTTATATGCTGTCCTACAACATAATTATTGGCAGCGGTAACAACTGCTTGGGCCGCTTGAGAAATATTGGTAATCGTTGTTGGAAAGGAGATATTTTCAATGTAAAGCGACGTTCCTTCCCCTGTTCCATCCTTATTCCTGAAAAGCACAAATCCCTGTTGATTTCCAGCAATCACCTCGGGTTGTAGCAAAGTTGAATTTCCTGCATCCCATGGTTCATCCCAGGTTTCCCAAGTGAGTGATGTTGGAAGTGTCGCCCAGGTTTGTCCTGTTTGTCTTCGGAATGTTCCATAAGTGGTGTAACTTTCTCTAAAAACACCCCAGCTTTGATCTCGGTAATTATATTGAAGAGTTTGGGTCGGAAATTTATAAGGAATTGAATTAACAGGATATGTGAAGAAAATCCATTCGTTAATGAAATCTCTGTGGGAACAAACGCGTTCTGTTCCATTTTCTGGAAGTTTTAATTCAAAAACCTCATCGGGAATTTCCAGATCGATTCTTTGGGCGCTTGTCTGGGTGGTGATGATAAAACCCCTACTTCCCTTAGAAATCACTCCCTCATCCATGACAACGGAAGAAAAGCTGCTTCCTGATCCCAGTTCTGAATTTACAAGGTAAAATACAAAGGGAATGATGTCATTTCCTGTGTAAATGAACCTGGCTTGCGCCCTTGTAAAGCCAATGATCAGCACATCTTCATTTGCTCCAACTGTGAGTATTTCCTGATCGATTGCAGCCTGTACACTTCCCCCAAATCCTGTGATATCTTCGAAATACGACATAGGAGTTGCCGTTTGATTAGTAGGCACTAGAATCGGAACATAACCGGGAGGCGTTGTAGGATTCAAAGGATAATTTAGAGCAGCTCCTGGTACTGTAAATGAGGCTGTATAATAAGGAGTCCCGTTTTGACTATAAACAACAGTATCTTGCAAATAGATGGGCGCTCCGGTCGAAGTTTGAACTACTGGCCCCAGAAATAGCAGCCTATCTTTAAAAGGCATAATCAGCCTGGCTCCCACTAAGTAATATTGAGCTAAGGGCAGATCAGAGAAGGAATAATTTAAATTGGAAAGAGGTGGCATGAAATTTACCCAACCTAAATGTCCATTCAAAGTTGGATTTGTGGCATTTCCGTTTGTAGGATCTCCGTCATACCATCGTAAGCAATCTATTGTGGTATCAGAGCGATTTGTCAGATATTGGACAATGCCAGAAGTTGTAGCACCTCCCGCACCTGCCAATGTTGCATTGGGCAATTCGATCGTGATTGCACCGGGTGCGGTTCCTGCTATGACATATCCCGTTTGAAAATTAATTCCAGTTATTATTGTCGGATCAAATTCATTTAAAAAGACAAAATCTCCAGGAACCAGATTAGCTCCTGTGACAGTAATCACCACTGTGTTCCCGATGGGGGCAGCGACTGCTGTGATATGAGAGAATTGCATTCCTACTTTTGAAATGTTAAAGGGTACAGCTATCCCATTTGTAGCCCACATGGCTCTCTGGTAATTAATTGCCCAAAATTGCTGATAGTCCTCACCATTCCAAGAAGTTGGAGTTACATTGGTTTTTTCTGTGTAACCTGGATATGTTCCCGTAGGAGGATTTTTATAAAAGCTAACATCATAAATGTTATAGGGAAAAGCTGTGCTAATATTATAAGAATATTTTGTATCAAAACCGATAGTTCCAGGAAACTGAGTAGAGACAGAATAAAAATCCTCTAATCCCATTGCTGGAAGATCTGGGAAATATAAAAACTGCGCGCGGATTGTATGACCGGCTGCGGCTGCAATTTGGATGGCTCCTGAAGCATAATTAATGGTTCCAGAAGGACTTAGGGTTCCATCCATTGCAGGATCTGTATAAGAAATGGCAGATACCGTATCTACGATTACAACCGAGCCAGGAACGATATTTCCATTTGTCTGAAGGCTAAACGAAAAAGTTCCGTTTGAATAAGTGCCACTCAGCAAATTTCCATTGCCAGAGGCATCTAGAGTAATCGTATAGGGAACCGTGCCCCCCGGAGTATAGGACGCATTATTGCTATTAAAAAATCTTTCTAATCTTCCAAGAAGAGTTGTTCCTCGTTTTCGCTTAACTCTCCCTCTCCATTGATAGGCGTTAATAAGAGTCGGGAAAGAGTCATTATCGATAACAAAAGCTGTCCTATCGTTTCGAAGACCCTTATTGATTGGGCCGACTACAATTTTTTCGCCCATTGAACCTCAAAGTTGCATAACCATTACTGAAAACTGATCTGGATCTGCAAGAACTTGCGATGCATTTCTAAATGCTAATTGAAAAGTAGTGGCATTTGTAATAGCATAAAAAACTTCTCGCGTAGCATTGAGACTATTTATTCCTATTGAAGGAAAAACTTGATAGGAACTTCCGGTTACAATATTTGCAGGTAAAGTAATTGTGAAAACTCCTACGCTGTTTCTTACAGCACTCATATTCCATGTATTTAAAGCCAACGCTGCACCATCAAATGATCCAAAAGCTTTAATCATGCTGATTGGAAAGGCGTAAACATCAGTTCCAGAACCAGCATTTTGGTTTCTAAAAAATAGTTCTGAAACTGTAGATGCACTCGCAGTATTTGTTGCGGTAGCTGAGACAGTATTAGTATAGAGTACAGCTTTTGGATCTGTTTGAGCTGGAGGTAATTGGCGGCTATTAAAAGTTACCTTTTGATGCTCTCCTGCTCCTGCGGTTCCAAAAGTAATATGATCCACAGCTAAAATCGCTTTCTGAGATATATTATTCTGAAGCATCAAGGGCTGATCATTCGATGGATTGTTAGGAGCAGCCGGAATATTGTCGTAAAATGTAAAGCTCATGTGTTAAAAGGCCCTCCAATATTTGTATAAACGCCGATACCACTACCGATACCTTTGCTATAAATTGTTTCTGTTCTTGTTGCTGTCCATTGTCTCTGACTTCTTTTCCAAACGAGTAATTCCTGTTCCCTGAATAAAGGCTCATAGAATTGGAATTGCTCTATATCCCCTGTATCTGAAAGAATCTTACGTGCAGCTCCGCGTGCTATATATTCAGCCATATATCCAAAAGGAATGGCTGCGTTGGTATTAAGGAAAGCAGCAGGAGCCAGGTACGCTTCTAATTGAACGAGATATTGAGAGTCAGGCGGATTTCTCAATGTCAATGTATTATTGTAATAAAGAATAGATCTGGGCAAACCACTTTGAAAAAAGAAAACCTGAGCTGAAATATTTTGATCTTGAGGAATTGTAACCGGGAATGTCACATTAACCTCACCAGTCAAATAATTGATAGTATTCGAGGTAACCGCAGGAGGTCCACCAATAGGCAAAAATTGATTCCCAAAAGGAGCTTTTCCTGACTCCATTAAATAGCCCAGATTTACATTTGTATCTACAAACCAGCCGCTATCAGCTACTACCACATTATTGCCGTCCGCATCCAGACTCGTTAAATAAAAAGCTGATTGGACACTTGTTACGGGGACAGAGGCAATTCCTCCTGATATATTTCCTTGAGGAGCAACTGGAGGATCGACATTATTTCCTGTCGCTACAATTCCATTGATATCAATATGTCCTCGCAAAATGCCGTTAAATGGAGGATTTTGGGGTTGATTACCTGGCAATAATGGGATTTGAATCGTATAAGGGCCTGCGCTGTTTGAACCTGTGGCCACAACTCCCAGATTTTGGACTACATTTGGAAAAAGGCCATAGAAATCGCCTTTTTGAGTATGAAAAGAGACCTGGATTCCATTTATATAAGCTGGGCCTAAAAATCCTTGATAAACAGGAAAGAGCCCGATATTTTGATTACCAGGTTCTATTTGCACGTTATAAAGGGGCATATTATACTTATCAACTCCAGGTTGGGTCTGGAATTGATAAGTAGTTTTAAGATCAAAAAGTTGAACGCGAGCATCAACATCCATCATCCAAAATCTATTTATATAATCTATAATTAGATTGTCGCTAATGACTGCATTTGAAGGACTTTTTATGATCCGGCGCACATAGGTAATGATATCGCTCAGCAGGTTCAAGCAGCTACTCCCATAAAAATAGATTTTTTGGAAGAAACTGGTTCAGCTGTGAGTCGTGCAACTGTTGTGTCCACAACCAATTGGCCATATATTTGACCCATGCCTGTAGCTTCTCGGATCATATTTTCTTCCATTCTCAAACGATGGTAATTGCATTTGCGGATCTGTTCAGCCAGATATCTGGGGCCCCAGACAGGCTTATTTGTGGGGACTTTCCAAAATTCAGCCCCTTTGCCACCAAATGGGTGTGTCCAAATCTCAATCATCTCACCAATAATTTCTTTATGCTCCGCGATGAACTGGACGTATTCTTTTTGAAAATTCCAATCTTCTGTGAATTTTTCATTAAATTTTTGGCGATCGGCAATTGTTCTTTCGGGTTTCAACCAAATTTCTTTCGATCTATCAATTTCCTTGGAAGAAAGTTTAGTCTGGGGCTCTTGTTCCAATTTAGGAGATTCATTCATGCGGTCAAGAGTCAATTCTTTGATTTGCTCATCAAATTGATCTTGTTGCTTTTGCAATTTGTCGATTTCTTTTTCTTGGACTTTTGCTTTTTGTGTCATCAATACCTACTGAGGTGATATGTTTATAAAAGATCCCGCAATGTTTATTCTTGTATCGCCGTTGATTGTTACTCTGTTTTGCCCATTGTCATTGACATATCCTGTGTTTATGTCACCGACAGCTAAAATTTGTGGTCTTGTGGTCGCTGAAGAGTTGACAAAAGGGTCCATAAATCTTGAGTCGACGTTCAATCTCACTTGAGTGGTTGAAATTATTTCTATTACATAAGCTAATTTTTCATTCAACTGTCTAATTCCAAACGTTGGAGGAATAATTAGCCTAACTAATTGACCTAAAGTGTAATCTTGTGTGTTTGCGGTTGTAACAATTGTTGTAATTCCTTGTGTAATTCCTGATATTTCAAATCTGCGGGGTTTATAATACTCCGCTTTAATTGGCACATTTGAATATGCAGGGATCGGATATGAAATCACTGTCATAAAATAAAAGCAGGGGTTGTTCAGACCCCTGCCCCTCTATTCGTTAAGGTATACTCATATCGTGAAGAAATGCTCTCCAACGAATTACGTTACCCACGGCGCCTACAAGCACTGTAGATGCCAATCCTGTCAACGCACCAGAGCCAATGATGAAACCTTGGCTGGTGTTATTAAAGAACGCGCCTTGGATGGCAGGCCCATTAATGGTGTTTACAGTAGTGGTTCCAATCGGACGAATAAATGGAGGTGGATAAAGTGCAGAGCCAGAGCTAATTTGCACGCCACCTGTGTTTACATCGCCAACGGCAACGATTTGTGGATATTGCAAGCCAGATACATTGGCAACAGGAATGTTGCTATTGTAGGCTGTGTAACCCGTTGAGTTGATATTCAGCACAACTGTGTTATAATCTGTAACCGCAATGACATATGCATAGATCGGAGATCCAGGAATAGTCGAATTTGGTAGTGAATTATAACGGGAATCGCCCCAAGCTGCGGGAGTAATTCCGGCAACAGTTGGCATACGAATTGCCACTTCTTGACCCACAACAAAATTGTGAGCGTCAGTTGTGTCAATTGTTGTGGTTGTTCCTGTTGTAATACCTGTGATGATGCTTACACCAGGAGCATACAGGTAGGGATACAAGACCTGCTTGAAAGAACCTACGTTGTTTGTGCTGGTTGAGCTATCAAAAGCAGTATAATTAGACTGGTTTGTGTTCCAAGGGATTGAGAATTGAGTGGAACTTGTCACAGTCACTGTGAACGGAATCCCATCAATCTGCGGCATACCAGTTGTCGAGGTCTGATATAAATCTTGGAAAATTACAACATCCCCACTTTTCAGACCGTGAGCCGATGTAGTTGTAACTACAGCAGGGCTTGCCTTTGTAATGGAGAAATCAGTTGAGCCAGTATGCTGATATGTCGCTCCAAATTGGAACAATAAACCGGCACTGAATGTACTAATACCGCCAGATGTTACAGCACCACTCGAAAGAACGGGTGTAGCATTGAAGTAATTAGCAATTGCCGTGTCCTGACCATCGTTTGCATCCCATGTTGCAAAAGGCACGCCATTTTGAGCGGGCGTTGTTGCAGCTGTTACATTGACCATTTCAACATAATCAGGTTTGAATGGCAGATTAATAATCTGCGCAGCACCTGTTGATGTAAAACGGCCCTTTGCCATTCTTGAATATTCGGTCATGTTATACCCCCAAAGTTGACACGCGAGTTGACAAGATATTGCGGATAGCCGTGTCTTGTGTAATCGCTTGCGCTTGTGAAAATTTAACTGCCAAAGTGGCGTTCTGGGCTAACATTCCAGAATAATATGGATCTCTATAAATGAGCTTCATTGAGTAACCATCTTGATTAATGTGTGTTACAGCTTGTTTACCAAGGACTGTGTTGTAATACACATCATTACCCAGATTACTTGCTCCGCGAGCTACAGGAGCTTCAGAACTTGTTAAAATTCTGATATTTCCTACAGAACCGTATTCAGTTGGCAGTGCTGAAGCATTAGTAGGATAGTTCCATTGACTTAAAAAAGAGAGTGATCCAACACTTGTTAAAGAGTCAAAATCACTTTGTAATTCTGTGCTGGATAACATAAAATAGGCCGATCTGACAGGGCCTGTTCCAAAGCGATCCATGCCCTCGATACCGCTCATAAACTTGTATGCATTATTTGTATCGAGAGTTGTAGCCACCAAAGAAAAGTCGGTGATGCCCAAATTTGTCGGATTATCTCCATTTGAACCTCCGCCGGCGTTTAGTTGGCTAGCAGCTGAAACGATGTAGTCACGAAGGATAAGATCTTCAGCTTGTCTCATGGAGACAGCCAATCTTTCAGATACCCAAGCGAGTACCCCTTCCTGATCTTGGAGAATTACTTGTTCATTGATGATACATCCTGTACCAAAGAAGGCCATTTGAGCATCAATAATGTCACGTTGAGGTACTTGAGCCGGAGGGTCAATACCTGAGTTACCCAACTGTACTGTGGGCGGTGTTAAAGCACGTGGGCGCATAAATCTGCAAGTTGTGCCCCCATTGGCAGGCATGGAGATCTTATCGCACACTGTGATGTAGTTCATTGAAGGCGTAGGCACGTAGAGCATCGACGGAGCTAAGCTCTGTAGAATCATCGGCCCAAGATTGCCAGTGGTCGTAATCGACATAGTAAATCCTTTACTTGTCATTTGATACGATATGATGATCGGTAGACGAGCCTACTTACGTCAGTTCTCGAACATATCTGGGCGGGGAGCGATACCCTATTACGCAATGCCTTTAACGTTAGGCCAACGTAATCCTCACTATATTAAATTAAATATTTTACTGTAATACCTGATTTATTTTTTTCGTTTTCCTTAAATCATAAAGCTGGCAATATATTAGGAATGAGAACAATAAAAAGATTTACACAAGTAGAAATCCAACAAATTTACTACTTACGCACTCAAGGTAAATCGGCTAATGAAATTTCTATTATCTTAAAAAGACACCTATCTGGAGTGATTTATCATTTACGAGCAATGGATAAGCACATATACATAAATAATATACCAATTAAAAAATATGTTAGATCAATAGCTTCACAAAGAGCCTCAGAAAGATTCAAGTCAATGAAATCTTTACTAAATAATGATATAATACAAAAGTTTTCAAACACTTTACCACTTCCAACAAATACCGAATTAAAAAATTTATCGGACAAGATTGAAGTCTTGGAACAACACATGGAAATTCTATTAGAAATTTTAAAGGAAAAATTATGATACTCGAAACGTCAGATTATTCGATATTTCAAAAACATGTCGCAAACAGAAATATCGATAAAGCAAATTTACATAAAATAATTAATTCAATCAAAGCAAGAAATTTACTTTATTTACGTCCTATTATAGTAAATAAAAACTTTGAAATTATTGATGGTCAGCATAGGTTAGAAGCAGCTAAATATTTGGAATTGCCTGTTTTTTATCAAATTCAGCCTGAAGCAGTTGATGAAGACATTATACTTCTTAACGATAACATGAAAAGATGGACGATCGATGATTATTTAAATTATTATCTTTCTAAAGGGAATATTGAATACACTAAACTTAATGAATTTATCAAAAGAAATAATATTGATTTAAGTATTGCCTTAGTTTTACTGGGGCGCAATGGGAAATTGTCAATTAATTTTCGCTCAGGTTCATTTAAATTTCCTGACAATATTGTCCGTATAAATAACAATCTATTTATGATCAATGAAGTAAAACAATTTATTACACTTAAGGGTTTTGGTCCTAAACTATATTTGCAAAGAAATTCGTTTACTAAAACCTTAATTTCATTTTTAAATATTGAAGGTATATTATTTGATAAATTTATGACTAAATTGGAATTAAATTTACAATGGCTTAGACCTTGTACCTCATATGCGGACTATATGAGCATATTTAAAAAGATTTATAATTATAAAAATCCCCATCCTATTTAAGAAGAAAAGGGCGCCGTCATTAAACTGCGCCCTTTTTCATTACTTCTTCTTGCCTTTATGGGCTTCTTTTTCTTTTTCAGCCATTGGCATTTTTTCTTTTTTGTGTTCTTTCTTGTGTTCTTTTTTTTCTTTGTGTTTCATTTTTAACCTAATCTTAGATTTGCTTTAAGTTTCTGCATTTGTTCGTAGGCACTTTTCTTGCCTGCTTCACTGAAGTCGCCTTGTGGCGCTCCTGCTGGTGTCGAAATGCCTGTAGGCTGATAGAAAGGACTTCGGCGATTGGCATCGATCTTGTCTTGGATAGAAGGTTGTTTCTGTTGTGGTTGATCAATCCCTAGTCTTTTAATCGAATGGTAGACCAGTTTCTGTCTTTCAAAGCCTTCGGGCATTTGTAAAATTGTTTCTGCAAGATCGGGGGCTTTTTCGTAGAAATCTTGAGCATGTTCGCTCATGACTTTTGCAAAATCAGGATTGTTGTTAATCCAGTTATTTCTACGTTCTTCCTGTATAGCATCTTGTACGGCTCTCTGAATATCTGCCTTAGTCTCTTGCTTGATTTGTTGGCCGAATTTGGCCTGTTCTTTCTTGAGTTTCTTTTTATCTACATAGGGGTCGGCATCATCGTCGTCTTCTTCAATTGGCATTGCCTTTGCTTTCTTAATTTCTTCCAATTCTCTAGCAATGCGCTCTCTTTCTGATCTCTCTTGTGCTAATTGTCGTTCGTATTTTGATTCTAATTGTCGAAAGTTAAGTTCTTTATCACTAACTTTTGGTGATTCACCTTGTGGCGTAGCTTCTACTGTCATATTTTTGCTCCTTTAACGCGGGTATGCGATATAATTTGAATTTAACTAAAATATTATTTATAAAACAACTAGAGTAAGGAGAAAATCACTGATGAAAATTGATAGATTAGAAACTCACGACCGCTTCAGTATTTCATTGAGGATCAGCATTAAAACTATCTGGAAAGGAGCCGATGACTGTCTAAAAAAGAATCCAGATTCCCTAAAAATTCAAGAAAAGTGCCATTATGTATATCTATTTGCCCATCCAAGGACTTGCGATGATGGTGTCAACAAGCGATTACTATGGCAACCTAGACTTACAAAGCCAAAAGCCCAGACTAATTCCTATCTTTTCAGAGCTAAATCGCATACCGATGAAGTAGAAATCTGCTGGCTTCTTCCACCTAGAGAGCATTGGTCGCAATATGATCAAGGGAATGTTTGTGAATCAAACTGGTGCGCTTGGAGCATTAATCAATTCAAATTCAATCGCAAGGACTTAGAAAAGTCTTTCCCAGATGATTTGACAGAAGAACAGGCCATGCAGATCTTCAAATCCATTTTACTAGAGTCTATTGCTACTAGGAATGAAATTTTAACTGTTTAATTTAGCCTAGTTTTTTGGGTGGTTTTTTCAAGTTTAATGGTGGCACGGGATTTATCCCGACTGTAGAATCGCGTATTGTGCCCATCTTGGCTCGTATGGCTGATCCATAATAGTCGCCCAGACCTTTTTGACTTCTGGATGTGTGAAAGGATTTATTAAGCGGTTTTTTGCTGGCATTCATGAAGTAAACCTCTCCAAAGCCATTTGTTTAGGAAGCCGATTTTTTCGCCGCACTTATTGCAACAAGTGAGTTTTTTCATGAAATGTATTCTTGTTCAAGCATGCGAGGCGGAGCATAATCAGTATCCATAGTATCTACTCTACCAAATGGCATCGTTGGAACTTTTGATTTAGGATTATCTCTATGCCCGATAGGATTTCTATGACCTACGCCGTAATGCGAGCCTGCATCAACGTAACAACTTGTGCGCTCATCATATTGAGGACAGCGGAAATCCCATGGAGATTTCATTTTCTTGCCTTCTTTAGGGGCAATCGGATCTTTAAAACCAGAACGTACCATATTTACCTGCTAAAATTTCAACTTTGCACGGCTCATGCTCTAGGATCAAGTTGGAATCTCCTTTTCAGTCGTCTGCTTAAAGCGGACACGTGGCCACTGATTAGAAAGAGGGCGCAGCTTTTTAGACTGGCCCCCAAATTGAGGGGTAATTGCCTTAAGGTATCAACCAAAAGGGTTCCTCAATTAATATCTATAGCCTGGTTGTTTCATAGGACGACGCTTAATTTGCTTTTCGCTTTCTACTTGCGCAGCGCGAATAGCCTCTGTAGTGTCTTCATATTTCATAAGTTCCCCTGCACCTTCCGCAGAGCTTTCCATTTTCTCATGGACGCCTTTTGGGAAAGTTGGAGAGCCTTTTCCCCCAAAGAAACCGTGGTCATCTATGCGCATTCCGCCAGCCATTTTTACCTCTATGAGCTATTAGCCCGAATTGTTGTTTTTTCCTTAGTATATCTTTTTTGAAAATAGATTCAATCTTGATTATATCCCAGCCATTTGAGCTTGATTTTCTTCAGGTAGTCCAGCGGGTTGCCCCATATTTTGCCCTTGTCCCAGTAATTTTGAAAGAAACTCGTTTCCGGAAGACATCTGCTTAGCATCTTGCTTATCCCTGTTTTCGTTTAACTCTTCTCTATAGTCAAAGTTCTCAATTTGAGATTCTTTTAATAACGTCTCAATCTCACCATATTTCTGAATGGCTTCTAGAAGCTTTGTAGTAGCTTCCATTTTCTCTTTTACGGATGTAGCATGATTTTTTGAAATCATCGATAATCTCTCCTCGAAAAGCCCGATGTTCGAATCACTTCTGCTATGGCGCTCTCTCGCTGATGCAAGATTGTTAGTTGCCTTAGTCATCAACTCCTGAAGCTTGGCGTTTTCGATAGTGTGAGCGAGTTCAGCCTGTTCTTGTTGCATTTGACTGG
>Ga0207695_10002137_pt1 | contig 29919 bp, 26 predicted proteins | sample KBSC54metaG_FD_184354 | JGI IMG/M metagenome (GOLD analysis project Ga0207695, IMG submission 184354) | Corn rhizosphere microbial communities from Kellogg Biological Station, Michigan, USA - KBS C5-4 metaG (SPAdes) (version 2) | ecosystem: Host-associated > Plants > Roots > Rhizosphere > Soil...
AGAGAAGACCCAAGCAGTATGACCTGATGAACAAGCCCCGCGCGGAGTTGCGGGCGAAGCTACTTGAGGAGAGTCTCACGAAAAGGCCGAGAAAACCTCGAAAGAAACGCTTAAGTTGATGCCATTAGGGACGGAGTCACTTATCAATTTGATTTTATTCGCACGCAGGTGTTGCCGCGCGCAATGATTGAGGCTGCAATTGCGGCGGCTTCAAAAGGGGAGGCCATTGCCCAAGTGAACACCCCCCATAAACAAAGCCCTTCTAACGGCGTTTTCTATACCGCGCCGCGGGTAGTGCCCGACGCGGAGCCGGACAAGGAAAAGGCGGAGTTGCGGACGCTGAAGCAGCTCATGCCTACCATTAATTCCATCGCCAGCACGACGATGGAATTTCAAAAGCTCTCGGCGCTTGCCCCCGGGCCACAACTCACCCGCACCGAGCGCGAATTGCAGCAACTCGGGACAAAATTGCCCGCAAATGCGCAGAACCTCCCGCACGAGACCGCCGAATCTCTCACCGCCATCAAGCAATCCATCCCGCGGCTATTGGCGCTGCAGCATTCGGGTAAAAAGCGGGCCGAAAACTATCAGGACATGCTCCACGAAGAGAACGACGTCATCGGCCCTGAATGCAAGTTTTTGCAAGCGCGTTACGAAAAATTGAGCGAGAGGTACCCGAATTCCTGATCGGCGCGAACTTGGCGTTGGCCCCACTATGCAAGTGGGGTGCCGCACTCCGGACACCTACCACTCGTGTTGCCTGTTAGATCATAACCGCACGAAACGCATAGGCCCGGTGCTCGACTTGGCCAGCCGCGGACCATGAGCCTCGCGAGAACCAGCAGTGCCGGAAGCACGAACATCACATCAATGATGATCACCGGTGCAATGTTTCGCCTTTCAATGTCATAAGAGTTGTTCGATGTGTTCAAGGTCCCAACCCAAGCGGCATAGCTTCCGCCGGCACCATTGAGGGCCGCCAGACACAAAACGGCTGCCAAAAAGAAGACGACGAATCTTCGTGCGTTGGGCATCCCGCGCGCCCACCGCCGAATAAACCACAGGACCAGCACGTCTGCGGCCGCCAGCGCGCACCAGATCAGCGGCATGTTCAGAAACATCCAGAGTGATATACCCTTGATCAAGCCGAGATCTCTCAAATGGAATGTTTCATAGCGCCAATCGGATCCCATGCCAAAGCAGGTGCCCACTGCGATGATTCCTGCCAGAATCAGATGAATCAACGTCAACCAGAACATCACCCGCCAAAACCGGCTGCGGGCGCGAGCGGGGTTATTCTCAACAGTCAGCATCAATTAAACTTATTTGCCCTGCGGCAGCGACGCTGGCTGCTCGTTCAGCTTTCGCGCCTTGAGCTGCGTCACGTACACCGTTGTCTCGGTGGCGGGATAGAGCCAGTAGATGGCGAGGCGCGGCTTACCATTCACATGGAGAATCTGACCTTTAGGCTCGGGGATCTTCACGGGCTTGTCATTCACGGTGGCGGTGAATTGGCCGTCCCAGGTCTGGATGTGCAGCGTGTTGACCTGCGGGATTTTCATCGGTTCGGCGACGCCCTTGAAATTCACATAGGGGCTCACGTTGTGATAACCGGTGGAGAAGAAGAGGCCATTGCCGTAGGTTTGGCCGTCATGATCGATGGCCAGGCCGATGCCGCCCGGCTGGCCCTGGGGCGCATTGTACTCCATCGTCGCGATGACTTCGTATCGCTGGCCGAGGTCCGCGTCGGCCAGAAGTAGCAGGCCTCCTTCGTTGGTAGTTCCGACGAGTCGGCCTTTGGAATCGATGCTCCAGTTTCCTTCTGAGGCGCGCCAGCCGTGAACGCCTCGCTTGGGAATCAGGTCGGCCCATTCGCCAGCAGCGAGCTTGAGACTCGTTTTGAGGTTGGTGGCATAGTCATCGAAATAGAATGCCGCTTTGTCCTTGTCGTCGGTCGCTTTCGCGAGCTCATCGAACTCTTTTGCAGCATCGGCCGTTTGCCCCGCCTCCGCATCGGCCGTGGCTTGGCGCGCCTTGTTGGCATTGGGGCCGGTGCAGGCGTAGATCTGGCTCACCATCAGTTCCGGCTGCTTTGTGAATATTGCGAATCGAGTAAACGCAACCGGCGTTGTAAGCTGATCGAGCAATTTCCTGGCATCATCGAACTTCCCGGCGCGCCAAGCCACCGCCGCATGCCAGGAGCCAAACCAGTCGCGCCGCCGGCCGGCGGGCATGGCCGCCTCATAACCGCTCAGCACGTCCCCTACCAGGCGGTAAACGTCAGGATCCGCCCAGGTTCGCCCCTCTTTGTCCCCCATCTCGTCGGCGATGCCTTCGACGGCGATCAGCAGCCAGCTTGGCATACTCGTGTCGTAGCGACGGGTCCGAGCGCATTCCATGCCCAGCGCCATCATCTCCTCAAGCGACCCGCCCCAGCGCGGCCGAAGGGCCCAGAACATATGCGCCGGGATGCTCAGATCGTCGAAGTCGGCTTCTACCGCGCGATCAAACCAGGTGCGCAGCGTATCACCCTGCCCGCCGTCCCCCATCACGACCGTGATCATGTTGTCGGCCGGCCCGCGCATCGAAGGATCCATCTGCCAGACCTTGGTCAGATAGCGGCGCGCCTCGGCCAGATGCGTGGCAAATCCGCGTGCTCCCTGTGGCGTAACCTTAAACCCGAGGTCTGCCCCGCGCGCGTCCCATGCCAGGTGGATTTCATGCACGCCGCACAACGCTTCGACGATCCAGGGGTCGGCATCTTTCATCTTCCGGATTGCGTCGCAGACGCGCGTCTCCATCGCGTGATCGCGATCGAGCATGTTCACCAGGAAATTGAAAGTCAGGGATCGTTCTTCGCGCGCCGGGCGGATGCCGCGCACCATCTCGATGCAGTTTGATTCCAGGACCGGCCCGATCGCCGCGCGCTCGTCAGCGGAGAGGAAAATCGAATATTTCAACAGGCGGTCAGCCGTCGAGGCGACACTTTCAGGCGGCACTTTCTCGTCATTGCGATGGGCAAATACGAATCGCAGCTGCGCCACCGCGTCCCGATCCCGGTGCAGGTCAGTCAGCGCGACCGCGTAGCCGTATCGCACCTGCGTATCATCGCAGCCGATCGCTACCAGGTGCGCACCCATCCGCGAAAGCTGAGCCGCCGTTGGCAGATCGTCCGGCCGAAAGGCCGCATACAGCCATTCATAATTCAAATATCGGCAGACCTGCTCCAGGAACGCAACCGCCTCGCCATCCCACTTCGGATTTTTCCGACCAACGGCGTTGTACGTCTCGACGAATCGCTTGCGGTTGTATTGCAGCTCATCGGCAGCGCGCTGCGTATCCGTATAAACCTTCGGCGAGTTCGCTCCCGGTATGTCCGCGCGAGCAGAAGGCGCCAGCAAGCAACCGACCACGAACACCGCGACGATGTAAATTGCGGCGCATTTCGCGCTGACGGAATTGCCTGAGAATATCGCAGCCATACGCCCTCCCGATCATTGATTGGAACCGGCAAGTAACGGTATCGAGGAGGCCGGCGCTACACAAGCATTTCAATGGAAATCCATACGGTGTCTCTCCCGCCCCTTCCCTCATGTTACGAAGCCTACACCGTGATTGAAGAATTTCGCCGATCGCGCTGCTGATGGCGTCGAGCAGAACAAGGACGCATTTGAAGACTCCGCCGGCCCTTGGCGATCAAAGAACGCGAAAAAGCCGACAACGAAAACGCCTGCTCCTCACGCTTCAATCATGCCGCATCCCACTCGTCCTTGACATGTTCGATGAATTGATCGGCTTTGCGCTTCAGCAACTGATTTCCAAGCGCAACCGCCTCGGCTTGCAACCCAGCTCGGCGTCTTTCGATCAAATCTAACAGCGAGTGCAGGTGATCGACATGATCGGTAGCTTCAAGTCCTTCGAGGGTTTGCCGAAGAACGGCCAGGTCATGATCGTCGCCGAGGAGGTTGGCCAGCGAATGGGCCTGATCGGCGAGTCGATCTAATGATGATTTGGGCCGCGCGGCACTGGCCAACTCCAACGCGTATCGCAGATCCTTCGATCGTTTGCGCCATTCATGAAAAGCTTCGTCGGCGCATTCCTTCTCGGCTGCTTTCATAGCCGTTCGCGACTGCCGATAGATCTGGCGAAGTCCGTCCCGCAATTCCGGCCACCGAAAATGGTCCAGTTTCCAGTCCCGCACGCGCTCCTTCGCGGCCGACAGCTCCAGTATGAGGTTCCGCTTGTCAGGTCGTCCGATTTTTCCCGCCGGCCGCATGAGTTGCCGAACGAGCTGCCGTAGGGGTCGGTAATGTTTGGCTTTGACCTCAACCTTGAAATGTTCGAGCAAGCGGTCGAACGCCTCGACGATCACATCAGCGTCGCGCGCATCCGAGAGGGGCCGGCCCATGTCTCGGAAAGACTTGTTTTCTTCGCGAAACGTCTTGCCCCCGAGTTCTTTGCGAATGAGCCGGAGGATGCCGCGAATCTGCTTGAATTGCTTTCGCGCTTCGTGAATGGCCTCTTCGCGCGGGCCGGCCTTTCCATTGGCCAGAAACCGATGGGCCTTGTCGATGCGCTCGATCACGATCCGGCAGATCGCCTGATCGAGCGGCTCATGCTCTCGAACTTTAAAGGCCATAGGATGGATGAAATGACGGATTGTGATTACTTCGCCGTCTCCTGCCGCACGCGCTCCTGCAGCGCACGATGCAGGGCAAGCGTGACATTTCCGCAGCGCCCCTGCCCGATGTAGCGATCGTTCCAGCGCGCAACCCAACTGATTTCGCGGGTCGTGCTGGTGATAAACAGCTCGGTTGCGCGAAGCGCTTCTTCTTCGCGGAAGGGTCGCTCATCCACATCGATCTTTAGTTGTCCAGCGATTTCCAGCAGCAGCGCCCGCGTGATGCCCGGCAGCACTTTCGAGCCGACCGGATGCGTCACGAGCTTGCCGCCGATGACGGCAAAGATGTTGCTGGCCGAGCATTCGGTGACCGCGCCGTGATCGATGAAGACTGCTTCGTCATACCCCTCGGCAATCGCCTGACTCTTGGCTAGTACGTTGGGCAGCAGCGCGATTGACTTGATCCAGCAGCGCTTCCAACGTTCGTCCGGCACCGACAGCAGCTTCGCCCCTTCCCCCTCGCCCGGAACCGATGCCGGTGGCAGCGGTCGCGCATAAAACAGCAGCGTGGGTTTACATTGCTCGGGAATCACATGATTGCGCGGGTTAATGCCGCGGGTGAGCTGGAGATAGACCATGCCCTCGCGCACGCTGCTGACGTTAATGAGCTTGCGGATCTCATTTCCAAGCGCATCGACCGAGAGCGGCAGCGGAATCCGGATTGCCTGTGCGGATTTGCTCAGGCGCTCCAAATGCTCGGCAAGCGTGAAGGTTTTGCCATTGTACAGGCGGATCACCTCATAGACGCCGTCGGCGAATTGGTATCCGCGATCCTCGACGCCGATGCGGGCATCGGCCATGGGAATCGTTTCGCCATTGATCCAGATCATTTCAGGCATGGCCTATCCTTCCATTGCAAGTAGCGGCCGCGAACAATCCTAAGCGAAGCTGCGGCTATTTTTGAAAAATGCAAAGCGGCCGCCTATCCCTATAATCGGTTTTCAGGCGATGATTTCCACCCAAACAAGCTCGAAAACTCAAGCAGCGTGGGACGATAATCTCTTGCGCAATCCCCATGCCGTGGCGGATAAGCGCACGCGCGTGCAGCGGATGTTTGCCGCGATTGCGCCCAGTTATGACATCAATAACCGTCTGCACAGCCTGTGGATGGACCAGCATTGGCGGAAAGTCGCAGTCAAACTAGCCGGGGTAAAACCGACCGACCGCATCGTCGATGTTGCCTGCGGGACCGGGGATCTGACGCTGAAATTCGCCCAGGCGCTTACCTCCTCGCTCAATGCAGGTGCGGGGCGATGGCCGATCCTTCCGCCACGCGATCAACTGCTGGGAATCGATTTTACCTTTGAAATGCTTCCCCTGGCCCGGCGAAAGGCACGCGAGCATCGTAGCGACCGCGTTCCCAGTGCCGGCGAAATGATCCACTGGCTCTGCGGAGACGCCACCGCCCTGCCGCTGCCCGATGCGTCGGCTGATGTGGTGTCGATCGCGTTTGGCATCCGCAACGTCAACAATCCAGCCGCCGCCGTGCATGAATTCCGCCGAATTCTGCGACCGGGTGGACGATTGATCATTCTCGAATTCTCCCTGCCGACCAACCCGCTCATGCGCGGGCTCTACAACTTTTACTTCCGCAAAATTCTTCCCCGCACCGCCACGCTCATCAGCGGCGACCGAACCGGGGCGTACAAATATCTGCCCGAGTCGGTCAACACCTTCATTGGCCGAAATGAAATGGTTCAGATGATGCAGGATGCCGGGTTCAAAGACGTGAGCCAGCATCCCATGACATTCGGCGTCAGTGTTTGCTACCGTGGAAATGTGCCTTAAACGGCTGTCTCTCCAGTCATTAGAGATACATCGGCAGCCCCAGCCATGCGACAAACAGCCGCATTGGATTTGGGCAAACATCCAGCTCAAAAATCAGTAGAAATGATGCTCGCATATGCGCTTGCATCGATCGCTATCTTCGTTGTCCTCACGTCGCCTTCCAGCCGGCTGGCTGGCCATTGGGCTGCTTTTTGCCTTTGTCGCGGTCACCTGGGCCGATCCGGATGATCCGCCGATCAATTACAGCAAGATGCCCGGGCATGATCAGGTCGCCCAGCTTGAAGAACACCTCGAACATGGCCAGGCGAAGCTGAGATTCGATGCCAACCATGATGGCTATCTCCCCTCGCTTCTGAAGGCGCTGAAGATTCCGCAATCGAGCCAGATGCTCGTTTTCTCAAAGACCAGCTTCCAGCGCAATTTGATTTCGCCCCGCCATCCGCGCGCGATCTATTTCAACGACGACACCTACGTCGGCTACGTTCACAACGGCACCGTTCTCGAAATCGCATCGATGGATCCGCAGCAGGGCACGATGTATTACACGTTGCCTCAGGCGGAGATGCGGGTGCCGAAAATCACCCGGCAGATTTCCGACTGCACGCAATGCCATCAGTCCGGCTCGACCAAAGATGTGCCGGGGCTGCTGATGCGGTCGATTTATCCGGAAGACGACGGCATGCCCGCGTTCTCGGCCGGCACTTATACGACCACCGACCAGAGCCCCTTCAGCGAGCGCTGGGGCGGCTGGTACGTCAGCGGCACCCATGGCCGGATGCGCCACATGGGCAACGTCACCATCGATGACGATGACCACCCCGACAAGCTCGACACCAATTTCGGCGCAAACGTCACCGATTTATCGCATCACTTCAAGCCGGCTGCTTACCTTCAGCCGACCAGCGATATCGTGGCGCTGATGGTGGTGACGCATCAGGTCAACCTGCACAACCTGCTCACGCAGGCCAGCTATGACGTGCGCAGCGCGCTCTACGAGCAACACGCGATCAATGAAGCTTTGAAGGAGAAGCCGGACTACGAATCGGAAGGCACGCAGCATCGCATCATGTCGGCTTGCGATCCGGTGGTCGAGGCGATGCTTTTCAGTGGGGAAACACCGATCGTCGATCCGATCGCCGGCAATTCAACTTTCGCCAAAGACTTCACTGCACGCGGACCGCGAGATGCGAAGGGACGATCGCTTCGCGATTTCGATCTGCAGCATCGGATCTTTAAATATCCGTGCAGCTATTTGATCTACAGTGATCAATTCGATGCTCTGCCAGCCGAGGCGAAGAAATACATTTATCGCCGGTTGTGGAATGTCCTGAATGGGAAGGACAAGGAGCAGGACGCGAAGTTTTCAAATCTCAGCGCCGAGGATCGTCAGAGCATTCTCCAGATCATCCTGGCGACCAAAAAGGGCTTGCCGGATTATTGGAAGATGCCTTGACGAATGTAGGATTTACTTTTTCAGAAACACCGGCGTCTGGCTCAATTCCACTTCAATCCCCTGATCCGTCTTGTGAAATTGCATCGACGTAGCGCCATGATCGAAATACGGCATCGCCTCGGCACGGTTAATGTCAGCCATCGAATCAAGCTTAATCATACATCGTCGCGAATTGTTACCGCCGTTCGCGAGCCAGGCGACGTAGATCGGTGATCCCGGCGCGCCGCCCTTCTCATATCGAAAGCAATACACGTCGTCCGCCCCCTGCGCGATTCGCTCGACAAAACGATAATCCCCCAGCGTCCTGTAAAGATAACTCATCGCATAAAATGACGGCTTTGGCTCGAAATTCCGCGTGATTCCCGATGCCCCATGCAACTGCGGCTGATCCTGGTCATTGAAGAAATACAAATAGGCTCGATCGATCCCAATCGACGAGAGCACCAGGAACGATCGCACGATGTATCGCGCCTGCTCCTCGTCGCTCACGCCCACCCATTGCTTCCATGGCCCATCCGGCGCGGGCTTTCTGCTCGCGCTGTCGTATCCAAATTCGGTCAGCCAGACCGGCTTCCCCGGCGTATGCGCATCGCGCCACGCCAGCAGATCCGCAATGTCTTTGAGAAACCGAATCGACGGATCTTCCGGATAGGACCTTCGCCAGGTCGGCCATTTATCCTTGAACGGGTAGCTGTGGATGTTGAGCACGTCGTAAAGCGATTCGAGCCCTGCGATGGCCGACATTGGCTTGCTCCATTGATCGGTTTTGCCGGTCATCATCGCGCAGGTCACGATCGGCAGCTTCGGATCGCCCAGCCGCACGCCTTTCGCAAGCTTCTCGAAGACCTCCCGGTATTGCTCCGCGCTGTACTTGGCAGGCTCGTTTCCAATCTCGACGCTCGAAACGATCCGCCGCGGGCCTGATGGACCAAACGCTTTTGCAAACGCCTCCCCATACGCCTGCGGATCTTTCCATTTGCTCGATGCAATTTCATTGAACATCAAGCATGCATCTACATCGAAGCCGGCCTTGGTCCATGTGCCATACAGCGCGTTCCAATCCACCCCGTTGGCCGCCATCGGAAAGATTGGCGCTTTACTCGCATCATCGCCAATATCCCACGGCACCGGGTGATAATCGCGGAGCAGCCTGCACACCGGCGCATACAGCTTCGGCTTGAACTGCACCGTATGCGCGTTCAGCCCGAGAAAATCCCGCATGAGGGGATGCGGGTGAGGAGAACTCTTGGCGGCCTCGTTCCCCAGGCATATTCCGGAGCCAATCGCGAGCACGCAGATGACGGTCGCTGCCGGAGAACAGAAAGATTTAAGGCGTCTTTGAAATTGCATGAATCTGTCGCGCATTTCTTTTTCTTAGCAAATCCGCCTACCATTTCCCACGCCTTTGGGAGGCCGGGCTTTTGGCGATGATCCGCGTCAGCAATCTGGTCAAGGAATTCGGCAAGCTCGTTGCCGTCAAGGATATCTCGTTTGAAGTGCAGCGCGGCGAGATCTTCGCCTTCCTCGGCCCCAACGGCGCCGGCAAAACCACCACCATCAAAATGCTCACCACCCTGCTCAAGCCCACGCGCGGCTCCCTCGAGCTGGATGGACTCGATCCCGCGATCGACAAAAACGAAGCCCGCAAGCGATTTGGCATCGTCTTCCAGGATCCCTCGCTCGATAACGAGCTGACCGCTTATGAAAACATGGATTTCCATGGCGTGCTCTATAAAGTGCCGCGGGCATTGCGACGGCAGCGCATCGAAATGCTGCTGCGACTCTTCGAGCTGTGGGATCGGCGCAAGGACCTGATCAAAACCTACTCCGGCGGAATGCGCCGCCGGCTGGAGATCGCGCGCGGCCTGCTGCACACGCCCAAGATTCTGTTTCTCGATGAGCCGACGCTGGGGCTGGATCCGCAGACGCGAAACCAGCTTTGGAATCACGTCCGCACGCTCAACGCCCAGGAGCAGGTTACCGTTTTTCTCACGACCCATTACATGGATGAAGCCGAGCGCACGGCCCATCGCATCGCGATTATCGATCATGGCCAGATCATCGCTCAAGGCACGCCAGCGGAGCTGAAGCAGCAGACCAATTCCGATTCGCTCGAAGCCGCGTTTCTGGCGCTTACCGGCAACACCATCCGCGACGAAGAAGCCGGCGCGGCCGACCAGATGCGGCAGGTTGCCCGCATGTTTCGACGGTAATTGCTATGAATGCCATTTACATTCTCTGGCTCCGGCAGCTCAAGCGATATCTTCGCTCAAGATCGCGCGTAGCCGCGTCACTCGGCCAGCCGCTGCTCTATCTGCTGGCGCTGGGATATGGGCTGTCGCCGGTATTTCAAAGGGCCGGCATGGGCAATTACATCCAGTTCATCGCGCCCGGCGTCATCGGAATGACGGTCATGTTCACCTCGGTCTTCTCCGGCATCGAACTCATTTGGGACCGTCAATTTGGTTTTCTGAAAGAAACGCTCGTCGCCCCGGTGCCCAGGACGATCATCATGGCCGGCCGCACGCTCGGCGGCGCGACCACCGCCATCCTCCAGGGTGTCATCGTCATCCTCATCTGCCTCGCGATTGGATTCCGCCCGACTTCTCCCGCGACTTTGCTGATCGCCCTGGTCTACATGATTCTCATCGCCCTGCTCTTCACCGCCTTCGGCACGGCCGTCGCCTCGCTGCTTTCCGACTTCCAGGGCTTCCAGCTCGTGATGAATTTCCTGGTCATCCCCATGTACTTCCTCTCCAGCGCCATCTTCCCCCTCTATGGCGTCCCCCGCGCCCTGAAAGTATTGGCCACCATCGATCCCCTCACCTATGGAATCGACGGCCTCCGCGGCGCCATGACCGGATCCCACTTTTTTCATCCCGCAACCGATCTTGCAGTTCTCACTGGGTGTGCGGTGCTGTTGCTGTTTATTGGAAGCTGGCTGTTTTCCAGGATTCAGCTTTAGAAGTCGTGAAAAATGGGGCGATGATTGATTAAGATGATGGGGTGCGCCGGCGCGTCATAAATATCTTGTGCATTGTGTCGCTGCTGGTGGGCGCGGTGGCGATAACCCGCTGGGCAACCATTCCATACGATGCATCAAGGACCGTAGAGATTGTAGAGTTCGGCACCCTTTGGACTGTTTCATGTAGCGATAGCACCGTGTGGTTCGACGCTGAACGTCCACCATATGGAAGCCGCGCGTTCCCTCGAAATGTTACAATTGAGCCTGCGGCCTGGGACTTCGTGGTTTTTCAAATCTGGTATATAAATAGATATCAGACAACTTCTTATTCAATTCTTATACCTTGGGGCTCTGCCATTATCATTCCGCTAATAATGCCCGCAATTGTCGGCATTCTCCGTTATCGACACCGCCCCAAAATGGGCGGTCGCTGTCGAAAGTGCGGCTATGATCTCCGCGCGACGCCCGACCGTTGCCCAGAGTGTGGAACCGTGCCCCGAAAAATAGAGATTTGAAACTGAACTACCCAAAAATGCGGTAGTGGGTCAGTCTGAATTTCCGGTAAAATCGACCGCGATACATGGTTGACGGCGAAGCATATATTCAAGCATTCCTAAGTCCGAAGGACCGTGGGCGAGCCACGCATGAGCTAACGACGCATCCCCAAGAGGCGATTCCGGTGCTGCGCGGAATTTTGGATGGAACGGCAAAAAATGGGTATGGTGTGCCGTACAGGAGTCTTGGAATAACCATCGATTGCGCCCTAGTGACTATCCGGATGCTGGGAACAACCGCCAAGCCGCTTGAGGCGCTAGTTCGCGCGGAATTGGCCGCAGGGCACCCATACGCGGCGGATGCGCTAGCAGCAATCCTTGTCGGCTAACAAAGCAGCGTATCGGTTTGATTTGCTCTTTCTATACTGCCCGCGCTTCATCGCGACGTTCTCAATCATTTTCGCCTCATCGGCTTCCAGCACCCCGACCAGTTCTTCAATCTCCCAAACATGATCGGCAAGCCCGGCCTGCATCACTGGCGTAACGCGGAGCGTTTCTTGGACGCGGCAAAAATGGCAAAAATTGACGCCTATCGCAACAATCTGTAGCTTCGCCTCGGGCCTCGATCTTCACCGTTCACTTCGCGAGGAAACAGCCATGACCGCTGCGTCGATCCCTCCCGCGCGCCAATACGCCAACCCGGCTCCCTTGGGATTATTCGGATTTGGCATGACGACCATCCTGTTGAATCTGCACAATGCCGGCTTTTTTAAAATGAACGCGATGATTCTTGCGATGGGCCTGTGTTATGGCGGCGCGGCGCAGGTCGTCGCGGGTGCACTGGAATACAAAAAGAATAACACCTTCGGCATGACCGCCTTTCTCTCCTACGGCTTCTTCTGGCTCTCGCTGGTTGCCATCATTCTGCTGCCGAAGATCGATGCGACTTTGAAGCCCGATGACACGGCCATGGCAAGCTACCTGGCCCTGTGGGGCCTGTTCACATTCGGATTATTCATCGGCACTTTCCGTATCAGCGTAGCGCTTCAAGTCGTCTTTGGAACGCTGGTGATTCTGTTCCTGATGCTCGCTGCAGGCCACGCGTTTCACCTGGGTGAATCATTCGAACATCTCACCGGCTTTGAAGGGATTTTCTGCGGCGCCAGCGCCTGCTATACCGGCCTGGCCCACGTGCTCAATGAACTTGCCGCAAGAACGATCCTTCCATTGGGGGCGGCGAAAACGAAGCCTGTCCACCAGAGCGGCCAAGACATCTTCCACGACCTCGGCGGCGACGCGACGAAAGTGCCGGGCTGACAGTCGTTGCCGGTTACTGGAACGCCGACGTCCACGCTCATTGAAAGATGCCGACGTAGACGTCGGCGTTCCGAGCAATCGATAGCCGAAACTTCATCGGTCGGGTAAGCTTACTCCCGCTCTTTCACCCCAAAATTGGAGATCGGCTATGTCTAAAAAAATCCTCATCGTCACCGGCGATGCCGGGGAGAGTTATGAAACGCTTTACGCCAAGCACCGGCTGGCCGAGGCGGGGTATACGCCGGTGATCGCGGCACCGCGGAAGGGGCCGTTGCATCTGGTGATGCATGATTTTGAGCCGGGCTGGGATACGTATGTCGAGCGGCCTGGATATATGGTGAACGGCGATGTGACGTTTAAGGAAGCAAAGGTTGCCGACTATGTCGGCGTCCTCTTGATCGGCGGCCGCGCGCCCGAATACCTGCGAAATGATTCATCCCTTCTGAAGCTCGTCCGCGACTTTGCCGAGGCCGGCAAATACGTCTTCTCCATCTGCCACGGCATCCAGATCCTCGTTGCCGCGGGACTGGCCGAGGGACGCAAGCTCACCTGCTACGAGCACGTGAAGCTCGAAGTGACCTCCGCCGGCGGCGAATGGATCGGCCAGGAATCGGTCCGCGACGGCAAGTTCGTCAGCGCCCAGACCTGGATCTCCCACCCCGATTTCTATCGGCAGGTGATGCAGTGTTTGGAAGGGCGATGAGCGAACTCTTCACCCTCAACAACGGCAATCGCCTTCATCTCGACGAGTTCGGCCCCTCCGGCGCCGAATCCACCACCCTCGTCGCGCTGCACGGCCTCGGCGGCGCTGGTTACCTCTTTGCCGGCATCGGCCAATCCGAGCCAACGCCTTCGACGCGATTCGAAGAAATACCGCCTGTGGATGAACTGAAAGGTCGTCCAATTGGTCGCGTGCTGACCAAGATGAATAAGGTCACGCGTGAGCAGGTCGTCGAAGCTCTCGAATTGCAAAAGAAAAAGCCCGCCCTGCTAGGCCAGATGCTGGTCGCTCTGGGCTACGTCGAGCAAGCTGATATCAATGTCGCTCTCTCCGCTCAGCGCGGGCAAGCACTGGCTCGCCCAACGTCCATCCGCGCCCTCTGCCCCGATCTTCCCGGCAATGGCCTCTCGCCGCGCCCCAAGCAGCCCATCACCTTCGACTATTTCACCGACGTCATCGTCCAATTAATTAAGCACAAAACTACAGGCCCCATCGCGCTGCTCGGCCATTCGATGGGCGCGATCATCGCCCTGAAGGTTTACGCCGCTCTTCCCGATTGCATCAACTCCCTGATCTTCGTCGGCGGCCTGCCCGCGCCGCTCCCTCAGGCCCAGTCGCGGCTGCGCGAGCGTGCCGCCCTGATTCGCGCCACTGGATTGGCCTCCGTCACTCCGACGATCATTCCCGTGCTCTTTGCGGAACGGTCATTCAATACGATTCCCGACAAAATCGCGATGTTCACGCGACTCCTGGCGCAAAGTGACGGCGAGGGTTACGCCCAGACTGCCGACGCCCTCGCCAACGCCTCCGCGGCGGATATTGCCCCCCGCGTCCGCATCCCCTGCCTCTGCATCACCGGCGCCCAAGACCGCTACGCGCCGCCGAATGCCGTGCGGGCGTTTGCTGATTCAATCTCGGGCGCGGGCTATCGTGAGATTCCCAATTGCGGGCATATGCCCTTCTACGAGACGCCGGAAGAATTCAACGGGATGATCCGAAGCTTTCTTGCAGAAGCTGAATGAATCCGACGGCGCGAGGCCCAAAACGCCGTGCGTAATCCGCCGAATCCGCGGCCCACGTCGCTTGCGCATTCGCGGACCGACGCGCTGAATCCGATCGCTCAAACCGTCGCGAAGGCGCAAGCGAGCACCCGCAGCTATCGGCGGCCCGCCGCGCCAACGCCCACCCAGACCATCGCTCTGATAAAATCGTCCCACACCCTTATGACCCGCCTCTCCATTCGCGTACAACCCGGCGCACGCTCCGATGCCCTTCTCGGCTGGACCACCGATCCGCGCGGCGGCGAGATTTTGAAAATTCGTCTTCGCGCCCCGGCTGTCGAGGGAAAAGCGAATGCTGCCCTGATCGAATTCCTCGCCCAATCCCTCGGCCTCCGCCGCAATCAAATCGCGATCGTCCGGGGCGAAAAGGCGCGGGAAAAGATCGTCGCGGTGGAAGGGATGACGATGGAGGAGATCAAACGGAGATTGCAAGCCGCTGCGTGACTGAATCCAGTGACGCAATTGCTATTCGCACCTTCGATATTCGTCGCGATAAAATCAGGACATGGCTGACAAGGGCGATACTTATTATTGCACCTGGAAACGCGAAGCTGATGGCACCTGCGTCGGCTGGGAGATCCAGCGACCCAAACTTCAAGCAAAAGCGGCGACGCCAGAAGACTTGATGAGTGCACTGGGTGAAGTGATTGGGGAACATTACAACGATAACGAAGCGGCCCTCCATTTTGACCCGCCGCTCTCGGACGCGGGTGATCCAGCTTGGTTTGCCGACAGCTTGGTGGAGATCGAATGGAACTCGATATTCAAGTTCCGCCCGTCTGCGATGAACGCATATGCCAGTGGCAGATGCAAGCGCTGTGGCGGAGGCTTAGGGGAACGCACTGAATTACCACTTGAAGTCGATTCGATCGATGAAAGAACTGATGGTGCATTCTCACCCGGAAGTAACGAGCCGCCACCGTCATACGGCATGCCGGGTCAATTGAAAATTGTCTCGGAGACGTTCCTGGAGTCGTTAAGCGATAATGAACGACAAACGTTTACGGCCCGGCCGGTGAGGTTTACAAAAGCGCGCCGAGTCCAGTTCTTCGAACTCATACCGCTTGCGTTTGTTCCACTTGGCGCTGTCAAAGGTCTTGAAGTCGTTGGTTGGCGATGCGACGTGTGCGGTCAGCGCACTTATAGCAACCCTTCTCTGGGGAGTTGCGTGGAAGTTGTGTGTCGACAAAGTCTGCCGAAAGATTCGCCCGATTTCTTCTTCGCCGGTAATGATAAGGACGTCCATCTCTTTTGCAGCCGGCGGCGATGGAAAGAGATGGCGGGAAAGAAATGGGCAAGAAAGCTCACTGGGGAGCGGCTTGCGGTTGTGGATCAATCGCAATTTGACGGCGATCCTCTGCTCGGGACGCTGGATGAAATTGCCGGCTTCCGCAAGAAGTACGGATTCAAGGTTCCTTTCAAGCCATCGCCACGGTAGCGGCTCGGGCGACCTCTCGGCTTACCCCCGCTACGGCCACTCTTTACGCCTGCTTGCTCAACTCGCAAAAAATCCAGAAAAAGCCAAAATAATCGGCTGACTTTTTCGTTTGGTTACTGTCTGGTATCTGGTATATTGTCCGCCAACCGTGTGGAGCGTTTGGCGCGGCCCTTCGACAAGCTCAGGACCGGCAGGAGAGAGATTTATGGCAAGAACGGTAAAAGCAGCGAAATGCCCGGGAGGCGCCGCAAGCGACGCAGGACGAAAAATGGAAAAAGTGGTGCGTTTTGGTGCATTTTGGTGCGTCACTTGTGCAACGGTTTCGGCGGTGCACAGCATGTGGTGGTATGCCCAGAGCCTTAGCGTTGCATCGGGGAGCGCAGACTGAAAAAACTCAAAAAGTGATGCAAAACGATGCATTTTGATGCATGGCTGGCGCGCGACCCTCAAAATCAGGCGGATTTCGAGGGTCAGCACTCGAACGATGCATCGCGGATGCATCAAAACGTGGTGCGTTTGATGCATTGGTGATGCACGGATAAATGCGGGTGTTCCATCGCCTACTTTAGCCGCCCGGCTCGTCGGGCGCGTTCATCGCTGTCTCGGCGTCGCAGGGGCGACGCCCTCCAGAATGCGGTGCATCAGGTTATGATGGCGGCTCTCGGAAAGGCCAAACCGTATGAAGCTCTTAATCACGTTCCTCTTGGCGCTTGCACTCGCTTCTCAACTCGACGCGCAGGTAATTCGGCGAGATATCAAGTATGCCGATCAGGCGGACCCGCATTTGACGCTGGATGTTTATGCGCCCGCGAACGCGAAGAATCTGCCGGTGGTTTTCTGGATTCACGGTGGCGGCTGGCAGGTGGGTGACAAAGCGGATGTGAAGATCAAGCCGCAAGCGTTCATGGACAAGGGCTTTGTGTTTGTCTCGACCAACTATCGCCTGCTGCCCAAGGTGGACATGGCGACACTGGTGGGCGATGTGGCCAAATCCTTCGGCTGGGTGCACCAGCACATCGCCGAATTTGGCGGAGATCCCAATCGCGTTCTGGTGGCGGGACATTCAGCCGGAGCGCAACTTGCCGCGCTGATCTGCACCGATGAGCACTGGCTCAAGAGCCAGGGCATTTCGATGAACGTGCTGATTGGATGCGTGCCGGTGGATGGGGACACATATGATATTCCCGCGATCATTGAGACGGCCGAGACGCGCTGGCGCGTGCATCATCTTCCGCCCGCGAAGTTCGGACATCGCGAAAAATTCGGCAACGATCCGCAGAAATTCCGCGATTTTTCTGCGGTGTATCATGTGGAAAAAGGCAAAGGCATTCCGCCATTTCTGCTGCTGTACGTGGCCAACCATCCCGATACCAGCGCCCAGGCGCTCCATTTTGGCGCGGTGCTGAAAGAAGCGGGCGTCCCGACCACCCTATTTGGCGCAAAGGACACGTATCACGACAAGCTCAATGATGATCTGGGGATTCCGGATGATCCCGCGACGAAGGCGCTGTACGATTTCATAAAATCTATTGACAAAAAGCAGTTGTATGGTCCATAAGAGCGATTGGCGCGCGACTTGCGCAAACCATAAAAATCAGTTTTTGCCGCATGCATCGATTGAATTCCGCTGCTTAACATGGTCTACTGCATCGCAACAGGTTTTCCAATTCGTCTTGCCAAGGGAGGCAACTGGGCATGCGCGGGATCATCAACATCATCTTCGGGATCATCTTCATCATCGGCGGCCTGAGCGGAAAGCTGGTGCTCATTGGAACGCACAGCGGCCCCGCCCTCGCGGTGCTCGGCGGAGTGTTGCTTGTCGTGGGGTTCCTACGCATGGCGGGCGCGCGCTGAATTCGGCGCGATTGATCTAGCCACTAGCTTTCCGCACGCAAACGGAGCCGTTAATGGGCCGTTTGATGCACCACGTTCTGCTTTTCCTGTCGCTAGTCACTGGATTGGGTTCAACCGCGCTATGGCTATGGGCGCAATTCGCGGCGCCGGCCACTTTCGATTGGAGCATGCGCCCGGGCGCGATGCCAAATTACCGCCTGGTAATTGAGCGGCAGGAGGTTTGGCTGACTCGCAACTCCGCAATGTACGGGCAGCATGGCGAGCAATGCGATTTCCTGACTCAGCTATGCAAGCACAAGCGTTTTTCCAGGTGCGGCATTCGCTTTCTCGGTATCGGTGATCACTTCATCTATGGGCCCGCATATGACGGCGGATACAGTGTTCAAGCGGAGATTCACGTTCGAATTGCCGCACTGTTTGCCCTGTTTGCGGCGCTGTTGGTCTTGGGCGCATTGCGACCGATACGTCGAGCGATCAAATCATGGCTGCATCGTCCGGGTTACTGCGCTGCCTGCGGCTACGATCTCCGCGGATCATCCGGACGATGTCCGGAATGCGGTGCCCTGCGCGAGGACGTTGCGCCTAGAGTTGGCTCGCAATAAATAAGGACGTCAATCGAGGGGACCAAGTGCCGTTGGCTGTCCGACGTTGCTTGACTGGCTTTAGGCCGCGCATAAGATGCCTTGGCCACGCGGCCGTGGCGGAATTGGCAGACGCGCAAGATTCAGGTTCTTGTACCCACAAGGTGTGGAGGTTCGACTCCTCTCGGCCGCATTCAAAACCCCGCTTCTGGCGGGGTTTTTCATGCGCCAAAGATCGCTCAATTAACAGCATCAATCGCCCCGGCATCTCCACCATCGGAGCGCGAGCGCCCGGTGAAATCTTGCAAGAACGGGCCATGGAATTCCCAGGCATAGAGTTCTTCGATGGTGGTTTTGGAATCGGCTAGCGTGCCGCGGGCGAGGCGGAGGAAGTCGATGGAGCCGTTGAGATCGTGGCCTTCCGGTGTGCCGCCGACATAGAGATCGGCATCGTTGGCCAGCGAAATCTCGGGACCGATGCCGGGGGCGGTGATGTCGAGCTTGCCATCAATATAGATCGTCATCGTCTTCGCCTTGCGATCGGCTTCAGCGATGATGTGATGCCAGTTCCCATCGTTGACGGCGCGGCTGCTAACGAGCTTCGTGTTGTGATCGCTCGACCGAAGTTTCAGCATCACATGCCCGGCTTCATCGAGCGTCAAAGCCCAGCCGGTGGAATTCATCTTTTGGATCAGCGTTGCGTCTTTGGAGCCAGGTGCTGTCTGGAAATAGATTTCGATCAGGAAGTTGGAGTTGTAGATCTGCGGGTTGACCAGGTCCTTGCCGCTGATCGTGTGAGTCGGCCCCCTGCTGCCTCGGCCACTGATCATGGTCACCGAGCGTTCGACGTCCTGATTCTTCAGGACTGCATATTGATTGCGACCATCGAAATGCAGCGCGCCGCGCGTCCAGTTTTCCAGAGGGCTAGCCTGGTAATCCTTAAGCGTGAAGTTGACGGCCGAAAGCGGATAGGTGGGGAAACGATAGTAATTGTCGCGCCCCGTGTAGTACGAAGGCATGCACCAATGCTCATCCAAAATACGCGTGGGATCGGCTGGCATGGGATCGAAATTCCATTCGGCCACCGTCTCGTAGAGACTCCACGGTACGAAAACCTTGGCCCCACGTCCGTAAATTGAAGGATCGGAGGATGGACGAAAATCATGATGTGCCGCATCGCGCAGGGGAGCTTGATCGGCCATGACGCCGAGCTCGTCGGCAAGGGGTTTGTAGCTTGTCAACGTATTTTTGAAATCGGCCAAAGTCATGAGCCAGCGGCCCGAGGGTTCCAGAACGCCAAAACCCTGGCTGGTACCGATGTCATAGAACACGTTTCGTGCATAGGCGTCGGTATCCAGCGCGAACTGATTTCGTCGCGGCCCGGCATCCTTTTCATTACCCGAAGCACTCTTCGCAGGGTCGGCATCGCGGAAAACGCTGGCGCCCATGCTCTGGAAGATATTCCCCAGGAATTTGTTGCGCCCCGCCTGCGGCGCCTGCCGGCGCGAGGCGCGGACGAAATTATAAACCGTGTTGTTAAAGAAGCTGTTCTGGTAGCTGATGATCTCCTGAAAGGCCGACGTGTTGGCCAGCACTCCATTGGGTCCCTTCGATTTTCCCCAGGCGATATTGTTGAAGTAGTAATTCTTGAACGCGCCGTCGAGGTAATAGGCGTGGCCAAATCGGCTCTCGGAGTCTGGCTCCATCGCGTGTTCCCAGCTTCGATAGCCGCCGGGGTTTCCGGAGATGTTGTCCCAGACGTAGGCGGGCCCACCCTGCCAGGTTTCGATGCCGCCAAAATCGTCGTTGTTCAGCAGCGTATCGACCGCCTTATTGTGGTGAATGAGAATGCGCGTAAAGGGCCGATTGGTGGAAGCGCCATCCTGCTTGGCTCCGTGAACATCGACACCCTGGGCGCAGACGCGATCGAAAATGTTTCCCGCCACCTCGGCGGTCTGCGCGTAATCCACTTCCAGCGTCACGCCTTGGCCAAAGAGATCCGGGCGAATGCCGATGTGATCGAACTTGTTCCGCAACACGCGGACGTCATAGAGCCGGCCCATGGGGTCATCGAGTTCTCCGTAGATGGTGCCATCGGAAAGTTCGACGCCACCCGCATCGTCATCGGAAAACTGATTGTCGCTGACGAGCACCAGATCGATCGCGTCTTCGTGGCCGGTTGCTTTCAGGCGCACGCCCCGATGCACATGCTCGAAGGCGCAATGCGTGACCTGAATGTCGGTGCCGCTGCCCAGCAACCGCACGCAGGCCGGCTCGACATCAATCGTTTCATGCGAAACCCAGTAGGGCGCAGCCATCAGGTTCCAGTAGATGTTGGTGAAGCGGAACGTGAGGCCATCGACATGAACATGGCTCATGCCTTTGCTTTCGATGCAATGAATGCGGCGTGCCACTTCAACGCGTGCTTCATTTGGATCCGCATCGCCCGGCAAACGGATATAAAGCCGGCCGCCTTTGCCCTTCTTGTCGAACCAGAATTCGCCGGGGCTGTCGAGGTACTGAGGCTTATCTTCGAGGTAATACTTGCAGCCACGAATGAGCTTGAAGGTCGGTTCCCCGCCCCACTGCCCGGCAAACGTCAGCGAGCCTTTCTCCCGATCGGCCCCGACGACGCGCGCCTGAAACGGGCTGCCCATGACCCAACCCTTGGTCGTCCATACGATCGCCCCCTGGTAATAATCCTGCGGATGGCTGGTATTGATGTGCTCCGCGTCAAACGCCAGATGCCGGCGCTGACCATTGACGGTCGCGTAATTGTCAAACGGCTTCTGCGGATTCTTCCAGCTCCACCATTCGCTTTTGATGTCATCGGGGTTGCTGATGTTCCAATTCGGAGTTCGCGCCAGCACGATGCGCGAGACCGCATCGTCCTTCCCCACCATCCAGACATTACGCGGCGACCAGTCCAGATCGACATACCAGACCTTCTCCGGCTCCGGAATCAGCGGATTGTCGGCTCCCTTCTTCCAGCCGCGGACGATCTCAGATCCGCAAATCACCGCCGCCCCGTTTCCCCAGGAAGGATCGCGGGTCAAAACGATCGGCTGCGCTTCGGTGCCCGATTCATCGGCATTCAACTCTCCGCGATAGTAGACGCCCTGCTTAAAAACATAAGTATGGATGCCCTTGCAATCCTTTGCATTGCCGACTGCGTTTGGATCCCACGGATGATGCTTCCATGCCGTCTGCTTCGAAAGACCGTCCTTGGCGTCATTCCCCGAATCGAAGTCGATATACCGGATCGCCCCGCCCGGCTTGAATTCAAAAGCCTGCGGTGCCCATTCCAGATCGCCGGTCGGCAGAACCTTTGCCTGCGGCTGCTGCCAGGACCAAGTGCCGGGCGACCCGCTCGTCGGAGCGCCTGCGAAGCAAGTCATCGTGACGCAAAGGATGGGAATGAAGAGAGAAGTCAATATTTTCAGCTTGTGTTTCATGATGTCCTACGGTTGCTACTCTCGCTCGCGGCCAAGCGTTTTGACTGGGTTTGGTCATAGGGCAATCAATGCACGCTCGTAGCGCAGCCTTCCAGGCTGTGATGGAAGATCACAGCCTGGAAGGCTGGAAGCCTGTGCCACGTCTTAGTGACCAATTGTCCGCGTCGGATGGATTTACCAAAGCCTTTGAACCCCGTAGGCGTCCAAGGCTGCGTCTGCACTAAGCAACGGCAATCGCTCGGTCAGCGCCTGCGCTACCAGTAATCGATCAAATGGGTCGCGATGATGAAATGGCAATGAAATTAACGCTGTCGTGTGCTGCGGCAGAATCGGAAGTATTTCAAATCCATGTCCTTCAATGGCGCTCGCAATGAACTGCTCAAAGGGCTCGCCCAGTCGATATTTGCCGATGCTGATCTTGATCGCGGTTTCCCAATAGGCGACTGGGCTGATCAGAATGTCATTGACGGGATCTTCAATAAGCTTGCGCGCAGCAGGCGTGAGCGAGTCGTCACCGAGCACAAACCAGAGCCATGCGTGAGTGTCCAAGAGGAGCTTCACTTCATGTACTCGGAAAAGTCCTTCAGGTGTTCTTCATCATCCGTAACGATCGCCAACTGCCCCTTGCATGCGCCGAATTTCGGCTTCGGTTTATCCGCTGCCAGAGGACGAAGCTCGGCAATGGGTTTTTGATTTTGCGTGATGATGACTGTTTCACCGCGCGAGGTCCGCTGAATCAGCTCGGCAAATGTAGATTTGGCTTGTTCGACACTGATAGTCACGTGTGGCTCCTATTAGAACGGACTAATAATTATAGATGCCTGATGAAGCAGTGCCAACGAAAGTGAAACTAGGCGGCTTCGCCATGAATCCGCAGTGCGGTTGCGGCAGACATCGGTGCACTAATCCGTCCATCCGGCTGAAATTCGGGCACACACGCGGCCAATGCATCAATGGCATCGGCGGCAGTGCGCTGAGCGGCGCGGCTCAGCAGCTCAAGTCCGCGCGAGACTTCCTGCCGGCTGGCGGGGGGAAGTTGCCAGACGTGGATTTTGGGGTGGGATGTGGGGCGCGTCTGCTCGTTATCGCAGGCCAGTTCTTCGTAGAGTTTTTCGCCGGGGCGGATGCCGGTGAAGCGGATTTCGATGTCTTCGTGCGGGCGCAGCTCGTTTCGGCGGATCAATTCCTCGGCCAGATCGAGAATCCGGATCGGATGGCCCATGTCCAGCACGAAGATTTCGCCGCCCTGCGCGACCGCCCCCGCCTGCATCACCAGTTGGCTGGCTTCGGGAATGGTCATGAAGTAGCGCTTCATGTCGGGATGCGTGACGGTCACCGGGCCACCGGCTTCTATTTGTCGCTGGAAGATGGGGACGACGCTGCCGCTGCTGCCCAGGACGTTGCCGAATCGCACGGCGACGAATCGTGTGCGCGGATGCGCTGCTGAGCGTTCCGCGGGCGCGGGGCCACTCAATTCCTGATTGAGGCTTTGAACGTATAGCTCCGCGAATCGCTTCGTGGCGCCCATCACGCTGCTGGGGTTCACCGCCTTGTCAGTGCTCACCATGACAAAGGCGGCTGCACCGTGGTTCATCGCCGCATCCGCGACGATGCGCGTGCCGAACACGTTGTTTTTAATAGCCTCGCAAGGGTTGTGCTCCATCAGCGGCACATGCTTGTGAGCCGCCGCGTGGAACACGACCTGCGGCCTTTCCAATTCGAAAATCTGCTCGATCCGCCGAGCGTCGCACAGGTCGGCAATGTAGGGTCGAATGTCGGCCCCCACCCAGCTGTGGCGAAGCTCGCGATCGATCTCGAAGAGTGCATTCTCCGCGCGCTCGAGCAGCAGGATGCGCTGCGGGCAGAATTTCATGGCCTGTCGGCAGATCTCCGATCCGATGCTCCCGCCGGCTCCGGTGATCATCACGCGCTTGCCCGCGAGAAAGCGCTGAAGTTCAGGTGTATCAAGGTTGATCGCGGGTCGTCCCAGCAGATCGGCGATTTCAATCGTCGGGCGCATCGCACTTCTGCGCGCTTTGGGAAATGGGCGCAGCACTCGCGCTATGAAAGAACGAATCGGTTCCACCAACGTCTCTATCGGTCAGGCACTTAAAACGGGTTGAATAGGTTCTCGGACCTGCATCGTCGTGTTCAATGTCCGTTTGACGTATGAAAGTCCTTAAGGCATGACAAAAGCGCCCTCATACATCGTAAGTTGATGTTCTTTAATGGGATAAACTGCGACACCCTCCGCAGAAAAGGGCTTGCCGAAAACCTCCGCCGCGACGAACCGACGGATTGAGCGGCGTGTAGAGTTATGGGACGATGTTGCAGCCGCAAATGAATCTGGGCGGGCTTTATAGCGCAGACGTAAGATTGAATGCAGGTGTATGCCCGGGGCGAGCGGCTTCTGGTCGTTCCAGAGGATCCCGGTTCACCTCCGAATAGCTGTTTTCGTAGGAGGATGGGCGTGGGTCAGGATCGGTCAGCTTGGGGAAGGCCAATCATTGCGCTCGAGCGGCTCGAGCCGCGCCAGCTTCTTTCCTTTACGATCAGCGGCCGAGTTTTTGAGGACCTCAACGCCAATGGCCGGCGTCAGCCCAAAGAGCCATATCTTCCCAACGTACAGGCTTTTCTCGACCTGAACGGAAATGGAATCGTCGATGCGGGCGAACCCACCGCTATCACCGACAAGCATGGCACCTTCCACTTCAAAAAGCTCAAGCGCGGCAATTACGACATCCGCGTTGTGCCGCCAACTGGTTGGGTTGGCGTCACCCCCGCGAGCGACCAATATGTCTTTAACAATCTTCGCCATGGCGTATCGCGGAATTTCGGATTGCAGCTTGATCCGCCCAGCATTCAGCGCGAGCCTTCCGATACGACGCCGCCCACGGCAACTCTGAATGCACCGGATCTCACGACGCCTGGTGCTCAGGGCTATCAATTCAGCGTCACCTATTCCGACGCGACCGGCGTGGATCTGTCGAGCATCGGCAGCGGGAATATTTCGGCGACGATGCCGGGCAATGTGGTCACGCTCGCAAATCTTCTTGGAATCGATGCAGGGGGTAATGGTTCGCCGCGCACCGCAACTTATCAGATCACGCCGCCCTCGGGCACTTGGAGTGCCGAGGATAACGGAGTCTATACGCTCTCACTCGCCAGCGGACAGGTGCGCGATATTGTCGGCAATGTCGATGCGCCCCAGATCCTCGGCAGCTTCAACGTCGCCATCGGAATCGCGGTGCCCGGGGCCCCGACTCTGGAAGGTGTCAGCGATACCGGAATCTCGTCAACCGATGGGATTACAAGCCTGAACAACTCGAGCGCGGCAAGCGCGCTTCAGTTTCAAGTCACCGGCGCAATGGCTGGCGCAACCGTCAATATTTATTCGGATGGACATGCCATCGGCTCTGCTGTAGCAAATGGCAGCACAACGATCATCACCACCGACGGCCAGACCCCTTTCGCTGCCGGCGCTCATTCCATCACTGCGAGACAGACCTTATCGAACGGCTTGAACTCGGCCTTGTCCGCTGCATCGACGATCATTGTCGATAATGCAGCGCCGAGCGCTTCGCTCAGTGCGCAGCCGGTGACAGGATCGGGCGGCCAGCTTTACAGCTTTTCAGTGACGTACGCAGACGGTACCGATGTCGATCTGACAACGCTCGGCAACGGCAACATCATCGTTGCTGGCCCTAACGGTTTTTCAGAAGCCGCTTCACTCATTTCGGTCGATCAATCGAGCAATTCGCCTTCCGTGACCGCGAGCTATTCGCTGATCCCACCCGGCGGAAGCTGGAACGCAAATGCGAACGGCACCTACACCATTTCGGCGCAAGCTGGCCAAGTGGGTGACATTGCGGGAAACGATATGGTGGCGGGCGCGCTGGGAACTTTTTCAGTCAGCGCCTTCACACCCCAGAGCGACCAGCCTGGGGCGCCGCGACTACTGCCCGCCAGCGACAGCGGCGCTTCGCAAAGCGACAACGTCACCTATTTCAATAACTCCGGCAGTGCGCCGCTTGGATTTCTGATTCCTGGAACCGTCAGCGGCGCAACCATGACGCTCTTTGCCGATGGCACCGCGATTGGATCGACGGTCGCTTCCGGGGCGACCACCCAATTGACAACCAACGGCCTGATCACGCTTGGCGACGGTGCGCACGCGATTACGGCCACGCAAACCGAGCCAGGTTTGCCGCAGTCAAGCCACTCGCCAGCGGACGGCATCGTAATCGATACCGCCCCACCCACGGCAACCTCCAATCCCGCGGGCGTCAGCAGTGTCGGCGGGACTGTCTATTCCTTGACCGTCACCTACAGCGACAACGTCGCGATCGACGTCACAAGTCTGGATTCGCAAGATGTAGTCGTCACCGGCCCCGGTGGATTTGCGGAGCAGGCGGTGTTGGCGTCGGTCAGCAGTACCGGAAACGGAACGCCGCGCACCGCGACTTACCAGATCGTCCCGCCCGGTGGCAGCTGGAGCGTCGCCGACAACGGCACTTATACGATTCATCTGCAGGCAGGCTCGGTATACGACATGGCCGGCAATTCGACCGATGGCGGAACACTGGCGACATTCAATGTCAATGCAATTGTTGCAGCCAGTCCGGCGCCAGCAGCGCCGCAGCTTGCCTCAGTCAGTGATACCGGCGCGCTGAACAATGACGCGCTGACGAAATTAAATAATTCCTCGCTCGCGAACGAGCTGCAATTTACGATCGGCAACACCTCGGCCGGCGCGATCGTTACGATTTTTGCCGATGGTCGGCAGATTGGTTCAACGACCGCTTCCGGGAGCAGCACCACCATCACTACGGATGGCGTCACCGCTTTGACCGATGGAAGTCATGTCTTTACCGCGCGTCAGACCCTTTCCGGAAGCTCAGTATCAGCCGCGTCGGCCGGGACGACGCTGACCATCGATACAGCCGCGCCAACCGGCTCGGCCACCTTCGCGCCTGTCACGTCGGCTGGTGGTGCGGGTTACGATTTCAGCGTCGTCTACAGCGACAATGTCGCAATCAACGCCGCTTCGCTGAACAGCAATGATCTGATCGTCACCGGGCCGAACGGCTATACCAGCGCCGCAACACTTACCTCCGTCGATTCGCGATCGGGCGGCTCGCCTCGCCAAGCCAGTTACCATATTTCCGCGCCCGGCGGCTCATGGGATTCCAGCGACAACGGCAGCTACACGGTGACGCTGCAAGGCGGGCAGGTCCTCGACACTGCCGGAAATGCTGCGACCCAGGCGACGCTAGGCACCATCACGGTGAACATCACCGGAACCGCCAGCCCCGCGCCCGGTGCGCCGGTGCTTTACTCCACCAGCGATTCAGGAAGCTCCAAGAGCGATGGCGTCACCAGTTTCAACAACAGCAGCCGCAGCACGGAGTTGGTCTTTTCCGTGCCGAACGTGACGACCGGCGCTGTGGTTTCGATTTATGCAGATGGAACTTTTCTGGGCAGCGGCGTTGCCAGCGGTTCGACGACGCTAGTGGCAACGCGCGGCGACACGCCTCTTTCGGATGGTCCGCACCATTTCACGGCTCGCCAACTCGTTTCAGGCATGCTGCAATCGGCTAACTCGTCGGTCACGCTGGTTACCGTGGACACGGCTCCGCCGACGGCCACCGTTTCCCCCGCGAATGTGACGACGGCGGGAAACACGAACTACTTCTTCAACGTCACCTACGCCGACTCAACGGCGATCGATGCCACGACCTTGCACGATGGCAACATCCTGGTGATGGGTCCTAATGGATACAGCCAGCCGGCAACTTTCGTGACCGCGGACAATCCCGGCAATGGCTCGCCGCGAACGGTCACTTACCAAATCCGCCCGCCGAATGACGAATGGACAGCCGGCGACAATGGAACGTACGTGCTTTTCCTGCAGAGCGGGCAGGTCGCTGATATCGCCGGAAATGTCGCGCCGGCCGCGTCGCTGGGCACGTTCAATGTCTCCGTGCCGACACCTGCGCCGGTGGCGGTCTACCTGACGTCGGCCGGCGGTGCGACGAGTGCTTCGACTTCTTTGAATAACTCCTCATCCGCAAGCCGACTGCAATTCACCGTCGCCGGGACCATCAGCGGCGCGACGATTACGATCTACGCCGACGGCCACGCCATTGGCTCCGCCCAAAGCACGGCTGGCAATACGACGCTATATACTGACGGTGTAACCGCGCTCGCTGCAGGTCCGCATCAGATCACCGCAACGCAAACGCTCGCAGGCGCCCCAGAATCTGCGGCCTCGGCGCTGTTGACGTTGACGGTGACCCCGTAACGCAGGGACCCGGATTCAAAAGGGACTTTCGTTAGCCAAGTTTAGCCGCGACGCGAAGCGGAGCGCTTTCTGCGATGTTCGGAAAGCGCTCCGCTATCGCGTCGCGGCTAAACTTGGCTTCGTAAGCTTATTTGTTTGGGGCGCAATGCGACGAGTTGGCCGACCACCCACTGGGATGAAGCGACCTCTTCTGTTTTGTGTAAAAATAAAAGCCGGGCGGAAGGATTCACACCGCTCGGAGGGGAGAGAGAAGCGATGCGACGGGGCACTTCCGCCCGGGGTCCATCGGGAGGGTCCGCGTCCCGTGTACCTAAGTGTGGCAGATTGTAGCAAAGTGCCTTGCGAACTCAACTATTTGGGCCGCGCACGACAGCATCATTGCAGATCGATCCACGCTGCTTTACAAAATGACTTGACAAATAAAAAGATCGGCCGCGCGAGATGCGAAACCGCATCGCACGCAGCCGATCTTCGTTAGACGATCTGGCGTAACTGAGATTAGTACGCCCCATGGCCGGTGAATGCACCGACGATGATCAGAATGATCGCGATCACGAGGAAGATACCCAGGAAGGTCCGGCCCATGCCTGCGCTCATTCCTGCCACACCACGTGCGCCAAGCAACCAGGCGACCAGCGCGATGATGAAGAATACGATCCCGATCCAAAGAATAGTGCCCATTACCGTGCTCCTTTCATTGGGTCGCTACAGTTGCGACCGACGGTGAAGCAGTTTCGCAAACCTTGTGCCGCCGAATATTCGAAGAAATGCTGGAAGCGGACTCAGCGCTGGAGCGTCGGCCAGAGGGCGATCGTGCAGAGCGTATGGCCAATTCGGTCGAGAATGGGGATCTGACGGACCTGTCGGAAGCCGGCAAGAACTTCTTTCCGGATCAGCACGTCTTCAAAAAGCTCGATATCTTTTTCGAGGATCTGCTGCGACTCGTTGAACACAATCAGCAGCAGCCCCGCCTGGCGGATCGGGGCCTCGGCTTCCATCTTTCGCAAATCTTCGACGACCGCCTGCCGCCATTGGCTGCCGTAGCCGAGGTGTCTTGCGCCGCCTTCGCGAAATTGAAAGGCGGTTTTAACTTCGAGCCACAGCGCATCGCCGGGTTCGCACATATCGGGCGGGTCAAAGAGCGTCGGCGGTGCCGTATCGAGTTTCAGCGGCCGGCCGAGCGGCGAAAGCACCAGATCGCAGCGCATGCGATGCGACTTTTTCTTTCCGACTGAAGAGGGATAGTGAACTTCGCGGGCAACGTGGTAATGACCCGTCAGACTCTCAGCGAGCAGCGATTGAAGGTCGCGTTCATCTCGCGCATCGAGTCCATACACCGCCTGCTCGAGGCGCAGATCCGCTTCGGCGCGTTCGATGGCCTGACCGATGCGATCGGCAACAGTCGAGAAATCCCACATGCGCAGGGATTTTAGGGGAACCATTGCGGAATTGTGGAGGGTTAAAGACAATTGAGCTGGATACCCCGCGTACAGGACACACCTCTACCACGGTTAGCCGCGACGCGGAGCGGAGCGCTTTTCGCAGCGTTTGGAGAAGCGCTCCGCTTCGCGTCGCGGCTACTGAGCGCTGGGTTGATAAAGCGCAAGTCCCGCCCCTTTGAAGCATCCTTGCAGTAGTGGCTGTTCCTTGGCGATGTCGCGAAGGTGACGCTGAGCTTCCGACAGAAGCAGATCAAGCGTGTCGATGCTGTGGTTGGCCATTCGGTGATGCTTGGCCTGGCACCAGACGCCTTCGGCGGCATTGAGATCCGGAGCATAGGGCGGCAGGTAGTGGAACTTGAGCCTCG
>Ga0207695_10002141_pt1 | contig 29904 bp, 18 predicted proteins | sample KBSC54metaG_FD_184354 | JGI IMG/M metagenome (GOLD analysis project Ga0207695, IMG submission 184354) | Corn rhizosphere microbial communities from Kellogg Biological Station, Michigan, USA - KBS C5-4 metaG (SPAdes) (version 2) | ecosystem: Host-associated > Plants > Roots > Rhizosphere > Soil...
GGGAAATTTGGCTGCAAAATCGTCAGCAGCTTTTTCCATCACTTCGGGATTTTGCCCATTGGCCACCGCCGCTTGATACGCCTTGTACTCTTCTCTCGTTTTGGTCTGCACGGGCGGGCGGCCAGTATTCGGAGTTCCAGCCTGTCGCGGGTTGGAAGAAGCGGGCGTCGATGCCGAAGACTGCGCTTGCGCCGCCACAAGGCTGGTCGCCAGCACTGTGATCAGCACTGCCGCTTTTCTCATTCCCATTCTCCCGAAAAATTGCAACTCTGGCGGGCGATTGGAGCCGGTCAGTTGCTTTGGTCGTCCTTGTCGTTGTCCGTGGTTTCTTTATCTTTATCCTTCGCGCCGGCGGGCGGTGCGTACGGCTTTTGCAGTCCCTGTTCAGCCGCGGCTTTGGCGGTAGGCAAGGATTCGCTGGCTCCCTCGGCAGCTTTGTAGTGGGCTACGGCTTGCGCCCGCAGTGGACCGCCGGTGTCATCATCCTGAAGATCGAGAATTCGTCCGAGATAAATGTGCGACCAGGCTACAACTTGTGGCTCGCTGGTCGCATGCAATGCTTGTTCAAAGTAATCCCGCGCTCCGTCCATATTTTTATTGAGCGAAATTTGCGCCAGGATAAACAATGCGCGTCCGGGATCCTCAGTCTTTTCAGCCAGCGCTTGCTTGGCCAGCCTTTCGGCAGTCTCTGAATCGCCCGCGGATAGACGCTCCTCAGCTGTGGTCAGGAGCCTTCCTTCCTTCGCGCGCGCCAGATGCAGAATCTCCGGATCAGACTCGGTGGCGAACTGTATCTGTGCAGTTTGTTTTACTTCGCGGCGAACATCTATTCCGCTGATCAAAGCTGGCAACGCGTTCTTGAATCCGATATTGTCTTTTTCAAACGGAATTAACTTCTCATAGAAATATTGCGTCAGCACAAAGCCCTGCGACATAGATTGTTGAACCGCGGCCTGCTGATCAGCCAGGCTGGCTTTTCTATTGGCCAGAGTCCGGGCCTCCACGGCGCGAATCACGCACTCCGTCACCAGCAGGGAAGCATCATCCTTAAAGGCCTCGTCCATGGGCGCGAGCCGTAATGCATCCATCAAAGGATCGAGCGCCACAAAGTTGGCGGAAAATTTCCCGACCATGGGATCCAGTAAATAATGCAGATACGCGTGCCGGATCTGGTCCACCTTCAATGCGATGTTCGTCCCCGGCGTGATCACGACGAAATATTCGAGACTGTAATTCCGGGCGTTGGTCTCAGACGAAGCTCCCATCGGCTCTACATACATGGTGAAAGTGCGCCCCATGTAGCTGTTCGATGGCAGCTTGAGATAAAGCTCGGTGTCCGCAATCATCTTGGCCAACGCCGCGCGATAGCGATCCGTCAACTCGGCATAAGCCGCGGCATGACGGTCCCACAGCTCGTGAATTCCCACGTCGGTATAGAACTTGCCAAGCAGCGGAACTAATCCCAGGACCGCGCTGGCATCCGGAGGAAGATCGGATTCCTTAGCCTTCAAAGTAAGAGCCGGCGGAGGATTCAGATAAAGCCCCAGCGACACATATTCGGAAAGCGTAAGCGTGTCGGTTCTCTGCTGGTGGTCGTGATAGAACGAGCAGACCGCATCGGCAGCCGCTTTGGCCTTTTCCGAAACTTCGATGTTGTGGCCGACTTCGCCACGTATCGTCATACGAACGGGATCGGCCGGCACCAGTTCAGCGTCATACCCGCAGGCATTGATCGCGGTGAGAACGGTGAATAGCGCCTCGCTGGTATCCAGCGTGACCGGGCTTTGAGCATAGGCAAAGCTGGAACTCAGGACACCGAAAACCACCAGCAAAAACAATCGTTTATGAATCAGAAAAGCAGACCTCAGGGAACCCCTCCTGCGCGGGCGGACTAAAATGCGGCTCTGATCAAAGTTTAAGAGGTTCACTGGCAGGGGTCAAACCGGAAATGGGAAGAGAGAACTGACATAGCTTAGAGCGCTGTAATCAAAGAGTAAACATTGTGAAGTGGTGTTACTGCGCTGTCGCCGAATCCGTTTTGTTCCGATTTCGTAACAAAGGAAAAAAATGCTTGGCCGCCGCCGAGCTGTGGCAGAATGTGCGGCAACGACGGGAGTCAACGATGAATAATTCAGAGAGAGTTCTTTGCCTTGGCAAACACAAGTGCGGCACGCGCTGGTGTCGCAGGACGTGGCACAACAAATTTCTGCTCTGCTCCATGCTATTTCTTTCGGTTAATTGCATTGGACAGCGCAGTGTTCTGACCTGGCACTACAACAACATGCGATGGGGTTCAAACACCCAAGAGACAGTCCTGAACCCCACAAATGTAGTCTGGACGAACTTCGGGAAACTGTTCTCGCAACCAGTCGACGGTGCAATCGTTGGCGAAGCACTATACCTGCCTAACGTCACGGTCCCCACTCAAGGTACCCACAATGTGGTGTACGTTGCGACAATGAATGACACGGTATACGCCTTCGATGCAGACAATAATTTAGGATCAAATGCTCTGCCGCTCTGGGCGAAGCGGGTGGCTGTGTCTGGGGCAACGGCAGTGCCCATCAGCGTACAAGGAGGTGCTGGAGTCACGGGCTGGACAGAAGTGGGGGTGATATCAACGCCGGTCATCGATTCGGCAACCGGGACTATTTATGTCCTCGCCAAAGACTATCTGAATGGTGTGGTAAAGAACCGGCTCTGGGGACTGAGCATATCCACAGGCGCTAGCAAATTCAGCCCGGTTCCTATTTCCGCCACTTTCACCCGCGGTGGTGTCACATACACGTTTAACAACTTGACCCAAATCAATCGGCCGGCTCTATTGTTGAACGGCGGGAATATCTATATTGCCTTCGGGTCCAACGGGATTAACGGTCAGGAGCAAGGGTGGGTCATTGCCTACAGCGCGATCACCTCGACATCGTTAACGCCCCAGTTTCGGGGGGCATTCAACGCTGAACCCGGTCGCGACACTGCGGCCATATGGCAGAAAGGTGGAGGGCCCTCAGCCGATGGTGGGGGCAATGTTTATGTCGAAACTGGCGACGGTCCAGTCGTTGCAGGAACGAATTTTGGGCAGAGTGTATTAAAGCTGACCCCAATGAATTCCAAGTTGGCGTTGACCGGCTGGTTCACGCCATATAACTGGAGGTCCTTGTGGTTGAAAGACCAAGATCTGAACAATTCAGTGCTCGTCTTGCCTCCCCAGCCGGGTGCGCACCCCTATCTTGCGATAGCCATTGGAAAAGTGGGCACTCTATATGTGCTCGATCGCACCAACATGGGTGGGCTCTGTACGACGTGTACGACTGCCGACACACAAATTGTGCAAGAGGTCACCGGAGCTGGGTCCGAAACTGGCGCGTTAGTCTACTGGAACAATCGAGTCTACACAACCGGGCAGGGTTCTCCAGTTAAGATATGGTCGCTGAGTAACGGTTTGCTTTCGACCACTCCGGCGGTGAAGACCAGTCAAATTTTCACCAGCGAACACGCGCCCATACTTTCGTCCAATGGCACGAGTAATGGCATACTTTGGCAGCTCAACGGCGGAAACCTGACCGCCTATGACGCGCTCACGCTTAAGGTGCTGTACCAGGCCAGTCAAAGCAATGGACGTGACTCATTGCCTACGCTCCCACATTTCGGCCAGTTGATGCAAGTGAATGGAAAGATCTATGTAGGTGCGAATTCAAGCTTAGTTGTGTTTGGGTTGTTTTGAACGCACCGGGGCGGGTGGCCCACTTCCCATGCATAAAACCCGACGGTGCCCCATTTCTCGCGTTCTTGGCGAGAAGTGGGGCTTTTCCATTGACTGAGATTTATTCACGCCATCGAAAAAAGTAACACCAGCCAAATCATCAGGCCAAGGGTTGTAAAAAGCTCTCTCTGCTGCAAACTCTGTCCTGGCTTCTGCATCCATTTACACGCAACAGAGGCTCTGACTCGAGGGACGCAAATGTTAACTCGCCTGCTTCTTTTCGTGCTGGTGTGTCTTCCTTTCGCATTAAACCAAAAATTAGATGCCCAGACGTGCAATCCGGGAAACACCGACCCCTCGGTAACGATTTGCATGCCTCAAAGCGACGTCACCCAATCGCCGATCCATCTCCAGATTGCCACCAACGACTCCGCGAAAGTTGACATGCTTCAGGTCTGGTACAACGGCGTTAAGCGCTGGGAGAATCCCGTTAGTTCGGCAGATTTTTTTCTCGCTGCCGAAGGTTTCGGTCCCTACAAGATCACGGCCCTTGCTCATGATGTTTCTGGTCGTTGGTTCCAATCTAGCGTTTCCATCAACATCACAGACCAACTGTTTGGCTGTCCGGTTGAAGAAACCATGGGGCAAGGCCCACGTTCTGTAGTCATCTGTTCGCCGGCAGACGGCGAAATTCACTTTTCTCCGGTCTTTCTCGCATGGAATGCCGTTGCTGCACCTGGCGAGCAACCCAAGTCGGTCCAGATTTTCGTCGATGGCAAAAGCGTGTTCCAGACTCCCCCGGCATTGTCGAATGGGTTTTCGCTTTCGCAAATCTATCTTCCCATGTCAATCGCGCGCCATCGCATCTCGATTCAGGGATACGACTCTCAAGGTAGCTTTAAATCGACGATTTATATGAAGGTGAACAAGATTCACCTGGGATGCCCGCCGCCCACTGTTCTTCCCGACATTAATGTGTGCAGCCTCACCGATGGTCAGAATGTAAATGGAATCATTCTTGTGCAAGCCGCCGCCGCTGCGTCCACCGGAATCAAGCGATTTGCCGAGATACTGGACGGAACCCAGGTATTCAGCATCGGTAATCATGCCTGGCTGGACAATGCACTCAGCGTCAGTTCGGGTCCGCACACTCTCGTCATTCAAGCGACGACAAATTCAGGCGTGCACCTGCAGAAAACCTTCAACCTGACTTCGAAGTAGCCGGCCATAGTTGTGGAGGCAAGCCTCAGACTCAAGAAGTGGGGTAGCTGCCAGGGATCGAGCGGGGAACGACCGCTCGGTGCAATAGTCTTATACGACTCGCGAATCACGAGTGCAGACCGAAAGCAAAGCACTCACGATGCTATCTCATAGCTGAATAACCAATTTGTATATTTTTCGCGGCAACGGTCACAACAAAAATGCACCGCCAATGGATGAACGGCTTGAGCATTGGTCCAGACAGGAAGGATGGTGATTTCGCGTCGATCTGTCTGCGCTCCCTTACTCTCTGCGGCCAGCCCTAAAATCCAACTCTGACCATCTCTTTTCCGTCGGTGGCAGGTGTCGCAAAAATATTCCAACATGCAGGAACCTCCGCGAGAACTTTGGATGGCAACTTCGAAATACTGGATGCAGCTAGATTTCGGGTGTCGGCGCCTCCGAAGCCAGAGTTTCGGGTGCGATGCAGGTGCAACCCGAGTAGCCGGACGACATTGCGGTGACGTGACAAACCGATTCCAGTCAATTAAACTCCGAATTCAAAGCAGTTACCCACCCGCGCCGGGATGGCGGAACTGGCAGACGCAGCGGACTCAAAATCCGCCGACCTTCGGGTCTTGGGGGTTCAACTCCCCCTCCCGGCACCATAATTCCAAAGTAGTTGAGTGAGTGGTCGAATTCTTCGCTGCACCTTCGAGTGCGCAACTGTACGGGTTCTCGAATTACGAGTTCATTCCCGCCGTTGAAATTTCAACCTCGACAATCGGATTTCTGGATTCTTTAAGTCCGTTCATACACTGCACACTCTAGGCACACCGTATTCCGATTGTGCCCACACCCTGGGAACTCTGTATGATAAGGTCCTTAATCACGATCTACACAACCTCTCCGTGATTCGCCAAATGCCGCCTGAAATCCGCGCACAACCGGCACCCTGCTGAATTACAGACAACAATATCAAACGGTAGAGAGGATTCGTTGTGGTTGTTCGAAAGCTTTGTTATCAGCATGCCCTTCGGCGATCGAATCGTAATTGCATATCAGGGCGGGCCCTGGAGGTGGCTATTCAAAATGAATTGTCGTGATATAGCATGTCTTGCCAACGTTCATGTCGTGGCAAGTGGCACTCAGACCGATGGAGCGGCAAAAACCAAAGTCGGTTACGGCTGGTAACTTTTAGTCGGCAAGTTAGCGGGAGCGTACCGGAAAGAGACAAAAAGGCTAAGGTCCAAGACTGGGAGCCGGAATGAAACTGAATGCGTACCTAGTAAAAAGTACGGTTGTGGCGGCTCTGGGCGGTCTTCTATTTGGATTCGACACCGCGGTCATCTCCGGCACAACGAGCGCACTCACAAGTGCTTACCGGCTTTCGCCCACGCTCCTCGGCGTGACTGTGGCCGGCGCTCTTTGGGGAACTATTTTGGGAGCCATGCTGGCAGGATTTCCGGGCGAACGGTTTGGCCGACGCGATACTCTACGCGGCTTGGCAATTTTGTATTTAGTCTCTGCCCTGGGTTGTGCAGGAGCATGGAACTGGCCTGCTCTCGTAGTGTTTCGGTTCATCGGAGGACTCGGCATTGGAGGGTCCTCGGTGCTAGGGCCGATGTACATTGCCGAGATTGCGCCCGCGCGCCTTCGCGGCCGGCTGGTTGGCTTCTTTCAGTTCAATGTAGTCTTTGGAATTCTGCTGGCTTACTTCTCAAATTACGTAATTAGTCTGCAGCGATTTGGAGCAACTGAGTGGCGTTGGGAGCTAGGCGTGACTGCTATACCTGCGGCTCTCTTCTTCATCATGTTGTTCACAATTCCCCGAAGCCCGCGATGGCTGGTCAAGAAGAGCCGCATTGCCGAAGCAAGGACCGTGCTGCAATTGACCGGAGACGAAAACTTCGAACACGATCTGCAAGACATTGTCCAGTCAATCGAAGTCGAGCGCAGCCTGGCGGCTGAAAAATTGTTCTCCCGGCGTTATCTATTTCCGATCTTTCTGGCGGTAAGTATCGGGATGTTTAACCAGCTGTCCGGCATCAATGCCATCCTTTATTACTTGAACGACATTTTCGCCCATGCTGGTTTCAGCAAGGTTTCAGGCAATCTTCAAGCAGTGGCGATTGGGGCCACAAATCTGATCTTCACAATGATTGCGATGTCCGTAATCGATAGAATCGGACGCAAGACTCTGCTTTTGGTCGGCTCCGTGGGAACTGCGTTGTGTCTGGCCGGTGTGTCGGTGATTTTTCTTACAGGACATCATGAGAATCTGCTGGTTTGGCTGCTAGTCGGTTACATTGCATTCTTTGCCTTTTCTCAAGGCGCAGTTATCTGGGTCTATCTCAGCGAGGTGTTCCCCAATACGGTCAGGGCGAAGGGACAGAGCCTGGGGAGTTTCTCCCATTGGTTCATGAACGCGCTCATCTCTGGAATCTTCCCCCTGATGGCGGCCTCTTCAGGCGCTTATCCCTTCGTTTTTTTCGCGGTCATGATGGTTCTGCAATTCTTCGTGGTATTGCTTGTCTATCCTGAAACCAAGGGGTTCACTTTGGAGGAAATGCAGAAGAAGATAGTAGCGACCGGCTAGATGTGCCCGCCAATTGTATGAGCAATGAAAACTTACCGCAGAGGTTCTGAGCGGTCTGCAATCGCGGCACATTTCTGCTGCTCACGATATGCCTGCTCCCCCAAGACCAACGCTCCAGCTATTCCCGCGCGATTGCCGAGCTTTGGTGGAACCACATACTGCTCGACGTTCTCGATCAACTCTTTCGAGCGAACATAGCCATTCAGCAGCCGAATGAGTTCGGCACGGATCAAAGGAAAAAGCCATTGCTGCTGCATCACGCCGCCACCTAAGATCATGCGCTTGGGCGAGAGCGTGCAAACCCAATTTGCCAGACCGAGCGCGAGATAGTGTGCTTCGAGTGCCCACGCCGGATGGTCCTCGGGAAGGTCATGGGCTGGCTTGCCCCAACGTTTTTCGATAGCCGGACCACAGGCAAGTCCCTCGAGACAATCACCATGGAAAGGACAGCAACCGCCGTACGGATCTCGCTCCCAATCGTGCGGAATACGAATATGCCCCACTTCAGGATGGACGAGGCCATGCAGTATCTGTCCGTTCACAATCGCTCCAGCGCCGATCCCGGTTCCAACTGTGAGGTATAGAAAATCTGAAACCGACTGCGCAGCTCCCCACCGCGACTCTCCCAAGGCAGCCGCGTCCACGTCGGTATCGAAGCCAACGGGGACACCAAGCGCCTTACGCACCGCACCGGCAAAATCGTAATTCTGCCAGCCAGGCTTCGGAGTAGAAGTGATACAACCAAACGTTGGAGAAGATGGAGAAAGATCGACGGGGCCAAATGAACCGATGCCTACCGCTTGTAAATGTGCTCCGGCACGTTCCTTGAGGAATGCAACCGCGCGAGCGATCGTAGGCTCAGGAGACTCAGTCGAAAACTTAGTAATGGTCAGGTCGTCCGGCCCAGTGCCTACGGCGCAGACGAATTTCGTTCCACCTCCTTCAATCGCGCCAAACACGTTTCGTCCGCTCCTGTATTTCGTAAGTTCACTGCTTCGAATCAGCGGGAATCTAAGCCCAGCGCCGCGAACCGCTCCAGGGCTTTTTCTCAAAGCAGGTGCGCGTTATTATCGCTGATGTGAGCCGACGCACGAACTTATTATCGATTGAACCAAACAGCCGTTTTCTGCGTCGAACTCTACTAGGCGTCCTAGCGCTGCTGGCCAGCCTTTTGTGCCAATCAGCCGCACAAACCTCTAGATCACGCGTTGCGCCGAACGACCGAACTGAAGCTCATTTCGCTGCCGCACAACAGGCACAACAGCAAAATGACTACGGCACAGCGGAACGTGAATATCAAGCCGTTCTCACCGAAGCGCCAGGGTTCGCTGAAGCACACATGAATCTCGGGCTAATATACCAGCTCCAGAATCGAATTCCGGAAGCAGTGGCGCAGTTTCGTCAGGCGCTTAAGATCAAGCCCGGCCTGGTGGGCGCGAATTTTTTTCTGGGGGTCGACTATTGCAAAAGCGGCGAGGGGGCGAAAGCGATACCGTTTCTGAAAGCCGCGGCTAGTCAGGAATCCAAGCGGTCCGATATCTGGGCGTGGCTCGCAACCGCGCAGGAAATTTCCGGGGACACTCAGGCCGAGGTTGCGACCCTCAAGCAAGCCCTCAGTCTTCAGCCACAGAACGTCGACACACTTTATCTACTTGGGCATGCTTACGAGCGCCTGGGCAAACAGGAAGTTGCCGCCCTCGAAAAAATTGCCCCTAGCTCGTCCTGGTCTGAACAGTTGCTGGCAGAGAGTTACTCGTCGTCGAGTGAGTGGACCTTCGCGGTCATTCGTTTTCAAAATGCGTTGGCGAGTTCACCGATGCGGCCCGGGCTTCACCTGGGCTTGGGAGAGGTCTTTCTGCGTACCGGAAGGCTCGATCAGGCAGCTCAGGAATTCGAGCAGGAATTGCGCATCGATCCCAACAGTTTGCGGGCAATTGTCAGGCGCGGGGAAGTGAAGCTGATCCTGGGTGATATCGATGGTGCGCTAGAAGATTGGACGCGGGCGATTGCCATTGACCAGTCGCGTGCTGAACTGGTGTTGGGAATAGGTGAGACCGGCTTCGGCGATGTCGATATTGAGCAGCTTTCTGATTCTTCGCGCGAGCGGTTGCGGGTTTTAGCTCCTCAACTTCAAACGCGTGAGGGTGCGGCCGTTCATTTGGCATTGACCTTTCTTGCTGTGCAGAGTGGGAATTCGATGTCCGGAGCGGAGGAAGTTGCTCATGATCTGCTAGGCAATGCGGCACCTCCTTCTCCAGGCGCTTGCACACAAAGTAATGTGCGACGGGCGCTGAACCTCGGGCAGTTCTCCACCGTTTCCGATTGCCTGCTTCGGGTTTTGAATTCTCATTCCACAACGGACTTTCGCATCCAGATTGCCCAGGCGCTTTTTGAATTGGGAAATTACTCAAGTTCTCTGAAGGCCCTCAGCGGGCTAACCGACCAACATTCTCCTCCAGCTTTTTATTGGCGTGCGCGCTGTTTCGAAAAGTTGGCTACGGCGTCGTATCTTCGCCTGTATCAGGTGGACCCAAATTCCTATCGTGTTCATCAACTGAACGGTGATCTTGAGGCGGCGAAAGGACACGATGATAAAGCTATTGATGAGTACCGGACAGCCGTGGCCATGAAACCGTCCGTACCGAACTTGCACTACAGCCTGGGTCACATGCTTTGGAAAGATCTCAAAACCGGTGAAGCTCGCAAAGAATTTGAGGCGGAGTTGGCTATAAATCCGCGTCATGTGGGGGCGCTTCACGATCTCGGGAATACCTATCTTCTCGAACACCAACCCGAGCAAGCGTTACCTTACTTGACGCAGGCAGGTGCGATTGATCCGGGAGATGCAGATATTCATCGTGATCTTGGCACTGGCTATGCTGAACTGCATGACTACGCCAAGGCGGAAACCGAATTCAAAGCTGCAATCCCCGGAGATCACGATGGGTCGGTTCACTACAAACTGGCGCGCGTTTATCAGGCACAGGGACAGAAGGAAAACGCGACTCGGGAATTCGCAATCTCCAGTTCATTGAACCGCGATTCGCATACTAAACTCGAGAAGCAGACTGAACGATTAAATAAGATTGAAGGGCCGTCCCCGAATCGGTAGCGCCCACTATTAAGTCAGAGTGAGCTCGCATTTAAATCTGCAGAACTGGATGGGACAGATGCGGCCTTGCAGTGAGAGCTTATTGTGATCCCCGTAAATCGCGCGCACAACTTTAGATCTCAATCGCTCGTTTTGCCAGCTGTCATAGTGCTATGGCTTTTGGCGAACACGCTTTGTTTTGCGAATTCCCAACGGTTGCGACCTGCGCTGGTTGCGGTAGACGATAATCTTCAAAAAGCGCTCACCGCGCTGCAAAACAATCGCCCCACCGAGGCACTCGATATTCTGACTGCTGCTGAACGCGAGCATTCGTCTGATGCTCGGATTCGGAACTTTCGCGGAATCGTTCTTGTGCAGTTAGGACGAAATGCCGAGGCTGAACGCGAGTATCGTGAGGCCGTCCGCATAGACCCCGGTTTTGGGGATGCCCACAAAAACCTTGGCTATCTCGAGTGGACCCAACACAATCTGGAAGATGCCCGTGTGCATCTGATGCAGGCTTTGGACCTTGCTCCGAACGACTCCTTCGCGCATTACTATCTCGGACGGGTGCAGCTTGATGCCAAGCTATACAAAAGCGCTTTCCAGGAACTGGATCGATCCGGCGTGTCTTGGCCCGCGGATGTGGGATTTCTGATTGAGGCGGCCAACGGTTACCGCGCCCTCAATCGCCAGGACGACGCCCGCAAGGTTGTCAATCGGCTTTCGACTATGCCGCTCAACGATAGCGAGGTAGCAGATGTTGCGTGGTTGCTGCTTTCTACGGATAAGAATGACACTGCCATAAATCTTTTGCATCAATTGACCAAACGTCAAACTCCAGCGTGTCCCAGTTGGGCTCAATTTGATTTGGCATTGACATACTTACTGAACGGAAATTATCAGAACGCCGCGGAGCAGGCCAATATCTTCTTAAAAACGCCACATCCGGCAAGTGAGGCCTCGGCATTCGCATCCGCATGGTCATTAGTTGGGATTGCCAACGCGCATCTCGATCAAGGAGATGACGCGGTACATGCTTTTCGCCAGGCCGCAAAACTTGATCCCACAAGAGAAGAGCACTGGCTCAATCTGACTCGTGAGCTAATGGAGTTGAATCATTTCGCCGATGCAATTTCTGCAGCCCAGGAAGGGCTTGATGCAAATCCGAAGTCCTACGCTTTGCATCTGCGTTTGGGAGCGGCGTATTTATCTGTCGATCGTTACTCGGAAGCGGAAAAGGCATTTCGCGAGCTGGTGGAGGCCGGGGATCCACTTCCTTTAAGTTATGTAGGGCTAGCGCAGGTACTACTTCGGACGGGACGCGCAGGAGAGGCCGTGTCAGAATTAACTGCCGCGAAGCAGACGCTTGGGTCAAACTTTCTAATCAGTTATTTTCAAGGGCTGGCGCTCGATCGTGCCGCTAGACCAGCAGAAGCCTTATCTGCGTTTCAGGAAGCTATTCGGCTCAGCCCAAACAATTCCGAGGCCCACTTGGGTTTGGGGAAAACTGAGTTGGCAATCGGCTTAATAAGCGACGCAACCGCTGAACTCCAGGAAACCCTGCGACTCAGCCCTGGCAATGTGCAGGCGCAGCGATTACTCAGCCAGGCATATCGCCGGTCGGGAGACGCGCAAACTGCATCTCGTTATGCCGAACAAATCACCGAAGGGCCGCCCACAACGGAAAAAGATCTACTCGGGGACTTCTTACCGCCAGAATGGGAGACTCCGCAAGCAGCCACGCACTAGGTATCAGTGTCTGCTGGAACCGCATACGGTTGCGAGTCGATGAGCTTCAACCTCGTCAAGCGTACATTACTGCCGCGTGCGAGAAGTTGAATTTGGTTGCGAATTGAAGTGACCTACTTTGAATCTTGACTCGACTGGTCATGCAATTCCTGTTTTTTATTTAGATCCAATCTGGAAAGATTTTCATACTCAGCGATTTCGCGAGCGCTCGCTTCAGGATTGTGCTGCGCTCGATAAATCTGAGCCAGCAGATAATGAGGGGGTGCCGCTGTGGGATCGGCCTTGATGGCGGCAACAAATTCTGTTTTTGCGCCTTCCAGATCGTTCTGCGCCCGATAGCACCTGCCCAGCAAGAAATGGATCTGCGGCAACTCAAGGTGCCCCTTTTGCGCGACACGTAGGAACGTTAGGGCCTCTTCAAAATGCCCTTTCTGTACCGCAATGTCCCCCAGATACAAATTCGTCATAGGATCATCGGAATTTTCTTTTAACGCGAGCACGAACTCCGGTTCAGCGTTATCGATCTGATGCTGAGCCCAATAGGCAACACCGATTGAAAAATGGATCCCCGCGGCGTCGGGACGCTTCTCAAGCGCAGAACGGTATTCCTTCACGGCCTCCGCGTAATGTTCCTCCTCAGCGTAGACCTCGCCCATCAGGGCGTGTAACTGAAAAGAATCCGGATCGAGATTCCTTAGGCGGTCGATGGCTTGCAAAGACGCACTCTTGTGAATACGCGCCAGCTGATACAGTGCGTCGGCATCGTTGGGTTTTTCAGCCAGCGATTGATTCAGCTGAGAAATGGCATCATCGATTCGGCCGGACGATTGCAGCGCCAGCGCAAGATAGTAGCGGCAACGTGTGTGAGGTTTTGGATTCGCCAATTCCAGTTCAAAGCTCTGAATCGCATCCGGAAAATCATTTTTTCCAAAGTAGGAAACACCGAGGTAAAAGTTCACTTCAGGGTACTGAGGCTCACGCGCCAGAACTTGCTGGAAGTGCGCGATGGAATCATCAAATTTTAGTTCAGTCTGTTCTAGGACTCCGAAGCGCTTCAGGACCTCGAGGTTTTTCGGAGCAACAGTCAACGCCTGTTCATAAAAACCGGCCGCGCCGGGGTAATCCCCCGCCTTTTCGGCGACGCGAGCTTGGCCGAGCAGCGTATCAAGATCGCTCTGCGCTGCAGAGTTAAGCGCTGAGACGAAAATCACGCTGATCAGAACGGCGCAAAGAGGACAAACCTTGAACACAGGGCAACACCAAAAACGAAAAATATATCGCAGCGAGCGCACGTTTTTAGGAAATTTATTCAAGGGAATAAACCTGCGACAGTTTACTATGTGGGGGTCTGGCTGTGAGGTTGGAACGAGAGGAAATTCTATGTCACGTCAGCGAATTCGGCGCACAGCAACGAGTGAGGTGGAATTAGGCGCGCCAGAAACGGTCCGTGACCGAACCAGGGCTTCAAACCAGACATTTTCCGCCCAATTGTCTGAAACTGAGATCCCGAGCGATCGCTGTAGTTGATGGCGGTTATCAGCTTCAGCCAAAAACCGGCCGGCGGCTTCCGTGCCTTCTTGTTGAAGCCCCTGCAATATTAAAACGCTTCCATCCTTCGTGAGGTTAGGAAGAAGAGAAATGGTCGCGTAGTCATCGCCCTCCGTTCCGGTCCATCGCAAACCTTCGTACCGCTCCTGTTCGCCAGGCAAAGGCTTTGTATTCACAAAGGCTTTCGCGCTATTGCCGACGGCGGCCTCGCTCTCGCGAAAATTAAGCTTGTCCTGGAAGAGTGACACCCACGGATTGGACGCCGGGCTTCCAATGAAAACGTAATTCTCGTGATCCAAGTCGCGGATTCTTAGATCTCTTGCCGATCGCACTAAAACTTGCTTCTGTAGCGGCCCGGCTATTTTCACAAGAGAGACCGCATTGGCGACGTCTGCAAACGAAGTGAGCGTTGAATTGGAAATGTAATCCCCAAAACGAGATCCGGCGGTGCCGAGTCTTGAGTGGAGAAGAGCTCTCTGAGCAAAGTCTCGCTGTGAGTATTGCTCGAGCGAACCACGTTCACCGGTCAGAATACGGAACATCCCATAGTTGCCGTCTGCAACCACAATAACGGTTTGGTGGCGTGTGTCGAAAATCTGAGGAAACGGCCATGGTGGAGAGACAGCATGGGTAGGTGTCCCCCGAACACTACTCATCTGGAGAAACACGAATAAACCTGCGCAAACCAGAGTCAGCACTCCGCATAACACCCAGGGCAACACATTGCGATTGAATCGGGGCGCGACGGGCTCTATGACGGTCGCCGCTGGTACAATCTCAACCACTTTCGCGACCCTGAAAGTGGGGGCATAGGAACCCTTGGGTATTTCTATGATGAGCGGTTCATCCCGGCCAACTCCATCGAAATACTCATGGAGCTTCAGCCGCAGTTGCCGGGCGTGCACACGGACCGAACTGTCTTCAAGCGGACTGTATCCATGAGGTTTGTGAAAAATCGCCTCGCCGATGTGTTGCTCAGTTAACTCATGGGCATAGCCCCGGATCGTCTGCTCGGTGATGTACTGAAGCAGGTCCCGCAATCGGCCGCTCTTTTGAAAAGGTGGACTCGATACTATTCGATGGACGAGCTGCCACCGCTCGTCGTTGACCGAATTATCGATTTCTGCGGGCTGGGAAGCTGTAGTACTCATGGGAAACACAACTGGCTAGCACCAGCAACAAACGAGTGCACGAATCCTACCACACTGCACTGTCAAATAAAATCCTGTGAGAAATGGCTGTTCGGCGTGGGATTGCGATGTGAATCACAATGAATTCACAAGCTAGTTCCTTTTCTCCTGCTCGGATAGTTGTTTTATATTACATCCACCAACGTGGGTTCTCGCTCCCGGGTTTATGAATTTCCGTATATAGGCTATGGAAGCGCGGAGAGATTCTCGCACCAGGAGGCCGAAAATGAAAAACTTTATACATTTGCTTTTTCTACCTTGCCTGCTCGCCATGGTTCTTGTCGCCTCGGTTGCGGGACAGACAACGAACGGAGCCATTCAAGGAACAGTCGTCGATCCTCAAGGTGCCGCAGTTGTGGGCGCCAGTGTGACCGGTCGAAACATGGACACTGGGCTTACGGTAGCCGCGACCACGAGCAGCGCAGGTCTTTTTTCATTACAGAATTTACCGCCGGGCCGATATGTGGTCACCGTGGAATTCGCAGGTATGAAGAAATTTGCGCAAGAGGGGATCACCGTCGCCACCAACAGCACGGTTGGACTCGATGTCAAATTACAGGTAGGCGCGACGACAGAGAGCGTAACAGTTTCGGCGGATGCTTCTCAACTGGAAACTGAAACCTCAGATATTGGCGCGAGCGTGCCGAGCAGCCTGGTTGCGAACCTCCCACTTGAAGTTTCCGGGACGATCAGAAACCCAGTACAGTTCATCACTCTGATCCCCGGTTTCGTGGGGAGCGTTGGCAATGACCCCGGAAGCAATTCGAGCGACGATTTCAAGGTGAACGGCGGTCAGGAAGGTGGAACCGACGTTCTAGTCGATGGCGTTTCTATTTCGCTGGTATCTCCTAACACCCAATGGAACAAGGGTGTCTCTACAGAAGCTGTGCAGGAATTCAAAGTGCTTCAGAGCAATTTCTCGCCTGAGTTCGGCGAATCTGGAGATGGTATTGTCAATCTCACGATGAAGTCCGGCACGAATGCTCTTCATGGCTCGGCCTACGACTTCCTGCGCAACCGCGTTCTGGACGCAAACAGCTGGACGAATAATATTCTGCAGCTGAAGAAACCTATCAACACCCAGAACGATTTTGGATTCACCATTGGCGGACCGGTGGTTCTGCCGCATCTTTACGACGGACGAAACAAGACATTCTTTTTCTTCGATTACGAGGGGTTCCGATTCCAGACAGGTGGCACTAACATCGATAGCCTCCCGCCTACCGCCTTCCGGAGTGGCGACTTTTCGGCTGATTGTACAGAAGGGTTTACAGCCGGAATCTGCAATAACCCGGGCCACCAGCTCTATGACCCTGTAACGCACAATGCTATTCCGGGAAATTTGCTCTCAAACGACCCTAACTACGCTGAAAGTACGGTGATGAAGAATGTCTTCGGTCTTATTCCAACTCCGACGTTCTCGAATCTAACCAATAACACGGTTGACCGCTCGCTTTCGCAAACCAGGGCAAACCTCTGGGATCTGAAAATCGACCAAGTCATTTCCGACAAACAAAGAATTTCATTCGGGTTTGATTACGACAATACAAATACCGGCGGCACTTCCAGTTTAGGTCCAATTTTTGGATCGCATACCCCGCAGAACACCCGGTATGCGCGGCTCGGCCACAATTACATCGTCAGCCCGACGGTAGTGAATCAGTTCCTATTCGGATTCAGCCGACGCTTCAGGGGAGAGATATCAAACAGCTTGGGTCAGGGATACCCTGACAAAATCGGCCTCGTCGGCGTTCGAAATAACACGTTCCCCTGCCTGAAATGGAACGGTTCTCCGTACCAGGTAAACAATTGCGGTGATTCCGAGTTTGCTGACAACGTCTTTCAGATCAATGATTCTGTCAGTTGGGTAAAGGGCAAGCACGCTTTTAAGTTTGGCGGTGGTACGCGACTGCTGCAGTTCAACGTCAAGCGATTGACTCAGGCGTCAGGCGAATTCGACTTCAGCCCCGCTCAGACTAGTAATGGTGGCACCGGAGGAGATCCAGTCGCCAGTTCGCTTTTTGGCCTCTCCGACACATCAACCCTGAACTACGGCGGATTTAGCGGGGTGCGATACAAGGATTTCTATTTCTTTGGCCAGGATACCTACCGCGTGACGAACCGCCTGAACGTAAATTATGGGCTTCGATACGACGTTGATATACCAGCCACAGAAGCGCAGGATCGATTCTCTGTGGTTGACCCTAACCTGCCCAACCCCGGCGCGGGAGGCATTCTTGGAGCGTACACCTACTTTGGCACCGGGACGGGTCGCAACGGTCGAAAGCGTCCGCAGGACATATACACCAAGGCCCTCGGCCCCCGCGTAGGTTTCGCTTATAGCATCAATGATAAAACGGTGCTTCGCGGCGGCTACGGCATCTTCTATGAGCCGCTGAAAGAAGGTTCGTTTGCCGACCAGGACAGCTTGGGATTCTTCAATCGGCAAACTATTACTCCCACCAATGGTGGTCCGCTCCAGCTCGATAATCCGATACCGCACTTCTTTCCTAATCTCGGACCATTTACACCTGAGGGGCAGAATGGGAGCAATGGAGTGATTATCGTTCCAGCTAACAGCGGCCGCCCCGCCGATATTCAATCCTGGAACCTGGACGTACAACGACAGATCCTCAAGAATCTTTCTGTCAGTGTCGCCTACGTAGGATCGAAGGGAAGTCACCTCCCGGCGCTGAACTGGTTGCCCAATCAGGTGAACCCAAAATTTCTGTCGCTCGGTCCTGAATTACTCATGAATGTTAGCTGTCTAACAGGTGGGACTTGCCCCAATGCTGTAGCGGCAGGCGTTACTGTGCCCTATGCGGGATTCAATGGAAACATTAATCAGGCGCTGCGCCCGTTTCCGCAGTACGGCAATTTCAATCTGGAAGATAATTCCTTTACCCCTGATCGCAGTGGGAGCTCGACTTACCATGCTATGCAGTTGCAGGTGAATAAGCGCATGGCGCAGGGCCTTAGTTTTCTTGTTTCTTACACGGTTTCAAAGAACATTACTGATGCCGACTCGGCGGGACCGGGCGTCTCCGGGTTCATTGGTACCAACAGCTTTGCTGGGCAAAATTCATACAATCGCGCAGCAGAAAAATCTGTGAGCGAACTCGACACTCCTCAAAGTCTGGTAGCAAGTTTCTTTTATGAGCTGCCCGTCGGACGCGGAAAAGCCGTGCTCAATAAAGGCGGTGTTGTAGATCGAGTGGTTGGCGGCTGGTACTTTTCCGGTGTTGCCTCTTATCAATCGGGCCTGCCCACTGAGGTCTACCAGGGTTGTAGCGGAACTGCTGGAGATGTCTTATTCGCCGGATGCCAAAATTACGGCACCAACGCTCGAGTAAATGTCATACCCGGAGTTCCACAAACAAATAAGGGACACTTCAATTTCGCAACTACTCCATTCTTCAACCCTGCTGCCTTCAGCTTAGTGAATACAGTTGGTTCAGGCCCACTCGCGTTTGGAAACGAGCGCCGCTCGCTGGATGGTGCGCGCGCCTGGGGCGGCCGAAACGAGGATTTCACCATAGGCAAGAGGACTCGATTATTCGGAGAGAAGGCCAGCATCGATTTCCGAGCTGAATTCTTTAATATTTTCAACCGACATATATTTCAGCAACCGGGTGGGACTGGCGGGTTCGCAACGACCCTGAATACTCCATTTCAGGCTGCTGGTTCTGACCCGAAAAACTGTCCTGGCCCTCTGGCGTGTGGATTCGGTGCAGTGACGAGTACCACTGGACCTCGAACCATTCAATTTGGGTTGAAAATCGAATATTGATGCTGGCGATTCCTGCTGGGCAGTGGCCTAGCAGGAATCGATCAGATCGGACTCGTCTAATAGCCACATGAAAATTTTCAACCGACGTGGCTTTATGAAGAGCTGTCTGGCTACGGCCGCGAGCGCTTCCCCACTCTACGGCAGAAGTTACAGGGCTCTTGGCTTATTACCGAAGGTCGCCGAAACATCATCGTTTACGAGTCTTGAAAATGGTGATCAGCAACTACGAGCGTCCACGGACGGGGCGACCTTCGGCTTCCAGAATTTTCTGCGAGTGAATAACGAATGGCACCCGGCCACGTTACCAGCGCTTCCCCTAATAACCGGCCCTTCATTTCCCTTGAAAGCATCGCGCGTTTCACGAAAAAATTCCACGCTGCTTTGTGAAGGCTCAGCATCAGCTGAAGATCTTGACGGGAAACCGTTCTCATACAACTGGAATGCCGAGATCTCAGCTCACAGTCAACAGAAAGATCTTACCTGGTTTCGATTCCGCACTGCACTGAATTTGCCACGGTCGATCAGGCTTCAACAAGGGAGCGAGGTTGAGCCTCAGATCATTCTTTGGCTGAATTCCAACTCAACCCTGATGGAGGGGCAGTCAGGAAGCTGGAGGCGCGTGCTGCTCCAGCAGCCGACGCGAAACTCGCTGGGCGCATGGGGGAACGATCTGCCGGCGCTTTACCTGCTTGATCAAAACGTCGGTGTTGAGACCATGATGTATTTCGATGTTAGTGATATGGGGTGGATGGGAATAGAAAATATTCCCCGTTTCCTGGTGTATCGCTGCTCGAGCATTTCGCGAATTGAACGCGATGGAACTCAGCGTCTCGGTGTCGGCCTCATCGCAGATCAGGCGACGGGAAATGTGCTTCCCGCCGGGGAAATTAGATTCACCTATTGGTTGCGACAGGCTCCGCTCAGCACTTTGTTGACCGAGCAACAAGCAGTCACTCGGTGGATGGAGGCATTACTTCCCCTGTTCGAAGAAAGGCTGACCTGGCCGCCATGTGCCAGCAGTTGGAGGGATTTTGCGGGCGGGACAGTCTCCGACTTGCAAAATAAAGCCGAAACCCAGGTTGAAGCTGATGGGCACATCGGCTTATCCGCCTATGTAAAAGAGAGTTCCAAACTGTGGAAACAACCAGCCAACAATTTCGAGTTGATGACAGCAACAGATGTTTTGTGGCCCTCCCTGCTATACCTTCGCCTGCACCCCTTATCGGCGTTTGAAGCCGAATGCAAACAGCTCGTAGGTGACCTGCCCGGTTTTTATCATGCGGACACGCATAGCGTGAGCAACGACTTTGTGCGCTCTCCTAACGAACGGGCGGACTCATGGTATCCCTTCGAAAACGGCTTGATTAAATATCCGATGATTGGAAGTTTGGCAAAATCGGACGAGGTCAAGCGTAATTTCCTCGACGCTTTTGCGACCGCGGAAAAGATGGCGCACGATTACGACTATCTTTTCCCAATCTATTACGAGGTCGCAAACTTAAAAGCCCAAGGCGCCGGCACAAACTACGCGGTCAGCGGCCTTTATGCGTGGGCGGCCTTGATTGCGCACCGTTTGACCGGGCAGGAGAGTTATCGCGAGGAAGCTCGACGAGCCATTCGCGTCCTATGTACGGTTCCATCGGATCGCCTGTTCCATGAGCCGCAAGAGCTTGCTTACGGCGCACTGGCCGCCGCCGAACTCGGAATGCTTACCGAAGCCAAATACATCCTCTACGAGCAGTTGCGGATGTTCTATTGGTACTCCGACCCCAGCCAGAAGACCCACGATATTTGCGGCATGGTTCAAGCTGCAGCTTCCATTCTTTATCCCGCGTTCAAAGAGAATGTCGAGGCCATTCTGCCTTGGACAGCAATCATGAAGCGCGGAATTGTGATCGAAGGCCTGTTGCGCTTTATGGACCAGCAGCGGCGCAATAATTTCAGCTTCTTCGAGAAATGTTCCGAGGACCGCCGCCACTTGGCGATGGGATTTATCCCATTCGAAAATCTTGGCACGTTGGAACTGGGCGGACAAACCGGAAATGTGGGCAAAGAGATCTACGGTGCGGGCGAATGCCTTTGGATGTATCTCATGTTCGAAGGCTTGGGGCAGGTTAGTGACCGCGAGTTGATGATGGTGAATCTCGATCTGCTCGACACCTATGATGCGAAGCAGTTTCCTCCTCGCCAACTTAATTTTGTGCTTTACAACCCGACGGCAGAGAGCCGCTCCGCAACCATCACGGTTCCATCTGCAAAAAGCGCAAAGGTTCTATGGAGCGAGAACGGCAAGCCCATCGCAGAAACATTGAACGTTCCGGGGCAAGGCATGATGCGAATCGTCGCGGATCTTTAACATGTACTTATCTTTCAAACTAGTGGTGGCGTCCGAAAAATCAAGAATCGAAAAAATGTGTGCGCGGAAGGAAGGGACAAATTTCATGCCAAAAATTTTGACCGGTGCACGAGGCCGTATCCTCTGCTTCGTGCTGGTTGCGGTTATTGCGACGGCAACGACAACAGAAATCCGCGTGCCCTTTGGAACCTGGAGCCGGCCTTCCAACACTCCCATCATTTCTCCACAAGGCGATGGTTTCGAATCCGCGGGAACCTTTAATCCCACGGTTGTGAAATACGACGGAAAATTTGTAATGCTGTATCGCGCACAGGATCATCAAGGCAAATCTTCGCTGGGTTATGCCACGAGCGATGACGGCATTCACTTCGTCCGGCGAGCGGAGCCGGTCTTGGTCGGCGAGGCGCCCTACGAAACCGGCGGCGGTGTCGAAGATCCTAGATTAGTAAAAATCGGGGACACGTTTTATTTGACGTACACGGGCTATAACAATCAGGGCGGAAGTGGGATGCATGCATCCGGCACCATTCACGGCGATGCCCAGCTATGCATGGCGACCTCAACTGACTTGATCCATTGGAAGCGGGTTGGCGTGATTATGCCTGCTTATAAGGGGAAGTGGAATGTTGGATGGACGAAGTCAGGCGCCATCGTTCCGGAAAAAATAGGTGGCAAGTACTGGATGTACTATCTCGGCGACGGTGCCCATCAGCTCACTCAGATGTTAGTTGCATATTCCTCCGATTTAGTTCATTGGACGGACGCGCTTGACCACCCGGTCCTTTCCAGTCGTCCGAAATCATTCGATTCTCAGGTGGTAGAACCTGGCCCGGCGCCGGTGATCACTCCAAACGGTATTCTTCTGATCTACAACGGCGCGGATGATAACAACGTGTACCGAACCGGATGGGTCTTGTTTGATAAGAATGATCCGACTAAAGTCCTGGCTCGCGCTCGGCAACCAATCTTTGAGCCGGTGGAGGACTGGGAAAAGAAAGGACAAGTCCCCAATGTCGTGTTTGTCGAGGGACTGGTTCGTGATGGTAGCCGATGGCTCTTCTATTATGGTGGCGCCGACAAGTACGTGGGGGTAGCGTCGGCACCGGCCCGCTAAGTCGACAGATCATTTCAAGCGTTATTTCTCGACATCATCTGCAGACTTTTTTGGAATTGCAAAAAGAAGTTATCCACGTACCCTATGCGGATTTCGCGACGTCAGTTCATCGCCAGTTCAACCGCGACTAGCCTCGCGGGAACGGTCCTTGGACGATATGGTTCAGCAGCGACGGCCAATCGGCGACCGAGCGCCAGTATGAGTCTGCGAGCCTCCGGCGATGCTCAAAAAGGCTATCAGGCAGTGATTCTCTTCGACGGCCACCCGTTTGCTCAAAGCGGTGAAGGCGAATTTTCTGCTGTCTTTCAAAACAGCGATCGCAGTCTGGAACAGCGGGTGGAACACTGGCGGGCCACTTCATGCACAGGCGCTGACGATCATCTGCTTCTCGAAGGTGAGTGCAAGCTCACGAATCTGAACGCGACGGTGTTTGCAGAGGTGGAGTATCGCGTGATCACTCCCCAGGTTGTACGCAAGCAGATTCGATTCCGCCAAGCGGATATGTACGAATTGTTTTATCAGGTAAGTAATCGTTTGGAGCCAACCGAACCACCAGCAAGCTTTTGGAGTTTCGATCAAGTCAACTGTCGAGGCGGAGCCTTGCGGGAATATTTTCCGGCTGCCGGATTTCGCAGTAGCGCCAATCTCACAGCGGGATTGCTCACCGACTCGGGCTTTCGCAATGGATGGAGCCGATTGGTCCGGCGCGATGGAAAGCCGACAAAGCCGGCACCGCGCGAAATTCCTGATGTAAATCTCTGCTATGTTTGCGGAAAAGCTGAACGGGACAAGCAACAGTTTTTCGTGAAGCAGACTTTCGGCGAAGCGCTTATGCGCGAGGAAAATCACACTTCGAGCCCGGTTATCTCACTCCCGGCAATGTCCGAGTGGCGCAAGCTAGGCGATATCAATGTGCAGGAACACGGTAAAACCACGGTTCTCTCAATTCCAAGTTCCCATGCCGGCGTGGTCATTCCATTTCCTGCAAAAGAAACTGAGATCTATGCGCTGCACTTCAAATACCGTTCACCTCAACCTTTCTCAGTTCAATTGTGGGATGTCGATGACCAACTGAATCGCCTCGAGAACATCACTCTCTACAACGACCGCTTGCCGGAGTCCTTGGCCGAGTGGTCAGATTTCCAGACCGAAGTGTTTTTCCCATCATTGCTCGGTGTTGGCGGCGCCTTACACATTTCCATGGCGGAATCCGAACAGGACATCGAAGTGCAACCCACCGCAGACGCGCTGAGAATCGAAATTAAAGAACTGCAACTCAGTCGCCTCTCCACGGTTTTGCAGCCATATCATCGTCTTGAAATGGACTGTCCGGAAGCGAAAACCTCTTTCATTTTTGCCGATGAGCGAATTCCCAACACGCTTCGCGATTATCGCCTTGCTTCGCAACGTTACCTTGCCGATGGCCTTAGCTTCCGCGGAGGCGATACCGAAAAAGCGCTTTACTCGGACTTGATGATGCTGTGCTGGTCCGCGAGCCCGGAGTACCGTCATCCGATGATTGCTCCAAGTATTTGGTACTCGGCCGCCGGCGAAATGTATATGCGCGACAGCTTCTTCGCAGCCAATGGTGTCCACAATCGTGAACTGAACGAGGGAGTTTTCGATCTCTGGGCCGCGAACCAAGGCGAAGACGGCGCAATCAATACTTTGGTCGAGCCGTTTATGGCCAATCTCGAGCGCAAATCGAATGACTCGACTCCCTTGTGGCTGATATGGGCACTGCAGAACCGCATACGATTCGGAACCCGCTTGCCGATGGACAAGATCCGCAAAGCGGCTGAATATTGTTTGCGAACCTATGACCGCCGTCACGATGGCGTTTGCTGGGCGCAGTTTGTGATGGGACAACTCGATGTGATTAATTATCCCGAAGGCACCTCAGAGCTATGCGAAAACCAAGGCATGATGGCAGTTACGCTGCGGGTGATCAAGGAATTGAAAATCACGGGCGTGAGCGAGCAAATTTCAGAAGACTACATTCAGAGGACGGAGAGCGTCTATCGCTCGTATTATGATCCCGCCCTGAAATTCGTCCGGCCAACCAGGCAAATCAGCGACGCCATCGGTTTCGGCGAACTCTTTCCCGAGTTTCTCTCGCTATGGCTGTTCAGTCGCAAACTCCTGACGGATGAAATGATCACCAACCATCTTGACCGGATTCCGGTGTTGTTGCCTTGCAAAGATGCTCCTTATCCAGAGGCCGGCGGCACGGTTCGTCCGATTTTCATCGGGCTCACGAAGGAAGGCAAGGGTTGGGATTATTTCACGGACACATGGCATCCCATGATCAGCAAAGAACACGGCGCCAACTACGCAAACCACAAAATGGATGGCATCTACTACAACGGTGCGAGTTGGATGCGGACTGAGATATGCGGATACGTGGCAGGGAAACTTCATGGATGGACGAAAGCGGACCACGCCATCTCGAACCGGCTATGGGCGGAGATAAATATTTCTCCCGACTACGCCACCAGCCAGGAATATTTAGCTACCGATCCACGCCATCCATTCTTTGGGTACCATCGCGTGTTTGCGTGGAACGCATTTGTATTGCGGGCACTCGAGATGGCGGGGTTGCGCACACCGGAAATGGATCCCGACAATCCAAAACATAGCGCCTGCTGATTCGGCTGCAAATGAACAACGTCGCGGAAGGAACAAATAATGAATAAGAGAACATTCCTAAAGGCTTGCTCGGCTGTACTCACAAGTCGGGTGCTCTCCCCCTTGTTGACGTGGTCCGCCGATCACAAACTAACCAACTGGGCAGGCAACATTGAATACGGTACCGACAAAATCTATTCCGCAAAATCGGTGAAAGACGTCCAAGACTTTGTCAGGAATCGCACGAAGCTTAAGGTGCTCGGTACTCGCCACTGCTTTAATACAATTGCCGACACTACCTCTGAGTTTCTTTCGCTCAAGCCGATGGACCAGGTTGTTAAGTTAGACACAACCGCAAAAACCGCGACCATTGAATCCGGACTGAGCTATGGACAGCTTTGTCCATATCTGGATCGTGGGGGGTGGGCATTGCACAACCTGGCTTCGCTACCGCACATTTCCGTAGCCGGTGCGTGTAGCACGGCAACTCACGGTTCGGGAGAGAAAAACGGGAATCTTTCCACCGCGGTCTCTGCGCTCGAAATGGTCAATGCCAATGGCGACTTGGTGAAATTATCGCGCAGTCAAGATGGGGAAGCTTTTCGTGGCGCTGTGGTCGGGTTGGGAGCAATGGGCGTCATCACAAAATTGACGCTTGATATTCAGCCCCGCTTCATGATGAAGCAATATGTGTATCAAGACCTGCCAATCAGTGAGTTAAAGGAACATTTTGATGCCATAGAGTCGGCGGCTTATAGCGTAAGCCTCTTCACGGATTGGCAAAAGCCGCGCATCAATGAGGTGTGGCTCAAAATTCGCATGCCCAAGCACCCCACTTTCGACGCTCCCGCGGAATTTTATGGAGCCAAACGTGCCACGCGAAACCTTCATCCGATAATCGAGCTCTCCGCCGAAAACTGCACCGAGCAGATGGGTGTGCCTGGTCCCTGGTATGACCGCCTGCCCCACTTTCGCATGGGTTTTATGCCCAGTGCCGGCAAAGAACTTCAGACCGAGTATTTCGTTCCTCGCCGCAATGCGATTGATGCCATTCTCGCCGTCGCTCGGCTACACGACCAAGTGAGTCCACATCTGTTGATTACAGAAATTCGAACCATTGCCGCCGACGATCTCTGGATGAGTCCCTGCTACAAGCAGGAAAGTGTGACTATTCATTTCACGTGGAAGCCCGATTGGCCTTCGGTGCAACGCCTATTGCCAGTTATTGAAAGAGAATTGAGTCCATTTCATGCCCGGCCACACTGGGCAAAATTATTTACGCTCTCTCCTGCAGACATTCACTCCAGATACGAACGCCTGCCGGAATTTATCGAAGCTTGCAAAAGGTATGATCCTCACGGCAGGTTTCGAAACGAGTTTCTAAATAGAAATATCTTCGGCAATAAAAAGTTATCAGCATAAATACGAATTCTTATAGGTCCCGAACGTCGGTCCTAAAACCGGCACATTTCTGGCGCACGGCGACTGATCAAGACTTTGAGCTTTCGGTTACATGGAATTGCGGTCGACTGATCGGCCAGGGACACGCCACAACGGTTATATTCCGGCCAAAACATGCGCTTGAAAGTCGATAGCGTGAAATTCACACTGCCATTATGAATCTGACTACGACCTCAAACGGAAGCGAGGCAACCGTAAGCGAACGGAACAGTTCGCATCGGAGCCGCCAAATCAAATCACTGGCATCGTTATTAATAGTATTTATCGTATTCATCCTTTATACCGGGCAGATGTTTAGGTTGATCTCCCGGTATGCGGTAAATATATTCTTTTCCGACCAGTGGGACTTCAACAATGGGAACCCTCTTCTACAAACACACCCTTTGGCAAAATATTTACTTGGCAGCACGGGCCACACCGTCAGGGGCTGGGTGGGCTCTTCGAGAAAATGGTTTAGCCGCCCTCTGCGCAATGTGGCTGAGGAGAAGACTCTATGGGAATTTCTCTCTTTTCGACATAGTAATCCCGGCAATTTGTGTTCATTCCGGGCCAGTGGGCAACATGGTTTAGTGTTGCGAATTTTGCTCATGGTCCGTTTCCGCTTCTACTCATTCTGCTTTACTGCTTGGCGTGGAGCTCCACCACGCCCTTTGTTAAATATTCGCTGGTGCTTTTCATTAATTTTTTAACCATTTACACAGGATTCGGGCTTTTCCTTGGCGTGCTTACGCCTATTCTGTTGGCGCTTGACTATTGGGCGAGTACACATGGATCTCGCTTGTCCAAAACCTATCTCGCAACTGTTTTTCTTACGTCGGTTGCGTCTCTTGCTTCTTTCTTCATCGATTACAAGATTTGGCCAACCGCAGATTGCTTTTCGTTCCACCCACAGTCGCCAATCTCATACCTGAAGTTCGTTGCGCTCATGTTCGCCAACTTTTTTGGGATAGCGCACTTCCCACTGTCTGCACAATTGATCGGCACGATGATTATGGCCGTACTCCTAGTCGTAGCAGCAACTCTTATCTGGTGGTTGTTGGAAAAGAAGCGCCCGACTTTTGAGCCTCAAGACCGGAACAGGCTGCTCATCATCGTATGCTTGATCGCCTACACCTTGCTTTTCTGCCTAAATACCGCGTATGGACGCCTCTGCCTAGGGCTTCACGCTGCATTGCAGTCGCGTTACGTGATCTACCTTGTGCCAGCCGTACTTGGCTTGTACTTCTTTCTGGTGGGTCTTCGTCACTCAGTGACGCGTAATCTGCTACTGAGTGGCTTCTTGATAGCCGTGGTAGCGGCCTCTCTTCATCGGGATAGGATTGCTATGGGCGTTAATAGGGATATTAAGCAGACGTGGAAGAAATGCTATCTGCAGAGCGAGAATATCACCGAATGTGATAAGGTTGCGGGTTTTCCTATCTATTCACCTTCACCGCAACAGATTCAGCGTTCTCATTTACAATACAAACTGGAATATCTAAAAAAGACCCGGCAGAACTTGTATTTGGACCAATAGGGTCTCCAGCTGAAGCAAACTTATTGAGTGTTAATTGCAGGAACCCGTTGCAGCGGAATTTACTATTCCGAAGCGAGATATCTAACTGTGTTGATTGAATCCGGAACGCATTAGGTTCCACTTCGTCGATGGCCTAGGCTGACGAAGAGTTCACTTAAGCTATTTAAACCCCAGTATAATGTAGCTGAAAAGGGCTGGCGTCAGCGGTGCAACTCCGTCCCTGGGGCCACCATCATTCTGAAGAACTTAGTTCGATGGCCTCGTTACCTTCCGGTCCCCTTTCGTATCGGCATCTAGCACGTGGTGCGAGGATGACGTGGTGCGAGATACAAACGCATACGTCCGCGTGCTTGAAGAACTTATCTTGAATTGTCTTCCAATTCAATCCGCTGTCAGTCCATTTTTGTCTGGCGCGTGCCTGAGATCGCACAAACGTACCCTTATCCGGACAACGCTGAATTCAGGTCGGCGAGGTCCCGCAGCGGTAGAGTTCCGGAAATCTGATTGCGCGCTTCGATCACGATCCTGTGAGCGTCATTTTGTCCTTCCAAGCTGACGCCATAACCTGGCTAAGCTGATCGCGGTACGAAAAGCGAATAGGTTTGCTTTTTGACAAAGTGCAATCTTGTGAGACAGCATGAAGCACTTCTCGGGCTCGGAGGTTGAATGTGAATTCTGAGCTAACTGGAGTTCGCCCTGGAGCCGTCGTAGTTCGGCTTCATAAAATCGTTCGCCGCCCTGAATCGCTTCTAATGCTTTATCTATTACCTGAAGTCCCGCCTCGTTTCGACCATTCGTGAGTTGACGGGTTGCCCGGCCTTTGGTCTCCTTGACGGCGCCTACAAAGCGGGTGCCCCGTTCTTCGCGTAGTTTGCGAAGGGCGGGAGTCGGGAGTGCAGGCGCAAGTTGTTGCTCCAGGTTGCGTCGTAACCAATCCGGTAGTGGATGCAGCATCGCTGCCCACCCTTGCAAAAAACGCAAGGATGGGGCACCCTCGGCTGGAATGGCGCACACGGAAAATCATGAGAGGTGGGCCACCCGCCCTGAAAAGTAACACCGGGTTCACCAACGACGTAGATGATGCAGCAACGAACTCAGCGCACTCGATGAGGATCATCAAAGCATGTTTCCAATGCCAATGATTTCTGCGATCCTTCTGCTAAGCCTGACGCTTAACTCCGTGGGCCAGCAGGTGCAGCAACCGGAGAGCAGCGTGGTCGGCGTTAAAGCACACGTTGTTAAACAAAAATACTGTCGCGGTGATGCCGACGCGTTCACGATCTCGTTCGATGTTGAGATGGTGATCGAGAACTCATCGGAGAAGCCTGTTTATCTTCTGTGGCCCTTAGTTCCGTGGGTTGGTAAGGTCGCTTCTAGCATTAGCGATGCAGAAGCCGGAAAGTTTCTGTACGAGCAATCAGCTAGTCACTATCCGCAGGAGCAAATACACTTCGAGCGGCTGAAGCTCGAACCAGGCAAGAAGGTTTCAAAGAGGGGCGAATACTACTTGATTGCTAGACACGATCCAGCATTCTCGCTGGCCAAATCCGTCTCCGCTGGCAGCTACGGCTTGATTCTCGTGCTCAGACCGGAAGAGGAACCGCCAACCCAACTCCAGGGTCCCGACACTCTCCAGAGCATAACGACGGAACCCTTTTTAGTTCGTGTACCGAGCCACCCGAAACTCGCGATATGTCGGGAGGAGGGGAAGGCAAGGTGATAAAGGTACGATTCGCTGGATTCAGATACGACGACTACCGTCACTTGTGCAGATGACGCACACGGAAGCACGCTGAGTGATCCCACTGGGAAAACGTACACTTGGGATTTTGAAAATCGCTTGAGTTCGGCCTTCGTGGACGGGTGGCCCGGCCTTTGGTCTCCTTGACGGCGCCTACAAAGCGGGTGCCCCGTTCTTCGCGTAGTTTGCGAAGGGCGGGAGTCGGGAATGCAGGC
>Ga0207695_10002143_pt1 | contig 29898 bp, 23 predicted proteins | sample KBSC54metaG_FD_184354 | JGI IMG/M metagenome (GOLD analysis project Ga0207695, IMG submission 184354) | Corn rhizosphere microbial communities from Kellogg Biological Station, Michigan, USA - KBS C5-4 metaG (SPAdes) (version 2) | ecosystem: Host-associated > Plants > Roots > Rhizosphere > Soil...
AATATGGTGGACAATGATGGCGGGGTGATTTCCGACAGCTGGATTGGACTTCGGGGTAAAAAGATCGCCCAGCAGCTGACAGAAGAATACCACCTTATTCCGGCAGTCAGGAAGGATATGAGCCTGACCAATACGGAAGCGCTTAGTCAGTCTGAGGCTGCCAAATACAAGATTTATGTGGCTATCGCCGAAAATTTGCCGTACTGCCGGACGATGGAAGAACTGGAAATCCGGCTTCTGGGTCTGGGAATAGAAACCCAATACAAATACAAGGGCCAGACCCAGGAAAAGCAGGGGATCAGCTTTAAGATGGGAGACGTCTGTTTTAAAGGGAGCCAGGTGGACCGGAAATTTTCCCTCAGCCGGTTGCAAAAGGAGATCGACCAGCAAAAACTGCAACAGGCAGAAGAAGCCCCCCAAATGGAAAGAAGGGAGACTCCCGGTCTTCCCGCTCATCAGAAAACAATCCTCCATCGGGCGGCATCATCAGCACATTCGCCGACTGCCGATCGGAAATCAGAGCATGACCACCTCCGGGACCTTGGAAAAGGTCTGGGTCAAATGATCGACGATCTGCTGAAGGCTAAGGATAGTGGGGGCGGGGGAATTCCCTACGAGTTTTCCCAGGAAGCGGAACTACGGAAAAAGAAAAAGAAGAAGCGCCGGCCTAATTGGTGAGATCATTTATTTCAAAATCTAAAGCCGTTGTATGGACGAGGAAAAGCAGGAAACCAGCACAGTACTGATGGATACGATAGTTTCAAAACTTGAAAAGCAGGATGAACGAATCCAGGCACAGGAAAGGCGGACTGCCGACCTGCAGGAGGAAATCAAGCAGATACCTGATTATAGCCGGGAGGTGCAGGAAGTAAAAATTTTGCTGAAAGATTTCATCTCAACACTAAACAGATTGGAGTTCCCGACCGCGAAAATGGAGGACTTCTCGAAAAAATTGACAGCCGGGGTAACCTTGCTCAGGCAGCCGGTTGAAAATAAATTGCTCCACCATCACCATATTCCACAAATTATCTGGATAGCCGCCGGGCTTTTTCTTTCCTTATGCCTGGTTTGTTCCGGATGGTACATGACGGCCAGCAGATCGGGCCTATATCTGGCAAACGACGTCAAATACCGGAAACTACGGCTGGAATTAGATTCTGCTGGTCTTCGGTATATTCAATATTTGGACAGTCTTTACCTGGCTGATCCGGACGGAATGCGAAACAGCGTGGAAGAAAAGGAAAGGCTGAAGCAGGAGCGCCTGGAATTATTGGATCGCATTCAGACTATAGATAGAAGGTTGCAGCAACCATCAAAAAAGGCGGTTGAAAAGAAAAACGGAAAAATAGATCGACCTGAACCAGGCAGCCGCAGCCGGGGGGGCGGGAGAATAGATCCCGGCTCCCGACCCGGCTTTGGCTCTTCGCAAAGGATAGATCATTGCCTTAGCTGTTTCCCCTGATCAAATTGGGATAGGCGCCGGGCTACGGAACTTTGTTCAGCGCAGAACCGGGCAATAATCTACCCTCTTGCGAAGTTTGTTTTCATGACCAATGGATTACCTCTGACAAATCCTGCCGCCCTGCAACCAGCCCAGCGTGATCTATCCTGTTTTAAACAGGGGTAAAAAAATTTTGTCGTATTTCTGCTCAGGGTATAATTGCATTAGCCTTTCAAGGCGCTCCGCGTCCCCCACTCTTATACAATATTGGCATGCCCCCTGCAAAACCAGCCTGGTCATAAGTTCCTCCGTCATTCCATCCGCCTCGTCCCCGTCTGTTGTCCTCAGTATCCACAATTTGCTGACTATATCCAAAATTTCGTCGCCAAGTTCGTTCTCAGACAATTCGGTCAAAAGGACTATGTTTAGAATATGGCGAATACGTTCCCCCCAAATTGCAAAGTACCTTCTTCGTTTAATGCTGCGACAACAAGAAAATATGTACGTGCTTTCATCTGGTCTGCATGGAAATAAGACAATGACTGGCTGTAATCTTTGCCTCAAAAGAACAGCAGCCGGAAGATTTCCTGGTTTTGTCATTGTAATGATTTTGATAAACTATTTACTTCTCAAATGGGAGTGCACGCCCCGGACTATTGTGGCCGGACCACGTTATACGAAAACCACGACTTAACCGGTTCTTTGCTTTATTGTTTCCTTGCTAAGCTGAACTATCCGGTCGATCACTTTGCTATAACAATTGGTTGCCACGCTTTTGATCTGGCTATAGAGGGAAATTTGCTCAGAAAAGTACTGGTGCGCCGCCTTAAGTTCATCATAGGACAGGGAGTCGATATTTTTATACTTTTCGGCGGGCTCCTGACTGATAGAGCTTTGCAGTTTTTCCTTCGACCGGACGGCTATGAGCTTTCCTGCTTCCAGACATTGAATAACAACGTGCATGTAATTGACCGCGTCTTTCCGAATGCCGGCATCTTCGAACGGAGCGTCATCCGATGTAAGGCAGGTATCCAGGGCGTCCCAAAGGAAGTCCTTCAATTCATAAAGTCTGTGATCGATAAAGACACTTTCGAAAAAGGATTCAGGATCGGCCTTTTCATGATCGAGCAGTAGATGCACCTGGTCGAAGAGATCAGGCGCAAGGTGAGCCATTGACATACAAAAAAGTTTAAGATAAGAAAATGCCGTCTCTGCCGCAGCAGGGAGGAGGTGATTGATCCAATGCTTTACAAAGACGAAGTGGAAAGGCCGGAAGCGGTAAATGAGCACTTATCGCCAGGGTATCAAAAAAAGAGACGTGGGCTATCCACACCGCCATTGAAGGGCTGCAACACCCCGGAACACGGTAGGACGCCCACGTCTAAGCCTTTAGGTTTTTACGCCTAAAGGAGACGTTGAGCGATTCACCTATCTCGTGTCCTAATGAAAGGTTGCAGTTTTCAATGACGAGAATAAAGCAAATTCGCTTAATATTTTGACCGCAAAATACAGCGGTTATGATGTATTGTGAGACATAGCACCGATTTATTTAGTCAAAAATAGTGATAAGTTGTTAAAAGTTGAAATATGTTTCAACTTTTTTTATGCCACACTTGAGACCTTCCAGCATTAAATCTAAATATGACAGTATCAGGTTTCAAAACGGAGTTGAAAAAGCTAGGGGCGCGGATAAAATTGGTCAGGAAAGATCGTGGAATGACTTTGCTGCAGCTTCAAAGCTTGACTGGAATTGCTAAATCCACTTTAAGCCGATACGAGAATGCCAAGTATCCTAATGTAGAACTGCTTACTTTATTTATTATCGCAAAAGCCCTGGAAATAACAATATCGGATCTGACAAATTACAATAGTCCGATTCCCATTAAATATTGATATAGCGCCTTGATTTGCCAATCTTCTCCCATGGCAATTTTGCCGACCGAATGGCGGCTAATTTTACTAAAATATGGATAATCATAGAACTACGAATCCAGTCTCGGGAAACCACAGTAGCGGCAAATTTCTTCACTGATCCGCGATAATTGTTCTATTTTTCGGGTGTATGTGTTTGCGAAAACCTCTGAACCGGATCCTGCAAATTGTTCTGTTAGTGATGCTAGGTCGCTGTAATACTCTTTGGGCACAAATGAGCCCGGTAAGAACGTATCGATCCGCAGGAAGTCCCGATACCCTCCGGATATCCATTGACCTGAATAAAACACCGGTTCCGTCAAGCAGAATCCTTTCAACCGGTTATCCTTCTCCCGCCAACGCGCCGCTCTCTGCCAAACACCATGTGGTGCTTTCCGGAGCCATTACCCTTACGATTGACGAAGTGGATTCGTATTGTGGCACCTACAATGGCAGCATCCTGGTCCATGCCAGCGGGGGAACGCCGCCGTATACGTACTCGTTTGACGGGGCTGCCTACCAAAGCAGCGCACTCTATGTCACTGACGGCCCGTTCGATCATGCAGTGGCTGTCAAAGATGCGACCGGTCAGATCGTCACCCAGACCGTGCACGTTGGCAATGACGGCTACGGTCCGAGTGTATATGCTTCGGCCTATACGCAGCCTTCAGCCTGCAATGCTTCCGATGCCACCCTCACGGTACAGGGGCAGGGAGGAACGCCTCCCTACGAGTACAGCATGGACCTAAAGAACTGGCAGACGACGCCGTTCACCGGCCTGAGCTATGGCATGTACTACGTCTGGGCCCGGGACGCCAGGGGATGTGTCGGGAATGCGCTGTGGTTTCCGTGGGTTGGTTGCCTTGCGATCGGGGGCTCTACGGTGGATGCCGCCTGCGGCAATGATGCTTCGTTTGACATGAAAGCAACTGACAACAGCAGGCCGGGTATCACTTTTCAGTACAGTATTGACGGAGTAAACTGGCAGACTAGCAGCAGTTTCAGTGGTATCGGGCCGGGACCGGTTACCCTGCAGATAAAAGACAATACGGGAAAGATTACTTTTTTCCGCATGATCGTCCGGGAGAGCTGCGTATTAACGCTGCAGGCCACCATCACAGATGCAACCTGCGGCCAAAGCGATGGGCAGATCAGCGCGTCGGCTATCAACGGGCTGGCTCCTTATGCCTTTTCCATCGATGGATTGCATTTTCAGGCAAGTGGCACGTTCACCGGCCTGCCGGCGGGAAATTATACCGTCTGGGTCCATGATGGCAACGGGACGCTGCAGTCGGCCAAAGTTCAGATCCTGGATAACTGCCCTACTGTAACAGCGGTCGCCAATGCTGCGTATTGCGGGCACAATGACGGAAGCCTTACTTCCTCCGGTAGCAAGGGCAGGACACCGTATACCTACTCGATTGACGGTATCCATTTCCAAACCAGTCCGGTATTTTCGCCGTTAGTGCCCGGTCCCTATACGATCACCCTGAAGGATGCCGACGGGTTTACGGCGATTGCCACAGCCACCGTCACCGATAACTGCCTGCAGCTTACCGCCACTTCTACCAATACTACCTGTGGGAACGCAAATGGCTCTATCCTGGCGAGCGCTCAGGGAGGAACGCAACCCTACTATTATTCGATCGATGGGGTTAATTTACAGGCCAGTCCAAACTTTGCGAATTTGACGGCAAAAGGGTACACGCTAAGCGTACTGGATGGTACAGGCGCCAGGCGTTTGCTGCACGTGACGCTGACGGACGCCCCCGGTCCGGCGATGACCGTGAGCATCCACAACGTTGATTGTAATGATCAGGGAGGGACGATGACCATTACAGCCAGCGGCGGAACAGTTCCGCTGTTCTATAGTCTGGGCGGAAGCAGCTACGGGTCAGGGAATTTCTTTTCCGGCAGTGCGGGGACCTACACCCTTGATGTGAAAGATGCCAACGGGTGTATCGCTACACAATCCGCAACCATTGCGGTATCCTGCCTCAAACTCGCGGTAACCGGAAAGGACGCCAGTTGCGGTCAGGATGACGCCGAAATTGATATAACTGCCAGCGGTGGTACGCCGGCTTACGAATATTCCATTGATGGTGGTACCCACTGGCAGACGGGGACCGTCTTCACGGGTCTGGCTCCGGGTGACTTTACGGTTCTCGGCCGGGACGCGGACGGACTCTCCAGCAGCGCGCCTATACATCTGAACAGGGTGTGCATTACGGGAACGGCAACCGTGCAGGATGCCAGCTGCAGCCATTATAACGGAACGATCGCCGTTGTCGCATCGGGCGGCACCGGGCCGTATCTATATTCGGCAGACGGCACGAATTTTCAAGCGCAGGCGCTGCTGGGACCGCTGGCCCCCGGAAATTATAACGTAGCCATAAAAGACGCCAATGGGTTCAGCGGCGTTGTTGCGGCGCAGGTCAAAGTGATACCTCCGCCTTCTCTTGCGGTGCAGGCCACGGCGGCCTCATGCACCAATGATGACGGGCAACTGGTCGCCAGCGCAATAGCTGGGACGCCACCTTATCAGTTCGCCGTAGATCAAAATGCATTTGTTGCCGGTGGTAGTTTTGCAGGAATTCCATCCGGCGATCACCGAATAACAGTCATGGACGCAAAAGGCTGTTCAGACAACCAAACTAAAGCGGTGCCGCTCGATAACAACCTTACTGCCAGCATTGAAACTCCGGATCCCATCTGTGAAGGAAAAGCGGTCCTGCTGGCTGCCGCATCGAACGCGAAACACTTTGCCTGGTTACCCGTGGACGGACTGAGCCGAACCGACGTCCTAACGCCGGTGGCTGGACCAACGGAAACAAAGGTTTATTCGCTGACGGCAAGTACGGGCAGTTGCCAGACTGCAGTCAGCGTTACGGTGACAGTTAACCCAGCACCGCTGGCCGATGCCGGAAGCGCGGAAACGATTTGCTACGGCGCGTCCGCCCAATTGCACGGAAGCGGAGGGGAGTTTTTCCACTGGACGCCGGCGAATTATCTGAGCAACTCCAACCTCTCCAACCCTTACGCCAGCAACCCGCTGAACACTATCACCTATTATCTTTCGGTAACGGATGATAAAGGTTGTCCCTCGCTGGAACCGGCTGGGGTAACGATCACCGTTACGCCGCCACCGGTCGTTTCGATCGGCAATGATACCAGCATTCTGGCCGGACAGCCTGTGCCAATGGACCTGCAAGATGTCAACGGAAGCGGATTTACTGCATACAGTTGGTCGCCTGGCTACGGGCTTGATAATCCGGTTCTACGTAATCCGGTGGCGAGTCCGTCGGAGAGTATTACCTACACGGTGCTGGCCAGTACAGCGGCCGGCTGCAAGGCAAAAGGCATCCGGTCGGTCAAAGTATTTAGTGCCGCGGGAATATTTGTCGCCTCTGCCTTTACGCCGAATGGAGACGGACACAACGATGTCCTTCACGCCAGACCCGTGGGCATCCGGGACTTCAGATACTTCGCTGTTTTCAGCCGCTGGGGACAACGGGTCTTTTATACGACGGATCCTGCGATAGGGTGGGATGGAACAACTGCAGGGCAGTATGTGAACGGTGCAACCTATGTATGGATAGCCGCTGGAACAGATTACCGGGGTGTACTGATCGAACGGAAGGGAACGGTTGTCCTTGTGCGGTAAACAACGAATACGTCCGGGCACTTTCCAGGCGGATAGTGGATTTGGTCTTCCCATAACAACTTCTTATCGTTCACTTTCGGCACGAAATATTTGTCAGGGGATACAACGGTTGCGGTCATCGTACGCATTCGTCATGCGTAGGATACTGCGTCTTATGGGTGAAAAGTATTAGATGAAAATCGTTATTGCCTGACAGTGAGCGATTGTGCAGGGGCGTGAGGAAACGTTAATAAAAAATTTTAACTATCCTATAGGAAATCCAATTTTCTTTTCCGTATTTCGCTTTCAGTTAATCCTTCCCCGCGCTAATCACTATCACTTTATTTTAAACCTCTGCTTACATGGAACTCCTAAACTATGTGCGTACTACATTGCGCCTGCCTGTGCCTCTTCGACAATGTTCGCTTCCCTTCATTTATTTGAATCCCCATTCCAGTTACTTCCTGAAGTAGCTTCACTACCATAATTTCCCGATATGTCTATCTCCTCTGCGTTTTGCGGAATGGCATTGCTGTGCCTGCTCCGGACAACCGCTTATGGTCAGCCGGCCGATCCGGTGGAATCCAGGCCTGTCAGCTTCCCGGGTCAGCTGCTGGCAAAGCTCCGGGCGAGGACTGCCGACCTTGACCAGCAGCTGACGCAAAAATCCACAGGCTATTTGCAAAAAATGCAGCGCCGTGAAGAACGGATGCGCCGGAGACTAACCAACGTGGATAGCGCTGCCGCGAAACAACTGTTTGGCTCTTCTGCAAAGCAGTACCAGGCTTTAGCAGGTGAAATCCAAAAGGATTCAGGTCGCGCCTACCAGCCTTTGAGCGGCGTTTATCTGCCGTATGCCGATTCGCTTCAGGGGGCGCTTGCGTTTCTTCAAAAGAACTCCTCACTGATCGGTTCCGGAAAGCTGGCCGCATCCAGCGCTACAGCTGAAGTGCGGGCTGCCGCCCGTCAGTTTCAGGCCCTGCAGGCCAAAATGCAGGACGCGGAGCAAATCAAGGCGTTTATTAACCAGCGGAAGCAACAGATCAGTGACTATGTTCGCCAGCATGCCAATGTTCAGCAACTGCTTGGCAAACCACTGGCAGGAATGAACCAGGACGTGTACTATTATTCGCAGGAGCTGCGGCAGTACAAAGAATTATGGAATAATCCAGACCAGCTGGAACAAAAAGCGCTGACGCTTCTCAACCGGCTGCCGGACTTTCAAACGTTTATGAAAAACAATTCGCAGCTGTCGGGGCTGCTGCGGATACCTGCTAATTATGGAACGGGCGCAGCGCTGGAAGGTTTGCAGACCAAAGACCAAGTTATGGCGGTGATGCAGGCAGCAGCCGGAGGTCCGCAAGGGATGACCGGCCTGCAGGACAGAATACAATCGTCGATGTCGCAACTGGATGCTACCAAGGAAAAAATTCAGCAACTCGGGCAGGGGAACAGTGACATCGATCTACCGGATTTCAAACCGAATGACCAGCGGACGAAGCCATTTTTGCACCGGCTGGAACTGGGCACCAATGTCCAGACGACCAAGAACAATTATTATTTTCCGGCGACGACGGACTTCGGCGTTTCCCTCGGCTATAAGCTCGGGCATGATAATGTGGTGGGCATCGGGGCCAGCTATAAGATGGGGTGGGGGAATGGCCTTCAGCATATCACCCTGTCCAGTCAGGGGGCCGGTCTTCGGAGCTTTCTGGAAGTAAAGGTTCGCTACGGGCTTTCCCTGAGTGGCGGACTGGAATATAACTACGCCCAACCGTTCTCGTCCTATCAGGACATCCGGCTGATTGAGCGCTGGACCCAAAGTGGGCTGATTGGCCTGAGTAAACGAATACCCGCTAAAGGAAAATATTTCAAAGGCACTAAGCTGCAGTTACTCTGGGATTTCCTGAGTTACCAGCAGGTACCCAAAACGCAACCTATTTTATTTCGGATCGGTCAGATCTGGTAAATCTCTTCTTAAATCGCTGTAAACTCTTTCGGATGAGCAAATCTCATTTTATCGGTCTCGTGTGTCTAATCGCTGCGACCGGCGCTGCCCATGGACAGAAAATCGAAGTCAACAAGATCACCAGCAAGGAATATTATCCGCAATCACCGACGGCAGCGGCTCTTGGCCTGTTTGGGCAGACAGCGGTTAATTACTTTACGGGAACGCCGGAGATCAGTGTACCGCTAACCGGTATTACCTACAAAGACCTGGGGCTCGATCTTTCACTAGTGTATCAGAATACGATGGGCAATAAACCTGACGCAGTGCCTGGCTATACGGGGAATGGCTGGTTCTTCAAGTGCGGAGGAGCCATTACGCTGGCCGCCAAGGGAATTTCTCCGGCGGATGTCGGTAAAAGCCAGCAGGTGCTAATATTGCCCTATGCCACCAACGATGCAAACTGGAGCGATTCAGCAACGCTGCAGGCTGACATGCAGCATAAAAAGTATCCGTACGATTACCTCGGCAAGCGCTATGATGAATTTTCCTATTCCTTTGGCGGCGCGTCCGGCAATTTCTACAGTGACTATGACGCATCCCTCAACGGCCCGTTTCAGCACATCCGCACACTGCAGGGCGAGGACCTGACGGTCCAGAAGATCATTGTCCTGGGACTGAAAAAGATCAAAATTCCGGCTGAACCGCAACTGGACACACCCCGGTGGTACTCCTGGAATGCCGGCTTTCAGGACAGTATTGGAGGACCTGGTTTTTATTACCGCGACACGATCGTGCAGAATACGGTGACCTATGGTTTTATCGTCACCGATAGCAAAGGGGTGAAATACACGTTCGGCAATACCGATGAATCGATCGAGTTCACGCGCCCGGGCCTGACGATCGGATCCTACGACAAGCAGGGCCAGAATACGATCCCGACCACGTGGTTTTTGACTTCCATCCAGTCTCCCAATGGGCCGATAATCCGGCTGAAATATCGCAGAGGCAATTTCTTTGTGGTCAGCACATCCAGTATAAAAGGAATGGTGATCACTTCCAATAAGGACGGGAATGGTACTCAGGCCTTTGCCGGAAGCACCGCGCTGCCATATTCAAGGCTGATCAACAGTACGCTTTACAATCCCTGTTACCTCGACAGCGTCATCACACCGGTCAGTAGCACTAAATTTTACTGGAGTCCAGCCAGCCAGCAGCTGCCGTATTCGGTACCCCATCTGCTTTCAGATACCGTGAATGGGTTTAGTCCGTATGTATTCGACCCTTATCCGGACGTGAGTAATTCAATTAACATGGACAAACGGTTCTCCGACAAACTGGACAGCTTCTCTGTGTATACGGCTACCGGTGTAAAGAACAAAGGTGTCTTTTTCATCTACTCCAACGATACCACGACCCGACTAAAGCTGACCAATGTGGGAATCTACGGTTCTTCGAAGACCAACGGTGTCCAGGTCTATAACTTTGTCTATAATTCGCTGTCGCTTCCTCCCTACCGGTCCTTTAAAACTGATGCCTACGGTTATTACAACGGTAAAAACCTGTATATCACGACAACGCAAGACCCCAATTATTATGTCAGTCTGCTGAGCAACTCCACCCAGTTGAATGGCTACATTGCCTCCAGGGCGCCGGATACGGCGTATACCCAGGCGGAGATGCTGCAGCAGGTGATTTATCCCACGGGGGGGTATACGCAGTATGTGTATGAGAATAACAAGTACCGAAGTTTTGCGGATAACTGGCCGTCTACCGTCACGCAGAACCCGGCCGATTCAGTCGGCTCCGGGCTGCGAATTAAAACCATTACAAATTATGATTTTGCCGGCCATGTAAGCACACGGAAGAACTACTATTACTATAATAATTACGCATCCGGCGGCCGCACGTCCAGCGGGGTATTGAATTTCCACCCGGTGCTGTATGCTCACTTTGATGGCACGATCACCAACCCGCCTATTGATGGCGATTTGAGCGATCCCCGTTATGTGAATGCCACGATCAGCTACACACAGTTCGGAACCGATCCAATTTATCCGGTCCGAAGTTCCAAAGGCAGCGCGATTACCTATTCAGAGGTGACCGAAGCGCTTGCAGATGGCAGCTACACGGTACACACCTTTAAAAATTATGACAACGGCTACGCTGACCGGCCGGCGGAAAACGAAATCGTCGACAACGCCCAACTCGGCCGGTTCTGGGCAGAAGATGACGTTAACAGCATGGACCTGGAAAGAGGACAGTCGCTGGCAGAATGCCGGTACGATACGACGGGTCGGCTTCGGATGAAGACAACGTACAAGTACAATGACACGATCACCCGGTTTAACAGCAATGTGCGGATGTTGAAAGCCATTCCCAACTCCGCCTTTTCCGAAAATTTCCTCACACTGCGCTACCTGGCGTATCTGGTTTATACCTATTATCCCTATCTGAAACAGCAAACGTCTGTGGAATACCCGACCGCCACCGATTCCATTGTTACGGCTGTCAGCTATACCTACGACAGTCTTTACCGAATGGTCAAAACACAGACCACCGTTCTGAGTGACAGCAGTTTACGGACAACGATCAGCCGGTATCCGGCCGACATGGTGGCCGCCGGACAAACGAATCCCTATCAGGCCTTGGTGAATGCGCACATGGTGAGTCTGCCGGTGGAAAAGGAAGACCAGTTGAACGGTGTCCGCCTGCAAAAGACGACTACAGGCTACCAAACCGGCCTCAGTGACAATGCCAGTCTGATCCTGCCCGCTTCGCTGAACACCCAGTTCCGCAACCAGTCTCCGGAGACGCGGATGACGTATAACCGCTATGATAGCCTGGGTAACCTACAGAGCTTTTCGCAGCCTGGTGGTCTAAAGACTTCCCTCATCTGGAGTTATAGCAAGCAGTACGTGGTGGCACAAATCGCCAATGCGGACTATGGAACGGTCTCCGATGTACTCGGCGGACCGTCGGCTATCAACGATTTTTCCAATCAGCCGACCAACAGTCCGCCGACTATCAACCTAAGCGCCCTGCGGACAGATAGCCGGTTGAGCGGGGCACAGGTAACGCAGTGGAGCTACCTGCCGCTGACGGGCGTCACCAGTGAACAAAATCCCGCCGGTAAAGTGACTACTTATACGTATGACGGGATGGGCCGGCTCAGCACGGTAAAAAATGCAGATGGCGCGGTCATCAAACAGTATTGTTACAATTATGCCGGTCAGCCGGAGCACTGCGATCTGGGTGATGGGGTCGTACAACAAGCCTATTATTATTCTCCCAATAACAGCTGGGTTTGTGATGTGGCTGATCACATGGCGCAGGTACAGTTGTTAAATGTATACGGAATCCCTTCGTTTGGTTCCGGTTCCTATGTCAGCTATCAGGTGAACCAGTTTTATGCCAATGCGGACGGAACAGGGCAGCTGATTGATGGCTACTATGTCAGCACGACCGGCCTGTCGCTGTATTTCCCGTCGAGTTTCTATATTAAAAACGGCCAGATCTTCTATACGGACGTGTGTAACTACCATGGGCCATTGTCTCTTCGCTATACGGATACTATCATTAATCACCACCTCTGCGATTCCGCCTACGCAACCCGGTATGTGTACATCCTTAATGGCGATACACCTGCCATTGGCAGGCATTTATATGCTAACTATCAATTTTCCGCTCCTTCTGCCAATGGCTATTACCTCTACAATGCCAGTGTTTATCATGTGACCAATGGAATCGTGGACAGCAGTGTCCTGTGCTCGGTGCTGTTCCCGCCGACACCCGTATTGCAGTTCATCAGCCTAATCCGGGGGACATTTGTTGGTGATGCCTGCAATACTGGTAAAGTGCGGTCGGACTATTGTTTCTGGAGTGCGTCACCGACGCCTGCCATAGGAGATACCTTGCTCGACACCTTTTTTAAGAATCCTGTCGGTGCCGGGTATTTCAGCGATGGGTCAAAGGGGTACCAGGCCGATGCGAACGGGGTGATTATCGGTACTTTTTTGTGCCAGTAGAGGATAACTTATTGCTTAATCGTCACAAACGTATTGTAAACATGAAACCAGGTCCCATTTTGCTCCTTTTGTTGGGTGTTCTGCCCGGAGAATATACGTTCGCACAGAATTATTTGCCCAATTCAACTGTCATGCCGGCCGCCACCACGCAACAGCTTCATACCGGAATCGTTGCATATGATACCACTGCACAATACAGCTATGTCCGTACGCTGATACCGGCCCGCCCGTTCCGGTCGGGGACGCAGGTGCTCGACACAACGCTGACCGGCCAGGATATCCGCCAATCTGTTCAATATACTGACGGGCTGGGCAGGCCATTTCAGGTCGTGGAGCGAGGGGGCAGCCCGCTGGGGAAGGACCTCGTCACGCCGATGGAATACGACTCATTGGGAATCGGGCGCTACCAGTATTTGCCTTATGCTGCTACTGACAGCACCGGGCACTTGAAGAATAGTCCATTTACCGCTCAAGGGGCATTTCTTTCGGGTGTCTACAATCCCTCGAATGATCCGGCCGGAGAAAAATTCTTTTATGGGACCAGCCAGTATGAGCCATATCCGGGCGGCCGGGAAACACTATCCATGTCGCCCGGAAACAGCTGGGCCGGGCAGGGGCGGGGAGTCGGTCATAGCTATGAGACCAACGGGGACAATGAAGTCCTTATCTGGACAATCGATACGGTGGAAGATGCTCTACCGGTATCGGCCGGGTACTACCGGAAGGGACGGCTGTACCGGACAGTTACAACGGATGAGCAGGGCCAGATGCAGGTCGAGTATAAGGATGTGCAAGGCAATATCATACTACGGAAAAATCAGTTGTTAAGTACTGATAAGACGTCGATCACCAACTGGCTGTGCACCTATTATGTCTATGATGCTTTCAACAACCAGCGGTTTGTGATCCCGCCAAAAGCGGTGGAATATCTGGCCACCCACAGCTGGAATCTACTCAGTGATCCGGCGCTGCCAGGCCAGCTGTGCTACAGCTTCTACTATGATTATCGGGGTCGGGTAGTGGCCCGGCGGGTGCCGGGGGGAGGCAAGGTCAAAACGGTCTACGATGCCTGGGACCGGGCGATTATGGTGCAGGACAGTAATCTGTACATGAAGAACCAGTGGCTGGTGAACCAGTATGATGTGCTGGGCCGCCCCACAGCGAACTACCTGTGGAACGACGCGCACGACCGCGCGTACCACGCCGCTCTGGCGACAGATACAGTAAATTATCCGACGCTGAGCGGCACCTATAAGCTGCTGCAGCAAACCTATTATGACAACTACGACTGGGTAAGCGTCAGTGGTTCGGGACTCTCCGCCACCTTCCAGTCTTCGGAAGCCGCCAACGGGTTTTATCCGGTATCGCTGACTGGCTATCCCTATGCCCAGCCGTTTTCGGGAGAGCTTCAGCCGGCCTATTCCACCACGCAAGGTGTCGTCACGGGGACAAAACGCCTCATTCTGGAAGGCGGGGGTTACCTTTACAGCGCCACTTTTTATGACAATTCAGGTAGAGTGGTCCAGACGCAGAGCACCAATACGGCGGGCGGGATTGACTACCTGACGACACAATATGGTTTTGATGGCCGGGTGTTGGTCACGCGTTCCCATCAGTTGCTGCCGGGCAAAACACCGGATTCACTGGTGACCCTGACGAAATTTTATTACGACAATGCAGGGCGAGTGACGGAGATCAGAAAGAAGCTGGACAGCTTTCCGGAAGTTAGTTTGGTGCGCAATACCTACAATGAGCTCGGGCAATTGAAGCAGCGGCAATTGGGACAACAAGTGGTAAGGGGAGCATATACCAGTGACCCTATGGATATTCAGGATTATACCTACAACGTCCGGGGCTGGCTTTCGGCAGTTAATAAGGATTACGCCAGGGGAAATACCAATGACCGGAATTTCGCAGAGGACATCAGCTACGACTACGGTTTTAACGTTCCGAACAACGGGTATTTTAATGGAAACATTTCCGGTATTCGGTGGCGGTCCAAAGGTGATGGAACGCAGCGGGCGTACGGCTTTAAGTATGATGTGGCAAACCGGCTGACCAGCGGGACGTTTACGCAATATGTCAACAATCAGTGGGGGAATCTTACCGCCGCGGGTGCACTTGCCTACCCCTTAAATTACTCCCTGGGATCTGCCTCGTACGACGCGAACGGGAACATGCTCAATTTATCCCAGTACGGCTTCACGGCGAACAGTGCCGGAGATCAGCGAATCGACAATCTGAAATACGGCTATCCTGCCAACAGCAACCAGCTGAGAAATGTGACCGATGCGATTGTTAACCCGAATCAGCAGGCCATTGATTTTCACACGTCCGCTCTGCATGCCACCGGACACGACACGACGACGCTCGATTACGTCTACGATGGCAACGGGAACCTGATCCGCGACCTGAACAAGGATATTGATTCTGCCGGATCGACGGGCATTACTTACAATTACCTGAATCTTCCCGACACTGTGCGAGTGATCAGCAAAGGCAGCATTATCTATCAGTACGATGCTTCAGGCGCCAGACTGAGCAAGACGGTTCGGGAAGCAGGAAAGCCGGACATCATTTTCCGGTATTTCGGGACCAGTGTATACCGGAATGACACTCTTCAGTTTCTCGGACACGAGGCCGGGAGAGTACGGTATGCGAAGAAGTACTACAGTTTAGGGGGAAGTGGGTATCAGTATTTCAACGACTATTTTATAAAGGACCATCTCAGCAATACGCGGATGGAGCTGACCGAGCAGGTCGATACGAGTCATTACGTGGCCACCATGGAGGCGGCTTACCGAAGCACAGAAAAGCAATTGTTTTATGCGGTGGACACTTCCGTGGTGGCCCGGTCGCTGGCGGAGGGATACCCGGCAGACACGTCCGTGACCAATCCGAACGATAGCGTCACCGTTCTGAACTCACTTGGTAAGAAACTCGGCCCCTGGATCATTCTAAAGGTGATGAGTGGCGACACGGTCAGCATTTCCGCCAACTATTTTTACAACAGCAAAATTGTCGGGCAACCAAGGACGCCGCCCTATGGCAGCTTCGCATCCCTGTTTGCTCCAATATTACAGACCTTCAATCCGGGCGTGCTTAAAACACCGCCGATGATGAGCTCCCATGTAAGTAACATGCTGGCCTATTATTCCAACGACGTCGCAACTAACAGCGATCCCAACAATACCGAGGCTTTCCTCAACTATGTTACCCTGGACAATATGTTTGATTATGTGGCCGGACAAAGCGGGGCCCTGCAGGTCGGCAACTGGGGAACCTCCAATGGCCAGCTGCGCGCGCCGTTATCTACCTCAATTCCAGTCACCACCAGCGGATACCTCTGCATTTTTCTCAGTAACGTTGACCCAGTCAATGTTTATTTTGATAATTTGATCGTTGGGCATGTGAGCAGCCGGTTGGCGGAGGAAAATCACTATTATCCGTTTGGACTGGCTATGGTTCCGTTGTCAGATAAAACACTTAAACCCGGTTATGGGGAGAACCGGTACCGGTACAATAGCGGATCGGAAATCCAGAACAAGGAATTCAGCGATGGCAGAGGGCTGGAATGGTATGAAACATCATTAAGAACGCTTGATCCGCAGCTGGGAAGATGGTGGCAGGAAGATCCGAAGCCGGACATGACACAAAGTCCGTATGCGTCTATGGCGAATAATCCGGTTTCCCACAATGATCCGTTGGGCGATACATCTGTTTTCTATGGGTCGACCGGCAATTACATATTTACCCTTAATGACAACAGCAGAAGAAATGTAGTGGTACTCGATGCTAAAAGAGAGAATTCGTTCTATAACGATTATTACCACAATTTTTTACCCATTCCTGACGAAAAGCGGAATCTTAACGTTATGAGTACGGAACTTGGCCAGTATGGAAACCGCTATGACATTGGGGCCATTTCCCGTTTTTTCGATGCTAATTACGGTTCAGTTCCTGCAACAAAGTTGGCGCATGAGTCAATGGAAGGCTGGACGAACATTAGGATTGACGGCAGGCCGGCCAAAGTATATGCGGAGGTAGCAGCAAATCTGATAAGAAAAGATGGCATGATAGTCGTCGGTAACGCCACATATTCGCAGGGGGATATGGCCCGCGTCGATCCGTGGTGGGTTCCCATGGAGCCCAATATGGTGGGGGATATTCATCTTCATCCGGTCTGGAACAATGCGACGTTATCCTTCACCCCTCCAGGCGGAGGGACGAGTAATCGTGTTTTTCACCAGGGACCTTCATATGATGACAGTGGTGACGATGCGTTTGCCGGTCGAAATATGGAAAAGAATGGGGTGAGAAATGTCGTAGTTGACGCGAAATATATATATTTAATCAATGGTCAGCATCAAACAATTCAAATACGCCGGTAGTTTTTGGCTTGCGTTATGGCTGGGTGCGTTATCCTGTGGGGATAACAAGAACGACTCTCCAAAAGCCGCAAGTCAGGCAGTAACTATTGATAGCAGTAGGTATCCTGCAATAGTCAGCAAGTCAGGTACTATTGCGCAATACGAAAAAGCAAGGTGGTCGCTCTATTGTTTATACGCAAAGGAAAGCTTGGAATTCCTCCCTTTCACGGGGATAAGGGATACGGTTACATTCGGCGAATTGAGGTTGAACTTTGCCCATTTGCGGAAATCAGGCGATTCCACTGAATATTATTTTAATTTCTATTATCACGATACCGTTAAGTGCGACTTTAACCTGATTGATAACTATTCCTATCTTCGGGGTGCAGGATTTACCGACCGCAGTGATTCGATATCCTACTGGATATCGCCAACGACTGCGCGTTATTGGACATCAAAGGGAACGAAGACCAAATATGAGCATCCGCTGCAACCTGATGTAATTGCATATATAAAACGCAATCAGAACAAGCTGAATCCCTGGTTTCTTGCGGAAGCCAGGAAGCGGGAAATAATACCTTGAAATGTCGAAGTTCGTCGTTGTGTATTTCTTTGCTGCCAGCTTAGGCTACTGGCAGAGGATCGGTGCTTAGAATCCGCCACGTGGTGAAAGGATAATCGTTGGCACTTGTCATGACTTGTCTAATATATCGTTGTATGGACTGCCAATGCTGACGGATCAGTTCATTATAAAACGGAACAACTTGACTCCCCTCCCCAATGAGAACCGTTTCGGCTATCAATTTTGCATTCAAATGAATGCCTGCCTTGTTTAAGGGACGCCCCAAAAGGTTTTCCAAGGTTCCGAGGGCCATAAAGGAATAATAAGCCAACCGAACAGCAGGATGAGGGTGACATTGCTCCTCGAAATACATTTCCGTTCCTTCACAATTGCTAATGAAATAGAGATACACAGAGGATAATATTTGGGCCGCAAATGCTTCAAACTCCGTCGTGGTTAGCGGTACTCCTTTCGGCTCCCTCTCCCTAGCTTCTAAAATGTAGTGAGCAATGTGATTTGCGCTAAACCAATCAGCGTCAAGTTCACGAATATGGCGGATTTTCACTTCTTCTCCTGTGCATATATGGGCCATGTGCTCTTGGTACAGTCCGGCGTTTTGGCCACTCTGTTGAACTAAATGGCCAATTTCATGGTAGAGGAACATGAGACAAGTATCTTGAAAAATAAGGAAACCCGGACTTTGGTTGAAGCGTAGTGCTAAATCCCTAAAAAAGACCAAGGCTGGCGAATTGAATATTGTGTCAGCATAGTAGAATCGTCTAAAAAGATTGACAATTACCCCTTGGTTAATCTCAATTATATAGTATCCTTTGGTATGAAAATAGGCGCATGCATTTATCGTGGTGCTGGAATTAAAAAAGATTCTCGCTGGCTGGACATTCAGGCCGAGATCCTCTCGATCTAGGAAATCTTGGGCTAGACGAAAAAAGGCGTCATAGTACCGCTCAAGCACCAAACCGTCATAGTGAAAAAAAGTACCGTTTAACGTCGGACTTATACCTGCTTCTCGAAGTTCCTGCACAACATCATAATGACTTCTCATAATATATGGCTTTGATTGAATAGTGGACATTTAACTGTATTCCTCCAGAGTCACATTCCGGGAAGATCAATGCGGCAAAATCCGTCGAATGGCGATATCCGGATGATTTGTGGCACAAATTTATTAAATATACGCTGTCGCTGTAAGGGAAATACCTTGATAAAGTGGGGAGCGTCTCAATTTGAAAGTTTCGGCTGAATTCCATCGGTCAAGTTCACAATATCTTGCAAAGTCAAAAAATGCGTACTTAAACCTGCTGCCATGGCCGGGGTAGTTTTAAGAGCCTTGTGCTGCACTACGAAGTTATAGTAAGCAAAGTGCAGGGCAATCCCATAGCCGTGGTTTTCTATCTTTTTGGAATTGCTACTGGCCAGGTGGGTGAAATGATGCATCTTCATGCGCATGGTTAGTTTCTCGCGTTCTACATAGTTAGGGGATATAAACTTTTCACCGGGCTGGCCATAGATCACCGTCTTTTTTGATCCCGTACATTCTACAGGGTTGTATTTGGGTTCATTGTCGCCGCCTATAGCAGGTCCAGACTTCTTTGCCAATAGTGCGAAGCCTGTGTCTTCATCATTCGGAAGAGCCGCGGATGCGGCCTTTAAGTAGGAATCCAGCTTCTCTGTGGTCATTTGCATTTTGCCCTTGACCCTTTTGGCCAGGTCCTCGATAAAAAGTGTAGCTGTTTCTACGTCCCGGTTGCCAAGCAGCCAGGATATAACCAGGTTAGTTTCACTTTCAATTCCAACAAATGTCCAGACGTCATCAGCCCCGTCAACATCTTGGGGCTTGTTCTTTTCCTTCGCATAAACAAAGCTCCGAATTTCCTCAGTTTGCACCCGCTTGGCGGTTACGTCTTTAACTGTCTCATCGTGAAAGAGTTGACAGGCTTGGCCCACATCTGAGAGCAATTTGGTAGCCGTATTGATGCTTACATCCGCAATCCTGGAAGCCGCCCTAAGGCTCGAGCCTTCAACCAAGAGGTTGATTATCTGAACTCTTTTGGCGATTGGTAACTTATTCATACCGCAAAGATCGTTGTTGTTTCTTAAACGCTCAAGCATTTTGTTCAGTTTGGTCAAAAATTAGCATGTTTTTACACCAATTTCAATGAAAATATTGTAAATCATGGTAAATTAGCATTTGAAACACGTAATTTATCTACACCACCATAATGATGGAAGAAAATAGCAAAAAGCACAGCGATATAGATGCACTATTAGGCGATCTCTTTAAACGCACGAGTTTGCGGGGGCTATTCGATAAGCGAATTGAAGAGTTGGGGTTGTCAGAAAGGGAGGTGCGAAACATGCTTAAAATTGAATATCGAACAATTAATGGCATTATAGATGGCTCCCAACAAAGGGGCGATATAAACTCGTTTAAGAAACTGGCGGAATTCATAAACATTCCATTGGATGAATTTCTGGAGATGCACGCCGCACTGATTGAAACAGCCGTCGCCGAAAAAAATACTATTGGGAATAGACGGAAGTTTATTAAAGACAATTTCGATTTGCCTGTTTTAAAAAAGGCAGGCTTTATCAAAACCGTTACGGATTTCGAAGAAATTGAGAAAAGGATATTAATTTATTTTGGGCTTTCGTCAATATTCGAATACAAAAAGCGCTCGTTTAATACCGCTTTCTCTTCGCCAGATATTGTTGAAGAAAAAATTATTAAAAGTACACCAACGAGGGATTTTTGGTTGACGTCAGCAAAATCGCTCGCGACTAAAATAGACAACCCATACGCATATGATAGGAAGGCGCTGATCGACTTTTTTCCTCAAATAAAGTGGTTTAGCACTAATGAAGATCTTGGATTGGTTAATGTTATAAGAAGTTTATTTAGGCTTGGTATTACTATCGTTTTTCAGCCCAGATTACCACTTCTATATTTACGCGGGGCGACTATTTCCGTTAATGGTAAACCGGTTATTGTCTTGACCGACTTTAAGGGATTTTATCCAACTATTTGGCACGCCCTGGTTCACGAACTTTATCATGTATTATTTGACTGGGTAAAAATAAACTCTAAGGCAGCAATGCATCTCACCAACGATAATGAAGAAATATTGACGATGGAAGAAAGTACGGCGGAGGCTGATGATTTTGCTAGAAAATATTTCTTTTCAAAGGAAAAATCAAAAGAGGTAGCTCCGTTTATTTATAACGAACAGTATATAAAAAATGTCGCTAAGGATAATAACCTGCATTCAAGCATAATCCACGCCTATCACGCATTTGACGCAGGAGGTCTCGACCGAATGGCTTGGGCTCGAGCGAGGCGGTTCATACCTGATGCAAAAATAAGTGTATATCGCGTGGTGAACTATTGGGACAACGCAAAACCGATAGACGAACTTGCCAAAAGACTGAAATTTGAAATTTATAATTAGTAGCAATATGAAAAAGCAGAACAAAACGACAAACAAGAAAACCGAACAAAAGTTATCGGAAGAAGAGTCGGAAAAAATGAAAGAAATTCAAGACACTAAGGAGGATGTCATGAACGAGATTTTATTTAAGACCGGTGAGGAAGATAAGAAGAAAAAGAAGGAAAGAGATCAAAAGAAAGAAGAGGAAATTATTAACTTAACAGGAGGTGGAAAAACTTCCTATAAGCAGCAAAGAGATTTTAATTCGGTTCTTTTGCTTAGTGCAGTCTTTAGGGATATTACCTTTGTTCCTGAATTTTATGACCACCTGTATAGAATGACTGGGCTAAAAAAAGATTCGAACAATCCCCACCATAAGCCAGGTATTTTTTCGGTTTATACAATTAAATATATCTACAGGCGCTTCAATATTAAAAACTTGATGGATGAGTTAAGAACTAGAAACCCTTTTATTACAGCAGAATGCATGCGGGAATTTAAGCACTATCAATATTTTAACGAGGAGAATTATAATAAGTTATTGGGGTTCATAAAGGAATTTATTGCATTTTGCGACGAGCGCCCTACTGCGCTTTACCAATTTGATATTGATTATTGTAAGAAATATAATTTGACTACCGACGGGGATATGTTCTATAATGAGTAACGAGTACTTATTTATTCTTCCAACGTGCCGCAGCAGCTTGTTTAGCAATTTCAGATCGCTTTTTAGCCGTCAGTTTTTCCGCCCTGGCCTTTCCTCCTTTTAATCCTCCCAGTTTACCTAATGCAACCGCCGCAGGGTTCTTAGTAGGTGTTTCTTCCGGACCCGCATCAATAGCCCCTGTAGCTAGGTCAACGACCCTTTTTGCAAGCATGTTACAATCTTTAGAACCTGTAGGTTTCTTTCCCATTTCTTGAAGATAAGGAATTTATTTACTTATCCGGTCAAGCATGGCGGTTCAAGGAAATTGAAACTTTCAGTGATACTACTATAAATCGTCTCATATCCCCTAAAATCTTTAGCTTTAGGAAAATCAGAAAAAATGCCTAACGGAAAGGAACATGCTGAACCTATTATGGATAACCAAGCCCCGGCTGGCCTGCCGTAAATGACTGAAATCTAATGAAACAAGCGACAAACGTCTTCGATATTTTCCCGCATCCCCAATTTGGCGAAAGAGCCGAAAGCTTTCATCAGTCATATAGCCTAATCGGGCTGACAGGGCAGGGGGATGAAAAATACTCAAAACGTAAACTAAAGGGATATACAAACCGGAGTTGTTTATTTTGCGGTAGAGGTTACCCTGAAGCACAATTCAAAACACTCGCGCACCTTGTTTCTAAATTGATCGGCAATTCCAATCTTTATTCCGACTTTGAGTGCGACGAATGTAACAAGCGTTTCAGCAAGTTGGAAGGTGATCTGGCTGCTTTCCTCGGAATTTCGCGCAGCATTGTCGGAATGGGAAACGAAAAGAAAACTGTAGGATACAAAGGTGGCCGTTTGACGGCTAGGTCTCGATCTTTTATGGATGGGAACATTTTGATCATCGCCCCAGAGGATGTCGAGAAAGTTAATGGAATTTCGAAACTGAGTTACGCGAAAAGCCCTTTTGTGCCATTCGCTGTTTACAAAGCGATGCTAAAGTCGGCAATCTCTCTCTTGGGCACCGACTACACTAAAGTGGCGTACAAAATGGCTTTCGACATATTGAATGATAAGAAAAAGATACTGCAGGGCCTTGTTATGAGCGGATACCAATTGTCTTTCGGTACCAATCTCCCTTTCCACGTACTTCATTTTCGCAAGAAAGCACCAGAAGCCAAATTGCCGACCGACGTTCTGCTATTTCACTTTCAAAATCATATGATCTCCTTCCCGATGCCGCTCCATGCGGAAGATATGAAATTACTCGGTGATGGCTTTGAGGTCATTGTACCGCCGCCCTATTTTACAAACGAAGATAATATGCACATTGCGATGCCGAATGGATTTATGAGAGACTTTAGTTCGAGTGACGTAGTAAATGATGAGGAAGAGACTGTTGCCTGGATAGTGGACGATTCCGATATGCAAAATGCTGCAACATTCGACCCGGCTACTGGTAAGATTGAAAGGAAAGCCTTTGGGCAAAATAAAACGAAGTATATTATTTTGGTTAAACCAGGCATGCAGTTGAAGCCTAGTGAACTCTCTGAATTGCAAAAATTCATCGAGAATGAAATGGAGTCAGATGCATAGTCTCATCGGAAAAAGCTGTACGTTCTTTAAGTTCGCTTTCCATTGATGTTCATTCATTTTGTGGAAAATTTTGTGTCGCGTTTTTTTTTGAGAGGTGGAATCAAAGCCATTGTACCCCGCTGCTGCCATAACTCCTTAATTTTTTGACCAGCCTCTTCCTGTGAAATGCGTATGTACCTATAAAAATCTCGTAGATTTTTGTGACCGCTGATTTTCATAATGAGCTCGACAGGAGTTCCGGCTAAGAATTCATTGCTGCAAAAAGACCGCCTGCAGGTGTGGGAGGTGATCCAGGCGTATTTGGGTTTAGTAACAACAATATCCTGGTTGCCTTTCTTGTAAGAAAACTTGATTAACTGAGTTAGTCCGGTCAATTTACCGACCTCTTTTATACGCTCATTGAATCCTGCATTCGAAATAGCAGGGATATTCCTATTAAATTCATGAACGAAAATATAGTGGGCTTGATCTCTCAGTGGTATAACTACCCAATGATCGGCCTTTTCCTGTTTTTTATATAACATTCCATTCCGGACGTCTTCAGACCGGATATTTGAAAAGTCGGAGAACCGCAACCCGGTCAGACAGCCAAAAACTAATAAATCCCTGTATTTATATAAATGAGGGTGAGAGGACAAATCAGTGTAATAAATGCGGTTAATTTCATCCCAGGTGAGGTAAATAGCATCACTTTCTTCGTCCAGTATCTTATACTCTTCCAGATTGATAGGGGAGATGATCCCTTTTCGGGCTCTATTTTTCAAAAAGATGCGCAGTTGCTTAATTGTTTTGCCAATGGTACTGACTTTAAACCCTTTTATGACATCCTTTCTGCGTCGCTGTATGTGGTCATATCGCATATATTCTACAAATTCGTCATAGAAGTTATAGTCAAAAGATTCAAAGGTTATGGACTTGCCTCTGAAAGTTTGGAATGCCTTTAAAGTATCCCTCATGTTTTGGAAGACATGGATCATCCTGGGCGATACTTGCCTCTTTTTAGAATCAATGTAGTCGTTTAGTTGGAAAAAGAGATCGAGATTTGCTGGCGATGGCTTTACGTCGGGTGAAGCCTCCTTTCCTAGCGAGGTGGGGTCGAAATCCGGGGTAAATTTTTGCTTGATGAAGGCCACCGGGTCATCGATCTTGTTTTTGGAGGCAAATTCCACAATATCTTCCGCTATCCGGATCATCCTTTTAAGCTCGCCATTCAGAAATGGGGCAGAACCATGGGTGCCTGGTAACTTCTCGGAGATACTTAAGTTCTTTTTTATCCAGAAACCCGGCGGTATGGCTATCCTGGTATTTAACAGGGTCTTTCGTTCGGCGCTGTAACAGTACTGAATCTGAATAAGGCTGGTTCCGTCCCGGCGTGTCTTTTTCCGATTACAAATAGGTCTGATTGGTAACAACATAATTTGGTCGAATTTTTAGTCGAATAAAATGTTGTTATCCTTTGTAAAGGTAATTTCAAAAGGCGCCAGTCGGTGTTACAAAATACTGAAAAGCAGCGCCTTAAAGTAAGAGTGGGGAAAGTGAAATAAAGATAAAAACCGTAGTTCGAGTCCCAGCGGGATCACTTGATAAAGTTCGGTTACGAACTAATAGGCAAAGAAACCCGCGTCAGTCTAGTGCTGGCGCGGGTTTTTCGTTTTTTTCTATTCAATTGAATGCAGATAGATTCAATTTGAGAGGTGAGCAGCGAGGTTAGCAGGAATCCTCCGTAAATTTGCTAACCTCATTGGCCTGAAACGCTGATCTGGATTGAGTTTGACCAATGTCGAGTGAAGTAAGAACGAGTTAGAACGAATTAAAATTGGTTAAAAAAAATCGTGTTGTATGAAAAAAGGTCACCTAAGTTTCTCTCTCTTATTCTGGTTGAATAAGAGCCGCTCCAAAAACGACAAGCCCGCCATTTATCTCCGCCTGCGGATCGGCGACAAGCGGGCCGAGCTATCCACGTACCAGTATGTATCGCCCGGACATTGGAACCAGGCTGGACAATGTGTCAAGGGCAGCTCCGAAGAAGCCCAAACCATTAACCGGCAGTTGACAATTCTAAAAGGGAATCTGCACCGGCATTACAGTCTGCTAATCGCTTCCGGCAAACCTTTTATCGCCGAGGATTTGAAAAATGCGTATCTGGGCAAGGTAGAACATACCCGGACATTGGCGGAAGCCTTCGATTTTCACAACCGGCGGTTCGCTGAAAAGGTGAAATCCGGTAAAACGTCGGAACGAACCCTGAAGCGATTGGAGATCGCCAAAGACAAGGTTACCGCATTTCTGAAATTCCATTTTAAGGTTTCGGATTTACCGCTGGCCGAGATCAGGCATGCCTTCGCCGCTGATTTTGAGCACTACTTGACCACCGAGCAGCATATCGGCAGCAATACCGCAATGAAATATCTGAAAATCCTGAAGCAGGTGCTTAAAATGGCCGTAGATCAGGGCTGGCTTCCGGTAAACCCGATTGGTGGCTTCAAATGTACCTACGAAGAGCCGCAACGGGAGCGGCTGACTATGGAGGAAATCATGGTACTCTATAACAAAGAACTTATCCCGCGCTTGGCTGAAGTCCGGGATATTTACTTGTTCTGTTGCTTCACCGGGTACGCTTACATGGACGTACTTCACCTCACCCCCGCCAACATTGTAACCGGCATCGATGGCGAAAAATGGCTGGCAAAGAACCGGACAAAGACGGACACGCCGGAACATATTCCCCTCCTGCCAATCGCGGCAGAGATAATTGACCGATATAAAGAGGACCTCTATTGTAAGCATTACGACCGCCTGCTGCCCGTTAATAGCAATCAGAGGTACAATGGCTATCTAAAGGAAATAGCAGCTATCTGCGGCATTAAAAAATATTTAACCACTCATACGGCACGTCATACCTTCGCCACCACGGTAACCCTGGAAAATGACGTACCTATCGAAACCGTCAGCCAGCTCCTTGGGCACAAAAGCATCCGGACAACGCAGATCTACGCCAAGATCACTCAGCATAAGGTCAGCAACAATATGCAAGATCACTCAGCATAAGGTCAGCAACAATATGCAAGATCACTCAGCATAAGGTCAGCAACAATATGAAGGTATTGAGGAATAGGCTATTTGGTGAAAACAGGGTATTCGCCCGAGCCGTCAAAGGCTAAAGGCACAATTTTTTCTTTTCACCCGCTATTTCTACCCTTGCAGAGTCCAAAATTGTAAAGTACATTGGGAAGGCAAATTCAATAATGGAAGAAGAACCCAATGGCAGAATCAAGAATTGACAAAATACAAATTTTTGCTGGAGAAGGTAACATAGCAGCGCTAAAAATGCTCTTTGAATCTAGCTATAGTCAACTAGAAATTGATATTGCTCTGGAAAACGCCATTGCCTATTCCCAAATCAGAGTAGCAGAATATCTGCTTTCGCTGGGTGCTGATTTCTCCAACTACGATTATCAGGGCGAATATTATGCAGCGCACAACAACGAATTGGAAGGGCTCAAGTTTGCGATTTCAATGGGTGTTGATATAAATATTCGAAATGGAATGCTGCTAAATATTGGCGTTGAGACCGCAATGAATACTAAGAGTACGGAACTAGGTGAGTGGCTAATCAGAAATGGGGCAGACAACAAGTCATTTGACAATGAAGACAATTAAACTAGCTATGGAATATGGAAATGAGGAACTGAAAGCTATTATAAAAAACCGTCAACCGAAATAAGACCGTTTAAATAAGATGCCATCACGAAAATTAAAAGCAAAGAAGAATGCTAGTGAAAAGAAAAAGCAAATGAAGTTAGAATTCCTAGATGACATCAGTGAGGCGGGCAAATATCCCCAGGTTGTTTCGGATCAACTCCTGCGTTTATTCGATTTTGACCCAAGCCAGGCGAGAATGCTCAAAGATGCAATTCAAACAACGATTATAATGGGCAAAGGCGAAATGGAATTATCATCCCTTAAATTTATAGATTCAATTAATTGCGCATTGACCCTCCGAATTTCCAATGGCGACGAAGGAATAACTACAGAAGACAAGGTTAATTTTTTCTGTTTTCTGTCGATTGAAGGTTATGAAAAAATGGTTAATTTGATTGAACCTTTTTGTGGTTCGGACTTGAATGGTTATCAATGGCTTTAGGATCTCGACTGTCCTATCGATTTTCTGTTCTCGCCTGGCGGGACCTGGTAGCGTGAAAATGCTCTCAATTTTCAACCGGGTTGTTCCCCCTGGCGAAATGCTAGCTGGGCAGAATGCGGAGCATGAAAAGATCAGCGTTTCGGTATAACCGAAACATAGCTGGCTACTTCTAATCCGTCTTTCTTTGTACATTTGAAAATATGAATTCGGGAAAGGCGACAATCAATCTAATCGTTATCAAAACCGATAAGATTCAAGAACAATTTGAATTTTACTCATCCCTGGGCTTAAAGTTCGAATACCACAGGCATGAAAACGGTCCTTACCATTACGCCAGTATTGGGATAAATCCAGTCATTGAAATCTACCCCCTACCCAAGGGAGCCTTACAGCCAGATACTTCAACACGGCTTGGCTTCGATGTGGAATATCTTGACCAGTTAGTACAAAATCTCGGACAAAGGGATAAAAATCGTTTCAGAACCTTCAAAAGGCGAATGGGGATATGGCTGCATAGTCCAGGACATTGACGGAAGAAAAATTGAACTAACTGAATGTAAATCAGTTAATTAACAGATTTGGGGGCTATGGAACTGAATAAATTTGTCGGAGAAGGTACTAAATGCATCGGATCAGGAACTACTGTGGTACATACTGCAAATAGACGATGAGAAAATGGTCTCCCTATTGCAAATGCCGAAAGCATTTCTTGAACGGCGCGAAAAGGAACTCCCATGTGTCAACCTCGACCAATACAGTAGTGAGATCGCCTAAGCTATCGCCCGGGTTGAAGCAGGAGTGTGCTATACAAATGAGGAAGTGGAACGGATGGCAAAAGAATGGTAATTCCTGACAGCCGTCATGTTCTGTGGAAATCACCAATAATTTTTGTATTTTTACACAGATCAAACGAAATTACATGCAGCCCTTGCAATACATATCTGACTCAACTGGGAAGCATACTGCGGTGGTAATCCCCATCTCTGAGTGGGAAAATATTGTCCGCAAATACGCCGATCTTAAGCTGCTAGAACAGGAATCATCCAAGGAAAAGCCGTCTCATGGTAATTATACGATGGGCGATTTTGCAGGTATCCTTGCCTCGGATAGAGCAGATGCGCTATTAAAACACGTCCAACAAAGCCGCAATGAATGGGACAGGGATTTCTAATCGACACCAATATTGTCATAGCTACATTAGGAAACAACCTACCATTAGACGGCGCGGCGTTCATTAGAACAATCCCTCCGAATATTTCCGTTATCACCCAGATTGAGCTTTTGGGATGGCACGGGGTTTCAGCTACTGACCTGACCCCGTTAACCGATTTTGTAAATAAGGCCACAATTTTTGCCTTAGATCCTCCGATCGTCCAACAAACCATTATCCTCCGGCAATACCATAAGATTAAAACCCCGGATGCGATTATTGCCGCAACAGCCTTGATTCACGGTCTCACCCTGATTTCCAGGAATGTGTCAGATTTTAAGCAAATATCCCAGCTCCAGGTAGTCAACCCTTTTGAGTTGCAAGGGTAAAATACCACTGTTTCAGATTCGGCCCAGCATTAATTATGTGCGCATTAAATATCAAAATAGAAAACATTGAGGTAGTTATCAAAGGCGGGTCCATCTTGGTTAACCTAAAATGGTTGAGGGGGGCAAGTCGTTGCAATAATGGTGGAAATCATAATGGTAGGCTTTTGAAAGTCAAATATCCGCTAAGAATAATAATCGGAAGGTTAAAGGAAAAGACCAAGGGAGGTTCCGGAAAATAACAAATTCAAACCTAGGCACTACCAATTTTGCTCCTAATTAATAAAAGACGAAAAATCACCTAATTTTACCTCATCAGTTCTTACTCATAGGGGCGAACTCATCTGAGGTTAGCATCGAGGTTAGCAGAGAAAAGCTCACCACCCACAAGCACAAGATTTACAAGGGATTTCAAAGAAATACCATGATCCCAGCGGGATCACAGAAAATTTGCATAATGCCTTGTAATACAAAATGTTACAAGGCATTTTTCTTGCCAGGTACAACATAGGTAAAACAGCAGGGACTATTCGATTTGCCCCCATTTCTGTTTGATTTTCATTCATTTATTTTTGCGGATATCCTACTCCGTTAGCCAACAGGGACTATCATGGATTGAAAATC